>Ga0075030_100000558_pt1 | contig 32554 bp, 15 predicted proteins | sample LitLauG_LLR_2012_FD_71393 | JGI IMG/M metagenome (GOLD analysis project Ga0075030, IMG submission 71393) | Freshwater sediment microbial communities from Pennsylvania, USA - Little Laurel Run_MetaG_LLR_2012 | ecosystem: Environmental > Aquatic > Freshwater > Creek > Sediment | place: USA...
TCGGTGATTGGGATTATCTTCGCCATCGGGTGTAGGTCTCCTTTTCGGAAAGGCTTTAGCTTGCGAGGCCAAAGCCAACTTACACCCTCTCGCTTTTTACACAATCGAATTTACGTCACCTGTCGGCGCCCATTCGTGCGCGCGTCGACCCCTCACTGTCAGCTTAATGCGCGCGGATTGCGGGAGCAGTAGTGCCGGGATCTTGCCCAATGCCCCGCAACGCGCTGGGCCTTAGTTGAGCCAATTTGACCGTCTTTCAGTCTAGACTAGAGCCGTCAGGTAGGCCAACATTCGGAACGTGCCGCTCGGACTTGCAGTGATAAAAACGTGATAGTTCTACGCTCATGACGGGTCAACTCGGAGCAGAACGTGTCAGAACCTCATCCTGGAAAGTCCTTGAAGAATCATGTAGAGGATTTTCATAACGGAGCAGAACATACTGTGTGATCTTCAAAACCGGGGGCAAGACAGCGGCCTTTTGTAGTTGGCATACCGCACTGCTCCCCAGTGAGGCAGCGACGTCGTGGGCGCCGGTTCCAGGTCGGATGACGGGCAACGGTGCATGGCTTCGGAACGTTGTGCTAGGGACCGCCCGCACGAGTTGTCGAAGCGTTCCGGGTTTCCTGCCACGCCCCAGCTGAAGTTTCAGGGTATATGCATAAGGCTCGCGGTTTGGGACAATTTTCCTTTGCGCGTGAAGGAGATTGGAGGCCATTCTCGTTATATGACGTGGGGGCTAACTCCGTGACCTGGATTTATATGAAACGATCCGCATGCTTTCTGCACTATTCCACTTGGGTTACCCGAGGAAGATTCGATGTCCACTTCTCTATACGCGCCTGACTTCCTGGCTATTTTCGACCGCTACCGTGACAACGGCGGGCCGCTCCAGGCTTTTGCCTCACCTCCTGACTGGCGCGATCAGTGGATTTATTTCCTCATGGTGGATCGCTTCAACAATTCTCTCGCGCCGCCTCGCTCTTTCTCGCTGCCTGTCCCTCTGCCGTTTGATAGCTCGACCTACAATGATTTTCAGGGCGGCAATCTGGCCAGCATTCAGGATCAGCTGCCCTACATCAAGCAACTGGGCGCAGGCGCCATCTGGCTGAGTCCAGTGCTCAAGAATTGTCGTCTTCAGCCGGGAACATATCACGGATACGGCATTCACGATTTTCTGCACGTCGATTCCCGCTTCGCCCGCGACCCCAACAATGCCGACGATGAGCTTCGCTCCCTGGTCGATGCCGCCCACAAGCTCGGGCTGTACATCATCCTTGACATCGTGCTGAACCACGTCGGCGATGTCTTCGCCTATGTCTGCGATTCCGGCGAAGCCGACTGCATCAACTCGCAAGGCTCGCAAGCTGATTTCCGACCTTTCGTCCGTTCCATTCAATGGCGCGACGCGCAAGGCAACGCGCAAGCCAATTGGCCCGACATCGCCACTGTCCCAAACCCATCGCCCGACGCCGTTGTCTGGCCCATCGAGCTGCAGAAAAATGATTGGTTCCGCCGCCAGGGAACGCCCGGACCCGATAACGACACGATTGGCGACTTCGACTCACTGAAGCAATTTCGGACCGATTTTACCAATCTCCAGCAGTTCCTCATTCGCGCCTACCAATATGTGATCGCCCGCTTCGACATTGACGGGTTCCGTATCGATACGCTGCGCTATCTCAAGAACGGTTTGCCTCTGTTATTCGGCAACTCGGTTCGGGAGTTTGCCCTGAGCATCGGCAAAAAGAACTTTTTCACCTTCGGCGAAGTTCTCTCCGGCAATGACGAACAGGAAATCGCCAGCTTCATCGGCCGCACCACTACAGAGGGCACCGACATGGTCGGCGTCGATGCGGCCCTCGACTATCCTCTCTTTTTCGACCTCAAGCCGGTCGTAAAAGGTTTCGCGCTGCCATCGGAACTCGTAGGCATGTACGAATTCCGCAAGCAGGTGGAGGCCGATGTGCTCAGCTCCCACGGCGACGCCACGCGTTATTTCGTCACCTTCTTAGACAATCACGATATGAAGGAGCGCATTCGCTACGTCGACTCGAGGAATCCGACGCGGTATGACGATCAGGTGACGCTCGGTCTGGCTTGTCTCTTTAGTTTGCCCGGAATTCCGTGTCTCTACTACGGTACGGAGCAAGGCCTGCACGGCGTCGGCTCCGATCTCGCGGTTCGTGAGGCGTTGTGGGGTGGTCCTGGTTTTGCGCAAAACAGCGCCTACTATCAGCACATTTCACAAATTGCCGCGGTCCGCCGCGACAGTCCCGCCCTGCGTTACGGACGCTTTTACTTCCGGCCCATCTCCGGCGATGGACAACACTTTGGCGTCTCCACTTTCCTCAACGGCACCCTCGCCTTCTCGCGCATCCTGATGGATCAGGAAATCGTGATCGTCGCCAACACAGATACTGTCAACCCTTGCACGGTTTACGTGATTGTGGACATCACGCTTAACAATCCAGCACATCAGCTCCGCATTCTTTACAGCAATAAACAGCAGCCGCAAGCTCCCAGCGCGGTCGAGCAGTTGGCCGCAGGCACGGTTACGGTTCAGGAAACGGACGGCAGCACGGGCTCGGGTCCGCTGAATTGCGTGCAGGTCAAACTTGCTCCGCTTGAAGTGCAAATTCTCGGACGTTGATTCCAAACTCCGCGAGTTTTTCTACACTTCCACCATCCGAGTTCGTCTGCGAAATGCAAGTCGACGCTGAGCCCCATACTCTTCCATGACCTGGTGTCTTCATCCGGGGAATAAGGATTTGTTCTCACGCGCGGGCAAGTTGTCGACGTTCCAGTGAAGCCTGGGTGACCAACCTAGGACCGTCATCAGAAGCACCTTATAATCTCGCTATGGCGGATTGCATCGTGTGCTCGTGCGTGACCTGTCCCGGATGCGGGACCTGGGTTGTCGTCGAGAGGGAAGTCGCCTTGGCAGCCGGCAGCAATAAAGTCATAACAAGTTGCCCCTCGTCAGAGTGCGCCAAGGAATTTGCGTTCGAAACCAATGAGACCAGGGTTTTCGAAGTGCCTCTGCCACTTGTCGAGCGTCGTCACTTCTTCCGCTCCGACTTGCAGTGATTTTGGTGTCTTCACCCTGGAAATAGGAATCTGTCCTCGCGGCATGACGATTTGCATGCTCATATGCCGAAGAAGATTTGTGGAGTAAGGTTCACTTTCCTGTTCCAGAGATGTTGGCGGTCTGGGGGCTAGTGATTGCGTTGTCTGCGACATCTAGCACAGCGACACGACTGCCTTGTGCGGTTGGTGTAAATGTAATGCTCACGGTGCAGCTCGCACCGGCAGCTAGCGTTGCTCCGCAGGTTGTCGCAGACTGGGCAAAATCACCTGCATTTGTGCCCGTCAACGTGATGCCCGAGAACGTCAGAGTCGTCCCAAGATTATTCTGGACGGTAATCTTCTTTGCAGGGCTCGTCGTGCCTACTTTTTGAGCTGCGAAGGTCAAGCTCGATGGTGTGAGCGTTACCGGCGCAATTCCGGTCCCTGTCAAACTCGCCGATTGAGGACTGTTGTTGGCGCTGTCCGTAATTTTCAGCGATGCAGTCTTTGCTCCCGCCGTTACAGGTGCGAACGTGACGCTGATTTTGCAAGACGAATGCCCGCCTATGCTTGACCCGCATCCATTGGAAGACACTGCAAACTCGCTAGCATTTGACCCCGTAATGGCGACGCTCGATATGGACAAAGCCGCACTTGTGTTGTTCGTGAGCGTCACTGTCTTCGGCGCACTGGTGCTGCCATCTACCTGATTCCCGAAAGCAAGTGCCGTTGGGGATAGAGTGACTTGCAAAACTCCTGTGCCGGACAAGGCAACCGTCTGCGGGCTGTTCACGGCGCTATCCGTGATGATGAGCGCGGCCGATCTCGCGCCCAATGCTGAGGGAGTAAAAGTGATGCTGATTGTGCAAGACTTCTTCAATCCGAGCGTTTGACCACAAGTGGTGGTCGACTGGGTGAAGTCAGCAGGGTCCGTCCCGCTGATTGCGATGGAAGAAATCGTAACGATTGCCCCCGTGTTATTGGTCAGGGTGACTTTCTTGGAGGCGCTCGTGCTGTTAATGCCCTGATTGCCATAGGACAAGGCTGTGGGAGAGACAGTCAGAGGAGTGGTATTTGGATTCAGGGTCAAGGTCGCTGTGGTGGAAACTCCGTTGTACATCGCGGTCACCGTTACGATTGTTTGAGTCGTAACGGAAGACGCTGTGGCCGTAAAAGTTCCGGAAACGAGACCAACGGGAACCGTTACAGTCAGGGGCACTTGAACCGCAGAGTTGTTACTGGAAAGGGCAACGGAAGCTCCACCGACGGGAGCAGAACCGCTGAGGGTAACCGTTCCGGTAGCTGTACCAGCACCAGTTAGTGTATTGGGGCTGAAAGCGAGAGAGCTGACCACAACGGAAGCGGGATTGACTGTAAGCGTCACCGTAATCGCTTGCGGCGAATTTGAAGCACCTGTTGCAGTGACTGTGATCGTGGCCGTGTAGGTTCCCGGATTGAGTCCAACTGGATTCACCGATACGCTCAGCGTGGATGGAGCGGTCCCCGAAGTTTGGCCGAGTACGACCCAAGGCTGGGAAGCCGCAGCCGACCACGTCTCAGTGCCGCCGCCAGTATTAACGATTCCAAGCGTTAGAGGGGGCGGGGTTCCTTCTCCCTGAGAGGCGGTGAAAGACAAGATCGATGGGCTCACCTGCAGAACCGGGGCAATGGACTGCAGCAGAACAGTCACATTGCCTGTGCCGCTGATCTGATTGGGCACAACCATGTCGGGTGCGCCGTCACCGTTGAGGTCAGCAATCGCTACCGCATACGGGTTTTGACCCATCGGTATTGAAACGGGATTCGTCGCAAGGGTGCCGTCGCCGTTGCCGAGGTATAAGAGTCCCATTTGACCGTCGGTGACAAGGAGATCTAATTCCCCGTCCCCATTGACATCATCTGTTGAAACAGAGTAGTAAAGTTTTCCTGCTCCGTAGGTAACTGGAGACGCGAAAGTACCGTTGCCATTGTTGCGAAGAACAGCGACTCCAGCGCCGCTGCCGCAGCAAGGACCTGCATTGGCAATTGCAATGTCCGGATGTCCGTCAACGTTGAAGTCAGCTACAGAAATCGCGTAAGCATATCCACCTGTCGCATATTCTGTCTGGGGCCGAAATGTCCCATTTCCATTGCCGAGAAGGACTGCTACGGCCTGATTGTTGAAGTCCGCTAGCGCTAGATCGAGCTTTCCATCGCCGTCGAAATCAGCCACGGCAACGCTGAATGGCTGATTCACTAACCCGAAGCCGACAGGAGGCCCGAATGTGCCGTCTCCATTACCGAGAAGTACGTAAGCCTGAGTCAGATAATTGCCGGTGACCACTAAGTCGAGATATCCGTCGCCATTGAGATCAGCAGCAGCTAGAGAGCTATGATCGCCAATCGAGTTGGGAAACACAACGGCCGGAGCGGTCGTGAAGGTTCCGTCGCCATTACCCAGGAAAATGCGGATTGCGCTGCTGTTGTTCATGTTCCAGCTGACGGCAGCGATATCTAGTTTGCCGTCGCCGTTAAAGTCGCCAACAACTACCGATGATGGATTGACGGCCTGAAGGAGCAATTCCTGCCCAAAGGCACCATCCCCATTGCCTAAGAAAACGGACAAAGTACTGCTGACACCACCACCGACCACCAAATCTACTTTGCCATCACGGTTTAGATCGGCGGTCGCCACAAGCGACGGGATGCTACTCGCGGTAATGGATAAATTGCTGAAGGATGATGTCGCGACGAGGTAGGTGAGTTGCTCTGGAAGTCCATTCGATCGCGCACTCCCAGCACCCGGATTGGTTACAGTGACGAAAGCAGTTCCGTTCTCCTGAATGTCGGTTGCCGGAACAGACGCCTGCAATTGTGTGCTGCTTTGGAACGTGGTCGGCAAAGCGGTGCCATTCCAAAACGCCTGGGCCCCAGGGACAAATCCCGAGCCTGTGAGCGTAAGGGGTAACCCTGATCCACCCGGAGTGTGGCTTACTGGCGTGAGAGGAACACTAAGAAATGGCACTGGATTAGCAGCGGGAGAAATAGTGGGCTTTACTGTAAGCAGGCTACTCTGTGAGACTCCACCGAAACTTACCGTCACGGTCGCCGTGGTGATCACTGCGACGGACGAAGTTGTCACTGGAAATTGAGCGCTTGTAGCTCCGTCGGGCACACTAATACTGGGGGATACCTGGACTAACGGGTTGTCACTAGACAATTGAAGCGTGGCACCACCCGCAGGCGCAGGATAGGTGAACAGGAGATTCCCGGTGGCAGAGGCTCCTCCCGCTACAGACGTCGGGTTAAACGCCAAAGAGCTCGGCCCGAACGGCGTTCCTGAGGGAACAACCGTGATGATGCCGCTCTGCGTCGTGCCATTGTACGATGCATTAATCGTGGAAGTGGCGATAAAGTCGATCGGTGGGGTTGGGACCGTGAAGCTAGAAGTCGTCAAACCCGCAGGAACGTAGCAAGAGGGTGGCGTCTCTGCAACCCACCACCAGCTGCTGGTTAAGTTCACCGATATTCCACCCAGAGGAGCCGGGGCGGTAAGGGTGATCGTGCCCTGGGTGGAAGTGCCACTGTCGACAGTGGAAGGGCCAAAGCTAAGCGTTGCAAGATACGGAAGCGGCGGAACAAGGGTCAGGACAGCATTTTGAGTAGCTCCACCATAGGTCCCTGTGATCGTGACATTCGTGACAGAGCTGACCACGGAAGTCGGTGCCGAGAATGGGGCATACCAGGTTCCAGCAGGCACTAGCACAGTTGCAGGCGGCTGAACCAGGCCGCTGGAAGAGGAAAGTGAAACGCTGGCCCCGTTTGGAGGCGCATAACCACTAAGATAGACCGTACCAGTCGCGTTGTTCCCGCCTGTGATTGTGGTCGGACTCAGTCCCAAATCTGAAATCACAAGCGGCGGGACGGGGACCACTGTTAACGTAGCTTGTCCGGAGCTACCGTTATAGGTGGCAGTTACAGTCACATTGGTTTGCGTGGCAACAGCAAACGTCGTTCCCGTAATGGAGACCTCGTTGGCGCCGGCAGTCAGACTCACGCTGGATGGTACCTGAAGAACCGAGGGGTTTGAGCTCACCAGACTGACGGATGTGCCTGCAGCAGCCGGACCGGTCAGATAAACAGTCAGCGGGGCTGAGTCTCCCGCGTTCACGGTGGAGGGATAAAACGTAATGCCACTGACAGCGACCGGTAATACCGTAAGTCCAGCTCCATACGCTGTTCCGTTGTAGCTCGCGGTAATGGTTGCCCCCACCGTGGCGCTCGTGAAAGAGGTTGTAATCAGGAATCCCGCGCTCGTGTATCCCGGCTGGACAGTGACAGTCTGCGACGGTGGTACTTGCACGAAGTGAGGATTGTTGCTGAAAAGGTTGACCACAGCACCGCCCGCGGGTGCGGGCCCAGTAAGGAACACATTTCCTTGTGGTGAGTATCCGCCGACGATTGTCGAGGGAGTAATTGTAAAAGAGCTGAGAAACACGGATCCACCGGATGGTGAAACAATCACAACCCCGCTTACAGCTGTGCTATTGTAGGTAGCGGTAACCGTTACATTGGTCAACGTGCTCACTGTTCCTGCCTGTACTGAGCTGCTCCCAGTTGTACTGCCCCCCGATACGCTAAGGCTGGACGGAACCGGGAATGCAGAGCTGTTGGTCGTGGTGAGATTCACCTGCACCCCATTTTGTGGTGCCGGTCCGTTCAGCGTCACCGTTACTGTGGACAACGATCCACTGATGACTGTAGATGGATTGATCGTGATGCTGCTCAAGGAGGGTCCAGCAGTGCTGAAGTTGAATACAGCCGACCAATTTCCATATTGTTGTGGGCTGCGAGCATGGACCTCCCAGTAGTAGGTCGTGCCAGCCACAAGAATTCCATTTCCTGGCGTATAGCTCGTCCCGCTTGGCGTGTCGTCAATCACGCAACCAATGCCGCAAGTGGAAGACGTTGGATCGGACGGCAAAGCGCTCGGAGTGGTAGCAACCATGATTCTGTAGGAAGTAGCTCCTGCCACGGATGTCCAACTGAAGGTGGGCGATGTCGGAATGCCGCTACCTCCATTCGGTGGCGCGGTGAGCGTGGGAGCAGGTAAAGTGCTGAGAGTCATAAAACTTTGAGGGCCGCCGGACGAAGTGCCCCTACTATTGGCCGCGTCAAGTCGATAGTAATACGTTGTGTTCGACGCGAGGCCACTGAGAGCAAACGACACTGGAACCGCGGTGCTGCCTGAACCCATAGGCTGCGATACCGTGGTATTGCCGTAACTTGGACTTGTACCCCACTCAAACCATGCGGTCGTAGCTGCACCATTCGGGTTCACGGTCCCCTGCAAAGTCGCTCCATCTCCAAGCACAGAGGTCGGTGGTAACGTGGTAGCCGTCGGCGAATTCGCGTTCCCAGACGGGAAGCTCACGGCAAATGTAACCGCCCAGTTCGGCTGAACGCCATTTCCCGAAGTAGAAGTGATATAGCATGGGGAACAAACATTTCCGCTCGCGTCCGTGCCCTCGATTGTTGGCGCCCCGGCGCCCCCTGGCCCGCCCGATTGATACGTGAGGGTGTACGGCGTTGGTGCAACTGGCGGGACGCTCGGTAACGCTGGAGAAGCCGGAGCCATCGGCCCGAGTAGAAGCGTCGGCTGGGCTGTGGACGTTAGCGGTGTCGACCCATTGGGGCCATTGAGCAGCAGGTTGGCTCCCGAGTATTGTTGGCCATTGTAGAGTACCTGTATCATAATCTGAGTCAGCTGCCCGCCAACATACGGGCCAATGCTGCCTGAGACAAGTCCGCCCACCGTCCCATTAGTGCTAAAGTGCCAGTCGCTTAAACACAATAGAGAATGAAGAAATGGATAAATTCCGAGATAACAATTAGGATCGAGTATAATCGTTGGATCGGTAACACTGTAAGAATCATTAATATCATTTAGGCCAACCTGGGGATAGTCTGAGAGGGCCTGTTTGATAGACTGAGAATCTGTAGTAACGATGTTGTCCCAATTACACGATAGAAGCGGATCGAGGGTGCAAGGTACCGCTACTTCGTCAAAATAGTAGTCTATGAGTGCATCGATTCCAAGGCCCTGGGGCAATGAGTTTGCAGTTCTCCCATTGTACGAATCATGGTAGTTTAGAGTTTGTATCAGGGGACTATAAGGTTCGAGTTCAAACACATTAATCCAGTTTGCGTTCCCCTTACCAAGTAACAGAGCAAGCACGTACGACCAATCGCTTCCAGCATTAGCGCCATCAACTGTCACTACGTGCGCGATGTCACCGGCATAGTCCAGGGAGCCTGCCTCGTAGCAGGGATAAGCATTGCAGGGACCATCATAGGTAGAGCCCAACTGTTCGATATAGGCTCGGGTATCAACGGCTCCCATGCTGTGCGCCGCAACAATCACGTCCTTACTAAATGTCAAGCCTGTTATTGCCTTAATGACCTCCGACAATTCGTAAGCTTTTGTGATGATCGAAACAGTTGCAACTACTTGAGGATCAAACGCCACTGCTGGACCAGCCCATCCGTAGAATCTGATGGAGAAAAAGCGAGCGTCACATGGAACGTAACCAGCATTACCCGAAATGTTGCTTACAACGGGATCTGTTGCAGGATTGCCCAGGGATATTAGAACGTTGCTACCATTGAAATAGAGAACGTAGGTCGAAGTATTGGTATAGCCCGATTTGGAAGAGAGAGACGCAATCACGCTTCCCTTGATACCGCCGGTTCCGTAATCGTTTCCACCGCCCCAGTCGGTTGAGCTGCCGTAAAACCCGTGGACAAAAAGAATGGGCCGCGTGGGAGTCGGGTCATTGCATTGAGCATACCCAGGGAGAGTCCAGAGCCACAGTACAGAGGCAACGGCAAGCACCAGATATGGCTTGCTGCTCTTAAACCATCGAATGCTTTCGCGCACTGTGAACCTCCCGAAACGCTTCCGTGAGCTCCTGATCGGCTGTGACAGATTAGCCGGAATTTCGTTTTTGACCTACGACCGCGGGAATGTATACCCTCAATCCTTTGCTCGTGTCGGTGATTGGAATCACTGCTGCGCGTGACGCCATCGCTGTCCGCGGCAATGTGAAACAATTTTCGTTCGGATCGTTATCACTGTCCGAAATCCCGCACCAGCACCGCCGAAAGTGAGCCATTTGCGGCCCACTTTTGCCACACCTTCTCTTAGGGACATTCAGTCCGCCAGTGGCTGCATTTCTTCGCCTCGCCCGTTACTCCTTTACTACTTTTTCTCTGCACCTGACGCCGCAGTACGCCTTGGTAGCGACGTCTCAGCATCAAGGGGCTACACAGTAGCCAAGTAGAATTGGCCAAGGTAAACTTTGTCGAGCGGCAAGAGCTGACAAGAAGTGACTTTTGCTGACATCGGCCCCTCTTGATCCCGTTCCCACGGGGTGTACCGGGGCGTTCTCGGCAATCCCCAGCGCGCAACGTCCGAAAACCACACCGTTAACGGCAGATTAGATTCATGGAAGGACATAGCCTCCTACCTGGGCCGGGACGTCCGCACGGTGATGCGCTGGCAGGAAAAGGGACTCCCAGTACACCGTGTCCCTGGCGGAAAGCGCCAGGCGGTCTTTGCTTATCCGGCTGAGATCGATAACTGGCTGCATGGCAGAGGCAACAACGAGGCTAGCATCGCTGCCGAGTCGGGCGAGGCGAAGCGCTCTGGTCTTGCGTCGCCGACTACAAGCACTGTCCTTGCAACAATCCCGATCCACAAAGCGACGCTTCTCAAGTATTCGGGCTTGGCCGCAATTGCTGCGGTTCTCCTGCTCGGCGCGGTGGTCGCGGCTAGGCGCTTCTTCCAACTACGGAGTTCCGTCCAAATTACAAAAGTCACGCGCCTTACACGCGACTCTCTGATCAAGGCGCGACTCGCAACGGATGGCGCCAACCTCTATTTCGGTGAGTTTGCGGACGGCAAGGTTCAGCTCTCCTGGATGCCTATCGATGGTGGTCCTATCGGCCACATCGCCACTCCTTTCGCAACGGCTTTACTGGAGGATGTTTATGCCGATGGCGGGGAGCTTTTGGTTCGAGGACCCAAGGGGACAGAAGAAGAGGCAGCGCTTTGGATCGTTCCCGTAAGTGGCCGGCCACTAAGGAGAGTCGGAGATGTTATGTGCGACTCGGCCGCCCGTTCGCCGGACGGCAAGACGATCGCCTATTCCCGCGGGAACAGCATTCTCCTTACGCTTGACGAGGGAACTACTTCGCGCGAGTTACATCATTTCGAATCTGCTCCAAATCACCTCTATTGGTCGAAATCCGGGAAACGGCTACTCTTTTCCCTCCGGAACTCTGTCACCATGGATCTCACACCGTGGGAGATTGTGATCGGACACCGTTCCGATGTCCGCACCATCTCTCGTATCCCGTTTACACCCGAGAACTGCTGCATGGAATGGGCCGATACGCCCGATTATGAATTCCTGACAACGAACGCCAATGACGAAAACCGTACTTGGGCAGTTCCGCGGCATCGCCATTGGTGGCAACCTGCGTCTCTGCAGAAAGTAAAATTGTCGACACCCCTCGCAATATCTTCGCTCACTTTCGACGTTCGCACTAGTCGGTTGTTTGCGATTGGCAGGGAGCCGGACCGCGGGGAGTTCCTGCGCTTCGAGCCGTTTGCAAGGAGTTTCAGCCCCTTCCTGCCCGGCGTTTCAGGACTCTATTTGGACATCTCGCGCGACGGCAAGTGGATAACCTACAAAACTCTTGACAGCGGCGCTCTTTGGATAAGCAGCGCTGACGGCCTAGAGAAAAAGCAATTGAATTCTTCGTTTGATCAAATTGAATTGCCAAGGTGGTCGCCGGATGGGACCAAGATCGCTTTTATGGCCAAAAATGCCGGCCGTCCGTGGAGGATCTATGTTGTCTCCCGCGAGGGGGGGGCGCCGCGGGAAGCGTCATTCAGCAGCGATAACCAGGGCGCGCCAACCTGGTCTCCGGACGGCAAGTGGTTAGCGTATGCGAATGTGGCGTGTCAGGAAAGCCACACCTGTGCGGTCCACCGCATTGAGTTGACCACCGGCAAGGTCGAGACTCTGCCGGGGTCGGCCGGTCTGCGGACAGCACGCTGGTCTCCAGATGGACGCTATATCGCTGCTCTTCGTCCCGAACAACACGAACTGTTGGTGTTTGACGTAAAGAAACAAAGCTGGGCGAGGCTGACGGATTCGATCATGGGAGACGAGTTGAGCTGGTCGCATGATTCTCGATACCTCTATTCGAATCGCCCCCTCAGCGACAAGCCGGAGATTTTCCGCATCCCGGTAAAAGGAGGCAATACGGAAACCGTTGTGGATCTAGAGTCTCTTAGTAAACTAACCGGCCAGGTCGTGAGGGGGCTCTGTGTTGCCCCGGACAACTCAATTATTCTCTTCCGCCAGCTCAGCTCGTCCGAGATCTATGTCTTGGATTGGAGTCGGTAGCGCTTGGCGCTCTTGGCTTCCAGTTTAGCCAAATGTAAGCTTAGCTTCATTTTCATACATTCTTAACCGCATCCAAGTTCTTCAGGGTCAGTGGAACTGGCTTAAATCTGTCCGTCTCCAGAGGAAAATGTATGAATACTGACGTATTTCTCTAAGTTGCTGATAAGAGAGTGTCTATAGTAGTTGACAGAGTATATACCTAAGTATATTATGTAGTAGCTCATTGAATATGATCCGCACCGTCAAAATCGAAGCCATAGAATGCACCTGTGAACGGTGTGGCAATACTTGGATTCCCAGGCCAGTGCAGGACGGCAACAAATGGACGACACCAGTTCCGATTGGGTGTGCCGCTTGTAAGTCACCTTATTGGAACCGCCCCCGGAAAGAGAAGGGTACTCGTGGCAAGGGATAAGGGATTTGTTTTTCTAACCGAAGATGAGCTGTTGTCCGTTCTCCGAACGGCCAAGGCAAAATCTATCCGTGATTGGAGTATGATTCTAACGACCTATAGTCACGGTCTCAGAGCCGCTGAAACATGTGGACTGAAGATTGCCGACCTGAATATGCGCGGCGGTGTCTTGTCTATACAACGGCTGAAAGGAAGCCTGTTCACGATTCAGGAACTAGAAAGACACCGTGGCATACCGCTGTTGGACGAGGTCAAAGCGCTGAAGCAATGGCTTGCCGTTCGCCCTACAGATTGCGGAGATGCCTTGTTCACGTCACAGAAAGGCAGCCATCTTACCAGCACACAGTTCTATCGGATATTTCGTCAGATCGCTCGTAACGCAGGCTTGCCGGATCATAAAAGCCATCCGCACGTTTTAAAACACGCCCTCGCTACACACCTGGTTCGTCGGGATGTGAATCTGGCGAAGGTACAGCGGGCCCTCGGGCACCGCTCCATTAATTCGACTATGGCATATGTTGGCGTATCCGATCAAGAAGCCGATGCAGCCCGCCACAACGCCTTGATGAACGCCTTCTGAATAACCTCGCCGAGTTTTAATGCCTTGGTGCCCCTGGTGAATCCGTTTGCCGTTAATCTGTTAATCTCGAATCTGGTCCAGTAGTAGTTAAATGGCGCTTTGCATCAAATAGTCCGAACGAAATAGCCGTCGTCGAGGAGAGCATCGAAAAATCGGCACACACGCTCGGCGAGAACAGGAGATTGGACCAGCAAACCAACTTCAATATTTCTTTCTTGAGCGGCCTCTGTGAAGTTGGCTGATGATACAAACACGTGCTCACCATCTACCACGATGCACTTGGCGTGCAATGATCCTGGTTTTCCTTGCTGGGTTATCAGGTGCCCACAACAGTAGACATTCGGCAAGGGCATACCGTTCGGCCACTGCAAATTCTTGAACTGGTGGACGAATCTGGCGATCAAAGCTTCTGCTGACGACGTGTCACTCTGTTTCCTCGGCACGTCCAGGAACATTCGAGTCTCAAGCTGAGGGTGCTGTATCATGCGGTCCCCGAGAGCTTCAAACACTTTCTGCCCCTGATACACGGTGTACCCCGCTACCAAAACTGAATGCTCTGCTCCCCGGAACAATTCGCTCACCACGACCGCGGTGCCACGATTCGCAACCCCACCCGCCTCTGGGCCGGTTGTCACGAGATCCACAAGGTCTTCAAGTAGGGGTCGGCTGCTGAGTGCCTCGGCGGTGAGTTCAAGGCACGCAGACAGCGCTTCTGAGGACATGCCAGATGCGGAGAGGAGGTTGAGTTTGCTCGACACAGACGCTGCAACATGCTGTTCAACGATCCGCTCGAGACTCAATCCGGAATACGGAGCCGACACTCGTCCATTACGCACCGAAGTTGCAAGCGCGCGCAGTTCAGACGGCCCCAACGACAGAAGCGGGTCCTTCACTTGTCACACTCTCCGAAAAGAACGGTCCCCCGAGATCCTGCACGGTTGGGACGACCAATGCCCTATCAAGAAAGTCGTTTTGCTGCTCGCAGCTCGTCTCCGAAATTAGCAAACAACCGTGGCACGCGGCGCCGTGCAGGAATCGTCTTTCGTGCCGACTAGCTGGATCATGCTGCGCGCACACAGGGTCGTTTGAACAGAGCATCCCCAGGTCCAATGCTGCCTTCACGGATTCCTGGATTCTTCGACCAACCTGTACCAATCCACCGAGGGTTCCTTCAGCATCTGAAGTTCCGGTATAAAGCAGAACGCCATAGCCAACATTCGGTATTGCGTACACCCGCTCCCGGATTGAGCTTGCGGGATAACCGCAGCCCAGCGATAGTGCTGTAATGAGAAGATGAGAAAACGAATGCAGCATCAAATATGCGGCACCAGGAAACTCTCGCGTCGTCCCCTGATGTTCCTTGCGCCATTCCTCAAATCCCGCGCTCAGTTTGTTTGCGCGCGCTTGAACCTCTGGCAGTCGCGTCCACTCCAAGATTGCTTTTGTTTTGAACTGTAGGAATATGCCCTCGCCCTTGTTCTCGAATGCAGGAAGCCAGCTCACTTCGCGTGCAAGGGAAGCACGGCGCACTCCGATGTCTAGTTCGCCCTCGATGTCTGGCGCAGCCGCCTCGAATCGCGTAAAAGCGACCTCTGCGACCACTTCCCGAAGGCGATGTACAAGCACGACCCGTTCGACCTGCTCCATCCACGGGCACTCCCAGATCACGCGCGGCAAAGCACGGGCGTAAAATACTCCCTCTGGTCGATCCTCTCCAACCTCGTCCTTCGATGCCACCAACGTTTCCAGTTCAGCAATCTTTACTGGCTTGTCGATTTTCGAACCGCCGAGCCTCCTTAGCTGGATTTCAGCAAATGCTTCATCATCCGAAATACCTTCAAGCCCGGCTTTCACGGCTGCTTTCCTTCGTTCGTACCTGAGATCCTCCATACCCTCGACCGCCTCGACATAAGACCATATGGCGTCAATCGCTTGCCGTACTACGTCGTCTCTGTCGGGGAGTGATATTACGCTCATAGTTTGTGGGAAGTACGCGTTGGACGCAGAGCGGATAAGGAGCCTGCTCGGTTCCCCGCAAGGCTCTTTGGTGTATGGGCCAAGCCACGGCCGAGAACCATCGCACAATCCAAGCGCCCTATTTGCTAGGATCGCGGCTTGGGCCATGCTGCGTTCAGCCTTACCGCACTCACAGCGAATCCACACTTCGGTGAGGTCACCACTCGTCCCGCGCTCGTCAATGAACAATTGCCGACCCTGTTTCGCGCACTCAGACGGTCCGTTGTGAGCAAAAGAGTACCAGTCGATGTCCGCTATGTGACCCGCACGGCACGCTCGAACGAAGCGTACAGGAACCACTGATTTTTTCTTCTTGTCGCGATCAATGTACTTCCCCTTCGTCAACGCTTTGCGGTGGACCAAAAGCCGCGTTCGAATGGATGGGCCACCCTTTGACTCTTCCAGACCTTGAGTGATAAACCACTCCGGAAACTGGAAACCCGTGATGCCGGTCACAGCTGCCCCTGGATCATCGTTCGCCGGTGGGGGTGTCTTCAACTCCAAGGAATTAACGTCGAGCACTCGGGCAAGCTTTCTGGACAACCTCGGTTCCGAAACACTCTCGCCGCCGGCCGACCAGAACTCCAACCCCGCAACAAGAACGGAATAGTTAGGCAGATCAAGCATCGAACCCGGACCAAACGTTGTGATGAGCTGACTCTGTCGGATCTCACCGTGAGGCTTTTTTGCTGGCTTCATATCTTCTCTTCCTCCAATTCTTCGTCAGCCAGCGTTCTCACCCAGAGATTCACTTCAGCTTCGACATCGCGAAGCGACCGATTTGCCCGGAATTTCATTTGCCAACGATCCGGAGGAAGGTTCTTCACTTCCGGACTCAAGAAGTCATACAAGAGCTGCTTCGCACCGCCTGCTTCAGTCGGATTGTACTGAAGGCCCGTGCCAACACTCTGATAGTCCTGAGCGACTTTTGCCCAATCATCGAGCAAGTCTCGGGCTCGCTCTTGTACGCGTAGTCTCAGTCTCTCCTTGTCGTCTGACGGCAGATCCTTCGCGTGAGCAAAAGCACGATCTGCAAGCGTCTTCACCACCGACTCCAGCGACGCGCGCTGATTCAATATCTCCATCGCTCCGAGAGGCGGATTCATCGGCCTATATCCCTGTCGCGATAGGCCAACCAGCGTGGCAGCCAAGCCTTTGTCGAGAGCACGTGGCGAGAACGGAGTGACGCTTGTCGCCTCGACACTCCTGTAAAAGGTTTGGTGATAGTAGCTGAATCTCTCGAAGTGAGACCGATCCCGCGGTTTATGAACGTTGAAGATTGTAACGATCAATCCGGGACGATCTGCGTCGCGTCCGACTCGGCTCGTTGCCTGGATGTACTCCGCACTCGCTTTTGGCTGGCCGAATACAACCATCAGCCCCAGTCGAATGATGTCGAGTCCAACGGAAATCATGTTCGTCGCAATGGCAACGTCCACGCGGCTCTCATCCGAAAACAACAGCGATAGTCGTCGTTTTGCGGTTGAAACCTCAGCCGTACTCACGCGGCTTGTAAGCTCGACCGGTTCGTAGCCAATCTTCCTATCGTCAAACAGGCCTTCAGTCTCTCCAACGCGCTTTCGAGTCGCGTAGCCGGCCAATCGATTACGACCCTCATCCTCAATAAGCCGCCTTGCACCACCAAGTTCTCGCAGGCTGTTAAAGTAGCCGACGAGTGTCATGTACGGATCGACCGCGTTCGACTTTTCGCCTTTCTTTTTCAGGCTATTGTGCCAGCGCTGCCCAGAACCAAGCAGTGCCAAGTACACACGCAGCATCGCCACCTTTGGACTTCGCCCTTGCGCCGCCACGCCGACATACAGACGAGCGTTTACGCTTGACGAAGGGAGGGTCACCGCGAAAAAAGAATCTCGCCGGTTCGGACCAGGTGGTGGGAAGATGTCAACTGTTTGCCGATTGAAAAGTGCTCTGATCTGCGAGTCAGCGCGCCGCACGGTCGCCGTCGACGCGATTATCTTCGGTCGGATTTTCTTGCCTTCCTTCTCGATGGCGCACAACTCGTCCAGAGCTGTCTCGTACAGACCAACCATCGTCCCCAGTGGCCCCGAAATCAGATGCAGCTCATCTTGGATAATCAGGTCCGGAGGCAGCGGTCGCCCATTGGGAAGCTTGGAGCCGGGCAACGGATCGCACGGTCCGTAGAAGCCTCCCTTATCATAGCGCTCCACTCGTCCAAAAAACGCTCCCACCTCTCCTGTCCAAGGCAGTGCAGCGAACTTATCTACGGTCGCAATCATGAAGCACGGAAGTCGTCGGTAGATCGGTTCATCCACAGCTACGATTGGCAGCCATGAATTCCCAGCAAATGAGCATTGCGGCCTCACGCATTTGACCAACAGATTTGTGGGATTGTCTGGATTTGGGGTCAGGCGGAAGGAGTTCCGCGTAAACTTCGTTCCGCACCACGGACACTCTTCCAGTGGAATTGGCGATGGATTCTTATCGCTGTCCCAGAACTTTCTCGTACGAGCGCGTGCGCTGTTTGGATCATTGTCGCCTTTACTACCCATCCGGTTTGGTGTCGCCGCGCGACCGACCCAGAGACCAATTTCGAATGGCCATTCCCCAAATTTGTCCACGTCATTCCGACGCAAAAGTTCGAGAGCGCACATCAGCGTCGCAGCGCGTCCAAGTTGATCCAGAGTAAGCAGGCGGAGCGTATACCGCATGAGCACACTGAGGCCAGCAGATTGAATCCCCGGATTCCGAAGGCGGCGCAAAACCAACGTGAACGCTGCTAGGCCCAAATACGCTTCAGTCTTGCCACCACCCGTTGGGAAGAACAGGAGATCAACGGTGTCCTGATCATCGTCGCTTGGCGTCGCGATTGCTTTCAGATTCATCAGAATGAACGCCAACTGAAACGGACGCCAGGTCGGATTTACTTCCGCCACCGGTTTCTGCAGCATCACGCCTTGCCGTTGGCGAGCAGCCTCGGCCATGCACTTATTCGCAATACGGAACGCATCGAGGCACTGAGGGTCAGCCAGCAGATCAATACCGGTCTGAATCCGATTCGCCGCAACCTTGGCACGGTTGAGCAATTCCTCGCCCGTGGCCTTACGCTTGGCTGGTGACGTGGGCGCGTCAGCCCCCTGCGCTTTGATCCACTCGCGGTAGGCCGTCACGAGAGGATTCAGCTTCGCGTTTGCTTCGGCCACGTCTTTCAGGGTCGCAAGTGCATCCATTCGCAACTCGACATCTTTGATCTGCGCGGGTTCCACACGCTCAACTTCTGCCTGCGGGATCCAACAGGTTCGAACGACGTTGCAGCATTTCTTTCCGTCGAGAACCGCATCCGTTGCGACATTATGCCCAACGGAATACTCGCCAATGTCCCGGTACTGAAGATCTGACACGCGTTCGTCCCACTCCCCACTGGCGAGGCTGCGCAAATCCGGGCGAGGCAAGAAGTCCGTGTCGCCGGCGATCTCAAGCTGGACTTGAAAAGCGAACGCTTCGTCCTTCTTTACGTCTGGCTGGGGCGTTCGCCTGTTGACGAGGAATACAGAGACTGTTCGAGCATCAGCCGGAACGCCCGCATCAGCGGCAAGCATCCCAACTGCTCGCGCGAGGTAGGCGATCTTGAGACCGTTGCTGTTGGGAATCTCTTTCTCAACCGGCTTCTCAGACGCTTTGGACAGCTCAATTGGGACCGTCTCTTGGCGTGCTGTCCGTTCCCACTGTTCGGGGGGTTCGGCGCGGAGTCGGTAATCGCCCCATGAAGCGCGTATCTTCAAAGTCTTTGCCGACGCGGGCACAAGCACGCTTACGCCAATAGAAGATGGAAAATACCGGGCACGAGCCGCCGGTTTCTCTGGCACGTCATCGTCATCGCCACCGCCCGGCTCGCCAGCATCGTCGAGCTCATCGTTGGCGGTTTCGTCGCTCTTGTCTTCGGGTGCCGCATCGAGCGGGACCAGGAACCCAGTCAGATACCAGCGCGAGGGCGACTGAGGCAGTGCTTCTTTGGCGTCGCCCAGAATGTCAGATGGGCCAACAAGGTCAAGGCGCAAAGCATCAACGAGCTTGCTTCGGACTTCGACGGATTTCAGTTCCTCTGGCATCCGCTATGCCTCCCCTGGGCCAATGGCAAACAGGCCCGTTGCGGCGTCCTGTGTAGTTTTGTTCTTCTTGGATTTCTTGTTGTTTATCGTTTTGGATTTCGCTTCTGAGATTGACGCCTCCGGCAGATCACGTCCGAGGTGCTGCCCTTCTTCAAGAGCCCGCTGATGATTCAGTTCCAGTAGACGGGCAAGGACGTCGTCCCGAATGTCATCTGGCCAACGGTATCGGAATTTCCTTTTTTGCTGTTGGCCATTCTCATCTTCGTCACTTTCGTCATCGAATTCAGGAATGAATTGGCTCGTTGGCTGGACATCGGTCCAGCCATACGCATCGAGTACGGCACGGTCCACCGCATCGTGTAATTCGCGCAGCTTCGGAATCTCGGGGTATTCAGAATTAGGATCGTGAAAGGAGTTATAAACGCTCGTCAGCCCCTCCTGGTACTGCTGCATAATGGCCGCGCGATATTCGTAGTATTCCCGGCCGATTTCCTCCAGCCGCAAGCTTGACTCAAAATCAATCGGGAAGGCGAAAGTCTCGAAGCAATCTACAGGTGCATACATGAACCTATCTTCTAAGGTGGACCCAAAAAACCTGGCCCACGTTTCATGCACGCGAGACTGGAGTACTGCAAACGGCGGCCAACTATCGAAAGGTAGCACGGTCAGCCGGTTTGACAAGACTACGTTGGTGGCAACCCGCGCAAAAGCAATGTGTTGGGTAACGCACGAAATCACGAGCGCCTGCTGTATACCGCTTATTGCGCCCATTAAGGCCGGGCGGGTCCGTAGAAACCGCCACCAAAATTTCTTACCATCCTTATCCTTCTGCGCTAGGCGTTCCGGTTTTACGAGATCTTCTACTATACGGAGCAGATCTGGGTAATCGGCAGCGACGGGAGCTGGATAGTCCATTGGTACAACGCCATCGCGCAGCCAAATCGAACGCTTCTCGGGGGCAGCATCGTGCCAGCAATCTCCCAAGTCCTCACGTCGCAGGGGCCAATCGCTAAAGTGAATGACATACCGGCGGTGAGAATGCGTCGGACTGTCATTTACCTCCTCACCTCCCAAGTATGGAAATACTCTTTCCTGATTGCGCGGATTGACCGAGATAAAACGGTTCATCTCTGAGATCGGCGTAGCGACACCTTCCGGCGCGCTATCGTCGAATGTGAAGCCGGCGCCATAAATCTTTACGCCCTCAAAGCTCTTGTTTGCATTCGTTGCCAAATGCGCCGGGTCAGAATGACCACCCGCATAAAATAAATACGCCGTGATTATTGGAACGTCCCGGCCGTCGAGAACAAAAGGAGCAGAAACTGTCCCTTTCGTGACATGAATTACGCTAACCACGACCGCGGCCTGGCCGGGCCACTTCAATCTCTTGCGCGCGCGGTAAATGGTTCCGCCATTCATGCAAATCCAGCGTAATCCGGTGGATCGTGTGTCTCCCTGCGAGATCGTATTTGTCGCGATGAGGCCGAAACAGCCGAACGATCTTAGCAACGTAAACGCACGGCGGAAAAAATGGGCAACCAGATCTGAATTTCCGTGTGCTTCCTCATGCAGCGACTTTAACCAGTCAAGATAAGCGTCTGGATTTGAATTAACCAGGCTGTTTCTGCCGGCGAACGGAGGATTTCCAACAATCACATCGAAGCCGCCGGTAACACTAGCTTCTTTCGTAGCAAACACTTCCGGGAATTCCAGCTCCCAGTGAAACGGCGTGATCCCTTTGCTGCCTGTGCGAAGCTGTTTGCACGTGTGGTCTACCTCGCCGTCAACAGAGATGAAACCCTGCGTCCTCAGGTCGGTCTCGACCAATCCCTGCATCCGCTTGCGAGTATCTTCCCGTAATCTCGGCTTCTCCGCGGCGAAGAACGCTGCGATCACCGCGTCGCCGACTATCCGGGGCAAATCGAGCGCCTCGTCAGCATTACGGAGTTCTTGCTCAAGTTGCGCATACGACAAGTTGTCCCGCGCGTTTAGGATTCTCTCCCGATATTGAGTCGCTCGGTCAATCCGCTTGCGAATCTCGTCTTCCAAGAAGCTCTGCTGTGCTGCGGGACCCCAGTGGAAAGACGCAATCTCTTTGCGCGTTAGTCCTACTAGCGCATCACCGTGCCGCAGCGAGTGATCCAGAAAGGTAAATGGGTGATCCTTAGCCAACGTCGCCAGCCACAGCGACAATTTGGCGAGGTCGGCGGCCATCTGGTTCTTGTCCAACCCATAGAGGCAGCGCTGTGCGATTAACCTCTGTGCGTAAAGCGCTTCGTCTTCGTCGAGCGGAATGCTAGGAGCTTCGCCATGCGAATGCCACGCCTTGGAAAGTTCGTCACCGAGTTGGCGGCACGCTTCCACAAGAAACGCCGCCGATCAACGAATCTGGTAGATCGGCTCAGGCATGTCGATGCGCTCTTTCAGTTCTTGGCAAGTTAAGCGGCGGGAGTTCCTACACGAAACCGGGGCGAAGTGTTTCAGCCTCGGCTCGCAAGCGGATGAGCGTCGCGCAGAAAGCGCGCAGGGCAAAGAGAGCCGCGAATGGCCAAGGGGGCAAGACGAAACCCAAGCGCACCATGTCTGCATCGGCCCGCAGGAAGATTGCGGCGGCACAAAGGGTACGCTGGGCGAAGGTTAAGGCGCAGAAGAAGAAATAGGCGACTATCAAGCGAAACCTAGCACCTTCAAAGCAAGATCGGAGTGCCGCGACCATGCCAACACTGTAACCGCCATGAACGGAACGGTTTGGTGATCCGCTGCCGACAAACTTGGCTGGCGTCACTCCGTATTCCTTCACGAAGACCTCGGGGAATTGCCGCATGTCCCGGCGCAAGCTCTTCCGCAAAGGAGACAGGGAAGATACTGAAGGTACTCCCGCTGCTGCTGGGGTGTCAGGTATCGGTGCATGTAGTGCGGGTCGAGGAACTCCTTGTAAATCTCAGCGACAAGGTCACCAGGCATCCATTTGTAATGCGGTTTGTGTTCCGTGTCGTCGAGCATCAGATTGGATACGATCTGCATCTGCGAATTCATTGTCTTGCTCCGGTGGTGTCCAGCGCAAACAAGAGATCATGGTACTCAGCGGTGGCATCCTTCTCTTGCGTTGCACCCTTCCCGAAGGCCCGGAGAATCAGGTCTTCGTCCAGGCTGAGTGTGACTGAAACCCTTTCACAATCGTTGTACTTGCGCGGAAGGGAACGACTAACAGGAATCCCGAGGACTCTTTCGTTCATTTCCCGTCCTTCATACTTCTCGACCAGAACCAGCTTTGCTTCACCATCGCGATTGTCCGTGCAGAACAAATTGATAGTTTTTTCACACACGCCAGGCTTCGCCATAGTTCCCGCCGGAAAAAGCTCATAGTAGGCTCCGCCGGCGAGTCGGATGCCTAGGGCCCGAGCCAGAACTGGGTGCATACCCAGGTAATCAACTAGGGCGGCGCCCTCAGCGATAATTGTGTCCGCGTTCTTTATGTGCGTAATTCGAGATCCGAAACGTTCCTGCATCTCTCTCTTAACGATCGGTATTCGCGAACTCCCCCCAATCAGCAGGACGAGATTAACGTCTCTAGGGGAGAGGCGTGCCTCCTCAATGACGGCATCCACCTTCGCCATGGCATCGCGTACGTCGATACCGACGACCCGCAAAGAATTTTGCAATCAGTTAGCGAAGTCCTTGTCGAATTTCTTCACAGCTTCCGGTCCCCATATTTTCTGTTCCCATATTTTCCTATATTTTCCCGCTCTAGTCTTCCTAGAACCTTCGGATAGTCACTGTTAGATGATCGTGCAACCTCGGCCGGCGACCGTCAAAGTAAGCCGCCAGGGCTGCAAAGAAATCGTGGGACTCCGCTAGGTCGAGTATGCCGGACGCTCTCGTTCCGAGTTTCGGGACGACCACGTACCGGAACCTTTGCTCTCCCCCGCCTCTGCCCTCGCGCAGATCCGTTGTGCTGTCACCGCTAGGGCTGTACTGTTTCAATATCTTAATCGTTTGTGCCAGTTCTTCTTCAGTCACTACAAAAACTTCCACAGACAACAAACTCGGCACCGCACAGCGGAATTCCTGCACGCTTGGCCGCTTCGTGCCGATCACTATCGGGAATATTGGCTTGTCTGAATCGCCGAGGTGCTCGACATAGACGGCGGGTGTCTTCAACATCTCAAACTTGCACTCGGCCGCAATACATGTTGTTGTCACCGCCAATTGCATGACGAGATAAATGGCTAGCCTTCGATTCGACATGTCTTCTCGCCTAGACCTCTCTTATTCACGGTAGCACTCGTGTGATTTGCAGATCGTCCTCGGTCTGGGTGCCGTCCTGACGGACTGTAAAACCGTAGGTGATGTGGACGATGGGGCTATGTGTAACACTTCCCGCGGGGCTGACGCCTACAAGGTCGAGGCTCGCCTTCCAGTAGATGTTCCCACGTATTTTTGGGTAGTTCGAAGGGGCGCGAGCAGGCCTGTCCTCAAAAACGAGGTCGTAGCCATATTGGTGTTGATGCTCTGGCAACTCCCTATCCGTCCAGAAGTACGGCTTATTGTCGTCAGGGGGCTGCGGGTCATTGAAAGGTACGTCCGGCTGTGCGAATCCCTTGGCCTGTGGCTGAATTGCGTTTGTGGTTACCGTTTGAACCCAACGGTACTCCGGATAGTTAGGCGAGCGCCCTTGCGTCATGGCTCCGAGCACTATGTGAACACCGTATTCTATTTCCTCGTAAGCGTATCGCGTAACAGTCACCAGTTTGGGGCCAGGGTTCTGGGTGCAAGACAGCGTGGCCAATGTTGTGACGAGCGCTACGACGAAGAATATTTCCTCAATCTGGTTGCCGCTCTCGTCGAGGTGGTCGACTGGATTGGCTTCGGCGTAGATGTATTTGTGTAAACTTAGCGGATCGCGGAAGCTGCCTTCGTAGCCATCCATGCTCCAGAAGCGGCCCGTGGCAGTGTTGAGGTATCTGGCGCGGTTGTAGTAGAGGCCGAGGGCTGGGTCGTATTGTTCGCCGGCAAAGAGGTAGTTGTTCGGCGTCGAACCGGTGGAGTTGGAGAGGTTGCCGAAGGCGTCGTAGTCGTAGGTATCGGTCACCGAGCCTGCGGAGTTTGTTAGTTGGCGTACCGATCCGTGGCCATCGTAGCCGTAGAAGCTGGGCGCCCACGTGCTGTTCAGCGTTTGGCTCTCGCTGATCCGCTCCATTCCGTAGGAGTAACTACGAGTTACTGCGCCGCCTTGCAACTCATCTACAACCTGCGCGTAGCCCGTCGGATTCTGCGTATCGACTAGGTAGCTCGTCGTCACGCCGCCGACAGTTTCTGAAACACGGTTGCCATCTCCGTCATAAACAATGGTCACTGCGCCCTTCTGCACCAGATGATTCTCGAAGTCGTAGCTGTCCGAGACTCCGGTCGAGAGCACGGTGTTGCCGTTCGCGTCATACGTATCCAACCCCAGCCGGTCGTCGGCGTCGTAGGTGTAGGTGTTCGAGGTCACGCCATTGACCAGCCACTGCTGGCGGTTGCCCACAGAATCGTAGATGTAGCCATTAACGACGTTGTGATTGTGCGGGTCGGCAGTGACGGTCTCCGAGGTCAGGCGGTAGAGTGAATCGTATCCGTACGCAACGTTTCTGCCGCTCAGCTCGGCCACGCTCATCCGATTCCCCGCCGCGCCCAGGGTGTACGTGTAGCTCGAAAGCGGCGTGCCCTTCGCCGAACCCATCTGCGTCAGCCGATTCAAAGTGTCGTAGCTATACGAACTCGCGACTCCGTTGGGATAGGTGTAGCCCGCGAGGTTCCCCACAGCGTCGTAGGAGTACGTGGTCGCGCCCGCGGGATCGGTCACGGTGCTCGGCCGGTTCAGCACGTCGTAGGTATATGTATCACTGATTCCGTGCGTGTTCGACGATTTCAGCGTCAGCAAATCGCCGGCGGAATCATAGGTGTAACTCAGCGTACGGAACGGCGTCTGTTTCGAGGTCAGGCGGTTGCGCGTGTCGTAGCCATAGGTCGTCGAGCCTGACACGTCGGCCATCGTCTGCCGCAGGCCGTTCGCGGTATAGGTAAAGCTGACCGTCGGCGCGTGGAAGCTGGCATCCGGCGTCTTTGACAGCAAGCGATTCGAAGTGTCGTAGGCGTAGGTGGTCGTCTTGCCGTTGAAGTCGGTCTTGGTCTTTAAGTTACCCGCAGCGTCGTAGGTATAGCTTTCGGACTGTCCCGCAGGCAACTTGCGGCCCACGCGGCGTCCGTTCTGGTCGTAGCTGTAGGTCGTGGTGTGGTTATTGGCGTCGGTCTGCGAAATGCGGCTGCCGACTTCGTCGTAGCCGTAGCTGGTGACGAGGTTCAATCCGCCCACGTCCTGCGTCACCGAAGTCAGGCGTCCCAGCGCGTCGTACCCGTAGCCCGTGACTTTGCCGGCCTGGTCGGTCTTCGAGCTGACGCGGCCGAGCGCATCGTAGGCGGTCGCTGAGGTGGAGTTATCCGGATACGTCACCCCAACTTGCCGGTTCAGCGCGTCGTAGTGGTAAGTCGTGGTGTGCTGGTTGGCATCGACGACCGTAGCCTGGTTGCCCGCCGCATCGTAAGTAAACGTGGTGACGTGCGTGAGCGCGTCGGTGATGGAGGTGCGGCGTCCGGCATCGTCATAGCCGTGGGTGGATTGGCCGTTGGCGTCGGTCGTGGAGCTGACCCGTCCGGCGGCATCGTAGGCCGTCCGCCGGAGGCTCATGTGGCTATGCTGAATGCTTTGCGCAGGGTCGGCGCGATCTTGTCGGGGACATCTCTGCCGGGAACGATAATCTGTTCTGACTCCTTCCCGGTATAGCCACCCTTTTCATGATGCAGCGGGGTTATAACCAGATCGCCGGAGGGGGGACGCGCAACTCCGACACTGAGGTGCTTTTTGATGAATGCGCGTTCCTCTTGGGGCGTACCACCGCGATACGCTATCTCCTGAGACCATACTCTCGTTCGATAGGAGTCGAGGAACTGGAGCAGCAAGCCTCCAATGCGAGAGTCGAAGTCGGCATCGGTGACAACAACCGGTTCACCAATGTCTCCTCTAGCACGACCTCTCCGGGCCATGGCGATCACGAGGCAAGTTTTTTCTCGCGAGTCATAGTAAAGCGTCGCAAAATCCGTTTTGTCGTATTCATCCTGCATTTGTCCCATGTCCCTCACGGCGCTAGTCCCGCACTCTCTTCGACGACAATCTCGTCAAGACCAAACTCTCCCTCAAGCTGTTCGAGTTCGGTAGCGATTCTCGACAGCGGGAAATTTCGATTCTGAGGAGTGACAACCAGCATGTTCCTTGTAGTCACCTGTGGCTTGTCAATCACCACCCGGTTACCAGCACTATCTTTTCCGATGAACTGATTCGCAGAATCGAAGCCCTGCTGAAACTGGGAGGCCTTGGCTCGAATCGCGGCAAGGAGTTGCTGAGTGGTCTTGATCTGAGTCGTCGAGTATATCTGTGTTCCTTCTCCAGTTTCGAAATCGAAATTGTCGAACACCGGGAATCCGTCGCCGAGATTTTGCTGCGCCGCGCGCCCGACTTGTATGCCTCGCGGTCCAGGTCCCGGACTGAACTGCCCGTCATACGAAGAGACGTTATTCGCCAGATTGTCGATTGCTCTGAGGGCCGTGGGAGCGCCCGCAACGAGCTGTGTGATGACTGCTCCCGCCGCCAAGTAGAAGAATCCCTTTTCAACAATAAGGGGAACCGCCGGACCTAAAGTGTAGTAGATGTTTCCAAGAACCGTTAGGGCCTGTACTACTGCTTGACCTGCAATCGTCAACCCGGTAGAGAGAGAGATTGTTATGCTGCCGAGGTCAAAATCCCGGCCGCTAGGATCAATTGCGTTCGGCGCATTGTTGGCGACGTATAGGTATTTATGCAGAGTACTCGGATCCCGCGCTAGCCCCTCGTTCGTGTCCATGTTCCAGAACCGCCCCGTGCTGGTGTTGAGGTAACGGGCGCGGTTGTAGTAGAGGCTGAGGGCGGGGTCGTACTGTTCGCCGGCGAAGAGATAGTTATTCGGCGTGGAGCCGGTTTGGTTGGAGAGATTCCCGAAGGCGTCGTAGTCGTAGGTGTCGGTCACTGCGCCTGCTGAGTTCGTCAACTGGCGCACTGAGCCGTGGCCGTCATAGCCGTAGAAGCTCGGCGTCCATGACGAGTTCAGCGTCTGACTTTCGCTGATCCGCTCCATGCCATAGGAGTAGGAACGTGTCACCGTGCCGTTTTGCAGCTCGTCCACCACTTGCGCATAGCCAGTTGGGTTCTGGGTATCTACGAGATAATTTGTCGTGACGCCGCCGACCGTTTCCGCTACGCGATTGCCGTCGCCGTCGTAAACAATGGTCACCGATCCCTTCTGCACCAGGTGATTCTCGAAGTCGTAGCTGTCCGAGACTCCGGTGGAGAGTATCGTGTTGCCATTTGCGTCATAGATGTCGGCGCCCAGCCGGTCGTCGGCGTCGTAGGTGTAGGTGTTCGTGGTCACGCCGTTGATCAGCCATTGCTGGCGGTTGCCCACCGCGTCATAGATATAATCATTCGTGACGTTGTGGTTGTGCGGGTCGGCGGTGACAGCCTCTGAAGTTAGCCGATAGAGTGAATCGTAGGCATACGCAACGTTCCTCCCGCTCAACTCGGCAACGTTCAGCCGATTCCCCGCAGCTCCCAGCGTGTACGTGTAGCTCGACAACGCCGCACCTTTCGTTGCGCCCATTTGCGTCAGACGGTTCAGGGAATCGTACGCATAGCTCGTCTGGACGCCACTGGGATAAGCAAATCCAGAAAGATTGCCCACCGCGTCGTAGGAGTACGTCGTCGCTCCCGATGCATCGGTGACGGTGGAGAGGCGATTCAGAGCATCGTATGCATAAACGTCTGCGATGCCGTGGGTGTTTGACGATGTGATGGAGAGAACATCTCCCGCAGCGTCGTAGGTATAGCTCAGCGTGCCGAACGGCGTGGCTTTGCTGGTTAAGCGATTGCGCGTGTCGTAGGTGTAGGTCGTGCTCCCGCTCGGGTCTGACATGCCAGTGCGCAAGCCCAGGGCGGTGTACGTAAACGAAATCGGTTGCGCATGGAACGAAGAATCGGGCGTCTTCGATAACAAGCGGTTCGAAGTGTCGTACGCGTAGGTTGTGGTCTTGCCGTTAAAGTCGACCTTCGTCTTCATGTTGCTGGCAGCGTCGTAGGTGTAGCTTTCCGATTGGCCGACCGGCAGAGTGCGCTTGATCCGTCGGCCCAGCTGATCGTATGCGTACGTAGTCGCGTGATTGTTCGCGTCAGTCTGCGAAACCCGATTGCCCAACTTCATCGCTCGGCTCCTTTCCTCCGAGCCTTGGTCGCGTTGAGCGCTTCCAAGTCTACTCGCTCGCAAGGAGCCGACACGGTTATCCCATCACGGTTGTTATGTGTCGAGGTTCGCAGAAGTGGCCCACCCGCCTGCATCGGTTGCGGCAGGCAAAGCATTCCTAAAGCTATTTGGCGTCCGAAAATTCATTGCCGTGGCGCTGGATTCGCAATGAACTCAGCGCCCGCCTCCCGAATCTCAGAGTTGGGATGGGCTGCGGCGCGTTTCGCCAACCGGAGTGTCACACTCTGGTCGATCTGTGCATACAACTCTAGCAATCTCCTGTAGATCCATTCGTCCGATGAACTCAACAGTGGCTCCGCAACAGTCTCGATATGCTGTGAAAGCCATCCTCTTGGAATTTCCAAAATCAAATGCCGCGAGCGCAGGATTGTCGGAACGTAACTTGGTTCACAGGCAAGCGCGACAAGTTCGGGTAACAACTCCTGTCGTTGGTCCGGATCTAGAAGCTCCACTGCTCGAAAAGAACAATCCCTCTCGCGGCCACCGCCTGTTCTTAGACTCCGTCTTATCAACTCGATTGCATCGGCAGAACAGGCACCGAGGAAATCCCCGATCTGGTCATTGGCTACGCTGTCGAGTTCGATCAACCGCGACCATCGTTTATCGCATTCAGACATGCCCACGCTGGTTCACCCCGTAGCCCACATCACTGGCTGCCCGCGAGCTGCCAGGGGAGATTTAAGAATTTATCGATGAATTCCTGAGCATTCATTCTGCGTGCCGGATAGATAGTGAAATGCGTTTCGGGGTTGCTGCTCCCTGGTTTTACATCCGAACCATCCGCTATCGCCGACAGCCCGTCTGTTGCCCACACATCTCCAAGCGTGATTCCGTGGAAGTAGCCCGTGAGTCCAGATTTCCGAACATTCGCAAATGCCGACGCACCCTCCGGTGGGTCCGTTGGCCCTACCATTCCGTCTGGGTCCGGGTGAATGTCATTTCCTAGGCGCGGCGCGCGGGGCGCAGTCTTGCTCCCGAATGCAAATAGAGCCTGCTGATCACCGTCAGTGTTGTGACCATTCCTTAGCATTAGATCTTCACTCTCAGCCGGGTTACCAGAAAACAGCGAACCAACAGATCCCAGCAGAATTGCCCCAGCCAAGGTCAAAGTGAAACCAGCCTTTAGTCCTGTCGCTAGTGCGGTGCTGCGGGCATTCTGCAGGAACCTCAAGAATCCCTGATACCCTTCATCCTCGGCCGCCCCGATCGTATCTTCATCGGCCGCAACTTCCTCAGTCTCTAGCAACTGGGAGTGCCCACTAATGTCGCGCTTGTTCACAGGGTTTGAGGAAACGTATAGATACTTGTGAAGTGAAGTAGGTAACTCGTCCTGCCCCTCGTCTGTGTCCATGCTCCAGAAACGACCCGTGCTGGTGTTGAGGTATCTGGCGCGGTTGTAGTACAGCCCCAGCGCCCCGTCGTACTGTTGGCTGGCGAAGAGGTAGTTGTTCGGCGTTGTACCAGTGGAGTTGGTGAGGTTGCCGAAGGCGTCGTAGTCGTAGGTGTCGGTGATCGCACCAGCGGAGTTCGTCAATTGGCGCACTGACCCGTGGCCGTCATAGCCGTAGAAGCTCGGCGTCCACGACGAATTCAGTGTCTGGTTTTCGCTGATGCGCTCCATGCCGTACGAGTAGGAACGCGTCACTGCGCCGCTTTGCAGCTCATCCACAACCTGCGCATAGCCTGTGGGATTAGCAGTATCGACGAGATAATTTGTTGTCACCCCGCCGACAGTTTCGCTGACACGGTTGCCATCGCCGTCGTAGACGATGGTCACCGCGCCCTTCTGCACCAGATGATTCTCGAAGTCGTAGCTGTCCGAAACTCCCGTAGAAAGCACCGTGTTGCCGTTCGCGTCGTAGGTGTCCGCACTCAGCCGGTCGTCGGCATCGTAGGTGTACGTGTTCGTTGTCACGCCGTTCACCAGCCACTGCTGGCGATTGCCTACGGAATCGTAGATGTAACCATTCACGACGTTGTGGTTGTGCGGGTCGGCAGTGACCGTCTCCGAGGTCAGGCGATAGAGCGCGTCATATAGATACGCAACGTTCCTGCCGCTCAGTTCGGCCACGTTCGTGCGATTTCCTGCCGCTCCCAACGTGTACGTGTAACCGGAGAGCGCCGAGCCCTTCGCCGAGCCCATCTGCGTCAGTCGGTTCAAAGTGTCGTAGTTGTACGAACTCGCCACTCCGTTCGGATAGGTGAAACTCTGCAGATTCCCCACCGCGTCAAAAGAGTAGGTTGTGGCTCCGGCAGGATCGGTCACGGTGCTCAGGCGATTCAGCACGTCGTAGGTATACGTGTCGGAAATTCCATGCGTGTTCGAGGATTTCAGCTTGAGCAAGTCTCCGGCATTGTCGTAGGTGTAGGCGAGCGTGCCGAACGGAGTTTGCTTGGAGGTCAGCCGGTTTCGATTGTCGTAGGTGTACGTGGTCGTCCCGGACGGATCTGCCATCGTTTGCCGCAGCCCGTTCGCAAAATATGTGAACGCAATCGGCTGCGCGTGGAACGAGGAATCGGGCGTCTTCGACAGCAAGCGGTTCGAGGTGTCATACGCGTAGGTCGTCGTCTTGCTGTTGAAATCTACCTTAGTTTTCAGGTTGCCCGCAGCGTCGTAGGTGTAGCTTTCTGATTGGCCGGCCGGCAGAGTGCGCTTGATCCGTCGGCCCAGCTGATCGTATGCGTACGTAGTCGCGTGATTGTTCGCGTCAGTCTGCGAAACGCGATTGCCCACCTCGTCGTAACCGTAGCTGGTCACAAGGTTCAATCCGCCTGCGTCTTGCGTGACCGAAGCAAGGCGACCGAGCGCATCGTAGCCGTAGCCCGTTACTTTACCCGCCTGATCGGTCTTTGAAGACACGCGTCCCAGCGCGTCATAAACCGTCGCCGAGAATGTCTGGTCGGGATAGATCACTTTCGTCTGCCGATTGAGCGAGTCGTACTGATACTGCGTCGTATTTTGCTTCGCGTCCTTCACCGAAACCTGGTTGCCTGCATTGTCATATCCGAACGTGGTCACATGATTCAGGGCGTCGGTAATTGTCGTGCGCCTTCCGGCATCGTCGTAGCTATAGGCGGTCACGTTGCCGTTGGCGTCTGTGGTCGAGTCTACCCTTCCGGCGGCATCGTAGTGAGTTTTGGTGAATTTACTATCCGCATACGTGGTTTGCGTCAACCGATTGTCGGCGTCGTAGGTGTAGGTGGTGGTGTGTCCGGCACGGTCGGTCGAGGTCAGGCGATTGTTGTTGGCGTCGTAGGTTGTGGACTCGGTGGTCGTGTCTGGATAGGTCGTGGTGATCAGGTTGCCATCGGCGTTGTAGGCGTAGCTGGTGGTGCGGTTGAGCTGGTCGATGGTCGCGCTCTGCTTGCCGATGGAGTTGTACTGCACCTGCGTGGTCGATCCATCGGGATAGGTCGTCTTGGTGACACGGTTGTTGCCGTCGTACTGGTAGCCGGTGGTCAGCGTCTGCGGGCTGCCGTTGACGGTGCGGGTGACGGTCTGGCTCAGCTTGTTTCCGTTGGCGTCGTAGGTGTAGGTGGAGACGTGG
>Ga0075030_100000559_pt1 | contig 32528 bp, 36 predicted proteins | sample LitLauG_LLR_2012_FD_71393 | JGI IMG/M metagenome (GOLD analysis project Ga0075030, IMG submission 71393) | Freshwater sediment microbial communities from Pennsylvania, USA - Little Laurel Run_MetaG_LLR_2012 | ecosystem: Environmental > Aquatic > Freshwater > Creek > Sediment | place: USA...
CCCTTCGGCCGGGCGTTCGACCAGTGCTCGGGCACCGTGACGTGCGCCGGGCGCAGCTCGTCGACCGAGCGGACCCCGAGGAGCCGCAGCGTGCGCTCGAGCTCCGCGCGCAGGACCTCGAGGACCCGGGCGACGCCCGGCTCCCCCGCCGCGGCCAAGCCGAATGCCCAAGGACGGCCGACGAGCACCGCCTTGGCGCCGAGCGCGAGCGCCTTGGCGACGTCCGAGCCGCGTCGGATCCCACTGTCGAGGGCGACCTCGACCTCACCGCCGACCTCGCCGAGCACCTCGCGCAGCGCGACGAGCGACGGTGCGACCGAGTCGAGCTGGCGCCCGCCGTGGTTCGAGACCACGATCCCGCTGGCTCCGGCGTCCACCGCGCGCCGCGCGTCCACGGCGCTGAGCACCCCCTTGGCGATCACCGGGCCGTCGAAGGCCTCACGCAGCCAGCCGAAGTCGTCCCACGTCACCGGCGAGACGAACCAGCGCAGAAGTGCCTCGTCGGGCGTCATGGGCGCGCCGGGGTCCCCGAGACCGTCCGCGCACGGAAGGCGCGTGGAGAACCCGTCCCTAGCGAAGCCGGCGACCCACCGGGGGCGCAGGAGAGCCTGGGGCGCGAAGCGCACCGCCGTCTGGCGGTTGAAGCGCAGCGGCAGGCTGACCCCGTGGTGCAGGTCGCGCTCTCGGTTCCCGGGCTGGGGCGTGTCGACCGTGACGAGCAGCGCGGTGAAGCCCGCCGCGCGTGCGCGCCGCACGAGCTGCTCGGAGCCGACGCGCCCGCCGAGACCGTAGAGCTGGAACCAGCCGTGCCCGTCGGCCGCGGCGGCCACCTCTTCGATCGAGTGGCCCGACATCGTCGACATGCACGCCACGGTGCCCGCGGCGCGCGCCGCCGACGCACCGGCGACGTCGCCCCCCGGCGACATCGCCCGGGTGAACCCGACGGGGGCGAGCACGATCGGCATCGCGAGCTGCGAGCCGAACACGGTGGTCGCGAGCGACGGCGAGACGGGCACGCCCGGCGCGGCCATGGAGGGCACGAAGCCCACGGACTCGAACGCCTGGCGGTTCGAGTGCATCGTCGTCTCGGTCTCCGCGGCGCCGTCGATGTAGTCGAACACGACGCGCGGGAGGCGTCGCCGGGCGATCCGCCGCGCGTCGTCGACGGTCCTGATCCTCGATGTGGCTCGCGATGTGTCCACTGCGCCCTCCCGACCCGAGCGCATCGTACGCCTGCGGGGCGCGGGCCTAGTGGCCCCGTCCCTCCGGCGCGTCCTCGTCGAGGGCGCCGGCGTCGAACCACCGCGAGGTGACCACCTTCGTGCGCGTGTAGAAGCGCACGCCGTCGGCGCCCGTGGCGTGCAGGTCACCGAAGAACGACTCCTTCCACCCGCAGAACGGGAAGAACGACATCGGCGCGGCGACGCCCACGTTGACCCCCAGCATCCCTGCCTCCGCCCTGCGCTTGAAGGTCCTGGCTGCGCCGCCCGAGCGCGTGAAGATCGACGCGGCGTTGCCGTAGCGCGACGCGTTGAGGTGCCCGAGCGCCTCGTCGAGGTCGTCGGCGCGCACCACGGACAGCACCGGGCCGAACAGCTCGTTGCGCCACAGGGCCATGTCCTCGGAGACGTGGTCGAACAGCGTCGCACCGAGGAAGTACCCGCGCGGGGTGGTTCGCTCGCGGCCGTCGAGCAGCAGCGTCGCACCCGCCCGCTCTCCCTCGGCGATCGCCGCGGAGAGCTCGTCGACCCTCGCGGATCGGATGACCGGTCCGAGCTGGCACGTCGGGTCGGTGCCCGGGCCCTGGCGTAGCGCCGCGGCAGCGGTCCCGAGCGCATCGACCAGCCGGTCCCCCGCAGAACCCACCGCCACGACGACGCTGCCTGCGAGGCACCGCTGGCCCGCGTTGCCGAAGGCCGAGCCGAGGACCGCCGGCACGGTCTGGTCGAGGTCCGCGTCCTCCATCACGATGAGGTGGTTCTTCGCCCCGCCGAGCGCCTGGACCCGCTTGCCCGCCGACGCGGCCGTCGCATAGATGTGCCGGGCCACGCTGGCGGAGCCGACGAAGCTCACGGCGTCGACGAGCGGGTGCGTGAGCAGCGCCTCGACCGGCTCGCGATCCCCGTGCACGATGTTGACCACGCCCTCGGGCAGGCCCGTCTGCATGAGCAGCTCGATCTCGCGGACCGCGGACAGCGGCGTGCGCGGCGACGGCTTGAGCACGAAGGTGTTCCCCGCGACGAGCGCGAGCGGGAGCATCCACAGCGGCACCATGAAGGGGAAGTTGAACGGGCAGATGCCCGCGACGACGCCCACGGGGAACCGCACCATCTCCTCGTCGATCCCGTTCGCGATCTGGTCGATCGCGCCGCCGAGCAGCAGGGTCGGCGCGCCGCAGGCCAGCGCGACGACCTCGATCCCGCGGCGGACCTCCCCGCGCGCCTCGGCGAGGGTCTTGCCGTTCTCTTGGACCACGAGCGCGGCCAGCTCCTCGACGTGGGCCTCGAGGATGGTCTTGTAGCGGAACATGTACTCCGCGCGGTCCGGCACCGGCGTGTCCGCCCACGCGGGGAACGCCCCCGCCGCGGCGCGAACCGCGGCGTCGACCTCCGCGGCCGTGGAGTGGCAGACCGTGGCGATGACCTCGCCGGTCGCGGGGTCGAACACCTCGTCGACGGCGCCCGATCCTGCCGAGAACTCCCGGCCGATGAGCTGGCGCGCGATCGTCCCGCTGGTCGTCGTGGTCATGTCGTCCTCTCCCTCAGGTCCCTGTGACCGCGAGCGTCAGCGGCCCACACCGGGCGACGCGAAGGGGCGCCGCTCGAGGAACCGGCCGTCGCCCGGTCGGCCGAAGAACTCGCCGTTCTCCACCAACACGTTGCCACGCTGGAGGACGACCTCGGGACTGCCCGTGACCTTGCGCCCCTCGTAGCAGCTGTAGTCCACCCGCATGTGGTGCGTGCTCGACGAGATCACCCGCTCCTTTGCGGGGTCGAACACGACGATGTCGGCGTCGGCCCCCGCGGTGATCGTGCCCTTGTTGGGAAGCCCGAACATCGTCGCGGGGGCGGTCGCGATGAGCTCGACGAAGCGCATGGGCGAGATCTCCCCGGTGGCGACCCCGCCGTCCCACAACAGCGTGTAGCGGTCCTCGACCCCGGGCAGGCCGTTCGGGATCGCGCTGAAGTCGTCCTTCCCGAGGATCTTTTGGTCCTTGAAGTCGAACGGGCAGTGGTCGGTCGAGACGACCTGGAGGTCGTCGAGGACGAGGCCCTTCCACAGCTCTGCTTGGTGCGCCCGGGGCCGAAGCGGCGGCGAGCAGACGAACTTGGCCCCCTCGAAGCCCGGACGTCCCATGTCCTCGAGGGTCAGGTACAGGTACTGCGGGCAGGTCTCCGCGTAGGCGTGCACCCCGCGGTCGCGCCCCTCGCGCACCGCGTCGAGTGCCTCCTTGGCGCTCAGGTGCACGATGTACACGGGCACCTCGGCGAGCTCGGCGAGCGCGATCGCGCGGTGCGTTGCCTCGCCTTCCATCGACGACGGCCTCGTCAGGCCGTGGTTGATCGGCGAGGTCTTCCCCTCGGCCAGGTAGCGCTGGACGAGCACGTCGATCGCCCCTCCGTTCTCGGCGTGCAGCATGATCAGCCCGCCGTTCTCGGCGGTCTTGGACATCGCGCGGAAGATCGAGGCGTCGTCGAGCATGAAGACCCCCGGGTAGGCCATGAACAGCTTGAAGCTGCTGACGCCACGGGCGATCATCGTGTCCATCTCCGAGAGGATCGACTCGTTGATCTCGCGGACGATCAGGTGCAGCCCGAAGTCGATGTGGCTCTTCGGCTCCGCCTTCTCGAGCCACGTGTCGAGGCCCTGTGAGAGCGACTCGCCGTAGCCCTGGACCGCGAAGTCCACGATCGTCGTCGTGCCGCCGAAGGCAGCGGCCCTGGTCCCGGTCGCGAAGTCGTCCGAGGCGAAGGTGCCGCCGAAGGGGAGCTCCATGTGGGTGTGCACGTCGATGCCACCGGGCATGACGTAGCGGTCCGTCGCGTCGATGACGCGGTCGGCCTCGCCGAAGCCCGAGCCGACCGCGAGGATCCGCTCGCCCTCGATCAGCACGTCGGCCCGCGACATCTCCGACGCCGTCACGACGGTGCCGCCCTTGATGATCGTCCTCACCGCGAACCACCTCCCGCGGCAGCCTCGGCCACCGCCTCGTCGAGCACCTCGATCCCCCGCCGCGCCTCATCCTCGGTCAGCACGAGCGGCGGCGAGAGCCGCAGCACCGAGCCGTACAGGCCGCCCTTGCCGATGAGCACGCCACGCCGACGGCACGCCTCCATCACCTCGGCGGCCGCCGCGGGGTGCGGCGTCCTCGAGGCCTTGTCGGTCACGAGCTCGACGCCGATCATGAGCCCCGCACCGCGCACGTCCCCGACGATCTCATGGCGCTCGCGCAGGTCGTCGAGGCCCTCGAGGAGCAGCTTGCCGACCCGCTCGGCATTGGCCTGGAGCCCCTCGGACTCGAGGTAGTCGAGATTCGCCAGCGCGACCGTCGTGGCGATCGGGTTGCCGCCGAACGTCGAGATCGAGTTCGCGCTGACGGCGTCGACGAGCTCGGCGCGCCCCACGACCGCGCCGATGGCCATCCCGTTGCCGAGGCCCTTGGCGCAGGTGATGAGGTCCGGGGTGACCCCGTAGAGGTCCGCGCCCCAGAATGCCTCGCCCGTTCGACCGAACCCGGTCTGGACCTCGTCGATGATCAGGGGGATCGAGTACTCGTCGAGGATCGACTTGACCTTCGCGAAGTACTCCCTGGGTGGCGCCACGAACCCCCCGACGCCCTGGATCGGCTCGGCGATCATCGCGGCGACGTCGCCCGAGGTGGTCGTCTCGATCACGTTGCGGACGTCCTCTGCGCAGGCGATCCCGCAGCCGGGGTACTCGAGCTTCAGCGGGCACCGGTAGCAGTACGGCGCGAGCGCGTACGAGACGCTGAGCGGCGACAGCGACGTGGCGGACCACGCGCGGTTGCCCGTCACCGCGATCGCCCCGAATCCCCTGCCGTGGTACGAGTTGCGCAGCGCGATGACCTGGTTCGACCTGCGCGCGCTCGTCGCCATGAGCAGCGCCGCCTCGACCGCCTCGGTCCCCGAGCCGACGAAGAACGCCTTGGCCGGCTTCGCGACGGGCGAGAGCGCCACGAGACGCTCGGCGAGCTCGACCATCGAGGAGATCAGGTACAGCGTCGAGGTGTGCGCGATGCGGTCCGCCTGCTCGCTCAGCGCGCCGACGAGGCTGTCGACCGCGTGGCCCGAGATCGTCGTCACGATGCCGCCGAACAAGTCGAGGTACTCGTTTCCCTCCGAGTCCCAGACCGTCGTGCCCCTCCCCTTGACGAGCTCGATGGGGCGCTCGTAGTACAGCGCCAGCCACGCGGGCAGCACCTCGCGGTGCCGCGCCAGCAGCTCGTCGGGGTCGATGGGCTCTCGCGACGGCGTCACGGCAGCAGCTCGGCGAGCTCGCCGTAGGTCTCTGGCCGCCGGTCGCGCAGGAACTGCCAGGTGTCTCTGACCTCCCTGATCTCGTCCAGGTTCAGGTCGCACACGAGCACCTCGTCGTCGGTGGCCGAGGCCTGCGCGAGGATCTTGCCGCGCGGGCTGCAGAAGTAGCTCGAGCCGTAGAACTCCGCCGCGTTGAGCGGCGCCTCGACGCCGACGCGGTTGGACGCGGCGATGAAGTAGCCGTTCGCGACGGCGTGCGCGGGCTGCTCGAGCTCCCAGAGGTAGCGCGACAGGGACGTGACCGTGGCCGAGGGGTTGAAGACGATCTCGGCACCCTTGAGGCCGAGCTCGCGCGCGACCTCGGGGAAGTGACGGTCGTAGCAGATGATGAGCCCGACCTTGCCGACGGACGTCTCGAAGACCGGGTACCCGAGGTTGCCGGGCTTGAAGTAGAACTTCTCCCAGAAGCACGGGCCGACCTGGGGGATGTGCGTCTTGCGGTACTTGCCGAGGACGCTGCCGTCCTTTTCGATGACGACCGCGGAGTTGTAGTACACCCCGGGCTGCTCTTCTTCGTACCACGGGACGATCAGGACGATGCCGTGCTGGCGTGCGACCTCGCGCATCTTGGTCACGGTGGGGCCGTCCTCGGGCTCCGCGGTGGCGTACCACTTGGGGTCCTGCTCGGCGCAGAAGTAGGGCCCGAAGAAGATCTCCTGGAGCCCGACGATCTCGGCGCCGCGGCTGGCGGCGTCGGCGATCATCCCGATGTGCTTGTCGATGGCCTCCGCCTTCGGCAGGTTGGCGTGTGCCTGTATCAACGCGGCGCGCACGGTGGTCATGATGTCCCCTTCCCGGCCGAGCCGGCCGACGTGAAGCGAGGGATGATCGACGAGCCGAACGCGCGCAGCACGCCCTCGGGATCGTCGACCATCGAGTAGATGTTGAACTGGCGGACCCCGAGCGACTCGAGGTGCGCGAGCTTCTCCGCGCAGGCATCGGCCGTCCCGATGACGCAGAACCTGTCGACGACCTCGTCGGTCACGAACTCGGCGTTGTCGGAGCCTGCGCGACCGTGGTGCGAGTAGTCGTAGCCCTTGCGCCGCTCGATGAAGTCGGTGAGCTCATGGGGCAGGTCGGAGGACTTGTAGCGGTGCACGAGGTCGACTACGTGGTTGGAGACCAGCGCGGGGAACCAGCGGACCTGGTCGCGCGCGTGGGCGAGGTCGTCGGTCACGTAGGCCGGCGCCGCGGACATGACCTTGATCTCCTCGACGCTGCGGCCCGCCTCGGCGGCTCCCTCGGCGAGGTACCCGAGCGCCCACTCGATGATGTACGGATCCGCGAGCTGCAGGATCACGCCGTCGGCGACCCTCCCCGCGCAGCGCAGCGCCTTGGGCCCGTAGGCAGCCACCCAGATCGGCAGCTCGACGCCCTTTGTCCACGGGAGCCGCACCTCGGTGCCGTCCAGGTCGACCGGGCGGCCCGCGGCGAGCTCGCGGATCTCGCGGCAGGCCTGCTCCATGTGCTCGACGGTCACCGGAGCGCGTCCGAGGACCCGCTGGGCCGAGTCGCCCCGGCCGATGCCGAGCTCCATTCGCCCGCCGGAGATCTCGTTCAACGTCGCCATCGCCGACGCGGTCACCGTGGGATCGCGCGTCACCGGGTTCGTCACGCACGTGCCCAGGTGGATCGTCGAGGTCGCCTGGGCGGCCAGCGCGAAGATCGGATACGGGTCCTGCCACAGGACGTGCGAGTCCCACAGCCAGGCGTACTTGAAGCCCTGCTGCTCGGCGAGCACCGTGCGCGCGACGACCGTGGACGCGGGCGGGTCGGCCATGAAGGACACGCCGAAGTCGAGCATCCGGATCCCCTCTCTTCGCGGGGCAGCCCCCTCGAAGCAGCCGACCATACCCTCCAGGGCGGCGGGGTCGGAGAGTGGACCGGACGGTGCGCGGGGCTACGGTCCCTGCATGGCCGCGGGTCACGACGAGCAGTTCTCGCCCCGGCCGCGAACGACGCGGGCCGGGATCGCCAGGCCGAGCGGGTCGGACCCCGAGCTCTGGGCGGTCGCGCGCCAGCTCGACGCGCTCGACCACAAGGAGCGCGCCTTCTTCACGAGCGCCTACGACGCGAGGCGGCGCTCGACGTGGTCGATGGAGCTCGCCGCGTTCCTCTTCCCCATCCAGCTGTTCTTGCTCGACGAGACCGAGCTCGGCGTCGTCTTTTGGATCACCGGCGGCGGACTGCTCGTGTGGTGGGTCCTCGAGTGGTTCCGAACGCCGCGTCGCGTCCGCGAGTACAACCTCGCCGTCGCCCTCGAGCTGCTCGACCTGCTCGAGCTGCTGCGCCGCGGGCAGGGCGCGCCGGAGCGCTAGGCGACGGTGAAGATCTCCGGGCCGTCGTCGGTCACCGCGATGGTGTGCTCGAAGTGCGCCGACAACGAGCCGTCCGCGGTGATCACGGACCACCCGTCGTCGAGCTGGACGGTCTCGGGTCCCCCCGCGTTGACCATCGGCTCGATCGCGAAGACCATGCCGGTCTTGAGCGTCGGGCCGGGGCTCCCGGGCCAGTAGTTCGGCACCTGCGGGGACTCGTGCATCGCGGTCCCGATCGCGTGGCCCACGTACTCGCGGACGACCGAGAAGCCGGCCGCCTCGGCCACCTCTTGGACCGCCGCGCCCACCTCGTGGAGCCGGTTGCCCTTGCGGAGCTCGTCGATGCCCGCGTACAGGCTGCGCTCGGTGACCTCGAGCAGGCGGCGCGCGAGGTCGCTGACCTCGCCGACCGCGGCGGTGTAGGCCGCGTCGCCGTGGTAGCCCTCGACGATCGCGCCGCAGTCAACCGAGATGATGTCGCCGTCCTTGAGCGTGTAGTCCCCCGGGATCCCGTGGACGATCATCGAGTTCGGCGACGTGCAGATCACGGCGGGGAACCCGTGGTAGCCGAGGAAGTTCGAGCGCGCGCCGCGGCGCTCGATCACCTCGGCGGCGACCTCGTTCAGCCGGCGCGTCGTCACCCCGGGTGCGATCGCTGCGCGCGTGGCCTCGTGCATCTCGGCGACGACCTTGCCGGCCAGGCGCATCTTGCGCAGCTCGTCGGCGGACCGCCGCATCAGGAGTGCACCGCGTCGACGACGGCGACGAGCTTCTCGAAGACCTCGTCGAGCGTGCCGTCTCCGTCGACGATCGACAGGATCCCGGCCTCGCGGTAGTGCTCGAGGAGCGGCGCGGTCTCCTGCTCGTAGGCGAGGAGGCGCTCTTCGATCGCCTCGGGGGTGTCGTCGGCGCGCTGGACCACCGGGCCCCCGCAGTTGGTGCACTCGCTCGGCCCGGGGGGCGGGTCGGCGGAGAAGACCCAGCCGCAGTTCGAGCAGACCCGTCGGGCGCTGAGGCGTCGAACGACCACGTCGGTGGCCACGTCGAGCAGGATGCACCGCGCGATGCCGCGCGGTGCTGCGATCCCCTCGAGCGCGATCGCCTGGGCCTGGGTGCGCGGGTAGCCGTCGAGCACCGCGCCGTGAGCCGCGTCGGGCTCGGCGAGGCGGGCGGCGACCACGTCGGTGATCAGGTCGTCGGGCACGAGGTGGCCCTCGTCCATGATCGACCGGACCCTGTTGCCGAGGTCGGAGCCCGAGCGCACCGCGGCGCGGAGCATGTCGCCGGTGGCCACGTGCGGGACGTGGTAGCGCTCCGCGAGCCGCGAGCACTGCGTGCCCTTCCCTGCACCCTGCTTTCCGATAACGACGAGGAGGCCGACGCCCACGATGCCTACTTGAGGAATCCCTCGTAGTTGCGCATCATGAGCTGGCTGTCGATCTGGCGCATGGTCTCCAGGGCGACGCCGACGGCGATGAGCAGGGTGGTCCCGTAGAAGGGGAACCGCGAGATGTTCCAGGTGTGCATCAGGATGCTCGGGATGATCGCCACCGACGCGAGGAACAGGCCGCCGACCACCGTGATGCGGTTGACGAGCTTGGCGAAGTAGCGCTCGGTGGGCCACCCGGGCCGGATCCCGGGGACGAAGCCTCCCTGCTTTCGGATCAGCTCGGCCTGCTGGTGCGGCTCGAACACGATGTACACGTAGAAGAACGTGAAGGCGAAGATCAAGAGGAAGTACACGAGGATGTAGGAGATCGACGTCGGGTTGGTCAGGTTGTTGCGGACCCAGGCCTGGTAGCCCGCCCAGGGCAGGATGTTGCTGAGCAGGACCGGGATGTACAGGATCGAGCTGGCGAAGATGATCGGGACCACGCCGGACTGGTTGACCTTGAGCGGGATGTAGGTCGACTGACCCATGGTCATCTTGCGCCCGACCATCCGCCGCGCGAACGTCACCGGGATCCGGCGCTGCCCTTGGTCCATGAAGATGATGAACACGAGCAGGCCGAAGGACACGAGCAGCAGGACCACCGTCTTGACCCACCCGCCGACGATGAACACCTGGTGCACGCCCGTCGGGATGCCGGCGACGACGTTCGCGAAGATCAGGAGGCTCATCCCCTGCCCGATCCCGCGCTGGGTGATCAGCTCGGCGAGCCACATGACGAACGCGGTGCCCGCGGTCATGCACAGCACCATGAACACGCCCAGCGGGAAGGTCAGGTTCGGGATCAGGTCGATCGAGAACCCGAGCAGCGCCGAGTCGTGGTTGTGGAAGGCGTAGATCAGCCCCGAGCTCTGCAGCAGCGCGAGCGCGATGGTCAGGTACCTCGTGGTCTGGGTGATGCGCTTCTGGCCGACAGCGCCCTGGTCGCGCCACTCGGTCAGCTTGGGGATGACCGTGGTGAGCAGCTGGATGATGATCGAGCTGGTGATGTACGGCATGACGCCCAGCCCGAAGATCGCCAGGCGCGACAGCGCGCCGCCGCTGAACAGGTTGAGGAACCCGATCGCGTTGGACGCGTGCGCCCGCTGCTGGAGCAGCTGGATCTGCGAGTAGCTCACCCCGGGAACCGGGACGTTTCCCCCGAACTGGTACAGCGCGATGATCGCCAGCGTGAACACGACCTTGTTGCGAAGGTCGGGGACGCGGAAGATGTTCGCGAGCCGGGAGAACATGCGGCGCTACCGGTTGGTGTGCTGGTTGCCGCGCGCGGGCGGACGGCCCCCGCCGAAGGGGGGTGCGAGGACCTCGGTGGTGCCACCGGCGGCGGCGATCGACTCGGCGGCGGCCTTGGAGAAGCCGTGCGCCGAGACCCGGACCGGCCGGTTGATGGCACCGCGCGAGAGGATCTTGACCATGTCGCCCTTGCGCACGAGGCCGTTGGCGACGAGGACCTCGGGGTTGACGTCGTCGACCCCGAGCGCGTCGAGCGCGTCGAGGTTCACCGGGGTGTACTCGACGCGGAACGGGTTCTTGAACCCGCGCAGCTTGGGCGCGCGGGCCAGGATCGGCTGCTGGCCACCCTCGAACCCCATGGGGATCTGGGTGCGCGCCTTCTGGCCCTTGGTGCCGCGCCCGGCGGTCTTGCCGCCCTTGCCCGCGATGCCGCGGCCGACGCGCCGCTTGGCGTGCGTCGATCCCTTCGGTGGTGTCAGGTCGTGGAGCTTCATCGTTCGGAAACCTCCTCCACCTCGACGAGGTGGGGAACGCGGGCGATCATGCCACGGATCTCGGGTCGGTCCGGCAGCACGTTGACCTTGCCGATCCCGCGAAGCCCGAGGGCCCGAAGGGTCCCACGGTGCTTGGGCTTGGTCCCGATCGACGAGCGGACCTGGGTGACCTTCAGCCGGATCGTCGCCATCAGCGGACCTCCGTTGCGAACAGCTCGCCCTCGCGGCGACGCTCGCGGTAGGCGCGCAGCACGCCCGAGGGGGTGACCTCGTCAGCGGACTTGCCGCGGAGCGCGGCGACGTCGTCGGGCCGCCGCAGCGCCTTGAGCCCCGCGATCGTCGCGTGCGCGACGTTGATCGCGTTCGACGAGCCGATGGACTTGCACACGATGTCGCGGATGCCCGCCATCTCGAGGATCGGTCGCGCCGCGCCGCCCGCGATCACGCCGGTGCCCGGCGCGGCCGGCTTGAGCAGCACGCGTCCCGCACCCGCGACCCCGATGACCGGGTGGATGATCGTCGTGCCGGCGATCGGGACCTCGAAGAGGCTCTTGCGCGCCTCCTCGATGCCCTTTTGCACCGCGAGCCCGGCCTCCTTGGCCTTGCCGTAGCCGAGGCCCACGCGGCCGTTGCCGTCGCCGATGACCATCAGCGCGGTGAACGAGAACCGCCGACCGCCCTGGACCACCTTCGCGACGCGATTGACCTTGATGGTCCGGTCCTCAAACTGCTCCTCGGCCATCAGAACTCCACTCCCTCGTTGCGAATCGCGTCCGCGAGCGCGGCCACGCGACCGTGGTAGGCGAAGCCCCCGCGGTCAAAGACGATCGTCGTCACGCCGGCGGCCTTCGCGCGCTCGGCCAGCAGCTTGCCGACCTTGGCCGCGACCTCCTTGGGCGTGCCCTTGTCGTCGCGCAGCGCGGCCTCGACCGACGAGGCGGCAGCGAGCGTGCGCCCGGCCGTGTCGTCGATGACCTGTGCCGCGATGTTGCGCGACGAGCGGCTGACCGCGACGCGCGGGCGCTCGGGCGTGCCGGAGATCTTGAACCGCACCCGCTGGTGTCGACGGATCCGCAGCTCCCTTGATGAGCGTGCCATTACTTCTGCGCCTTTCCTGCCTTGCGCAAGATCCGCTCGCCGGCGTACCGGACGCCCTTGCCCTTGTAGGGCTCGGGCTTGCGGAGCTTGCGGAGGTTCGCGGCGACCTGGCCGACCGCCTCCTTGTCGATTCCCTTGACGATGATCCGCGTGGGCGCGGGGACGTCGAAGGTGATGCCCTCGGGGGCGTCGAAGACCACGGGGTGACTGAAGCCGAGCGCGAGCTCGAGCGAGCCGGGGCCCTTGGCCTGTGCGCGGTAGCCCACGCCCACGATCTCGAGCTCCTTGGTGTACCCCTCGGTGACGCCCTGGACCATGTTGGCGACGAGCGACCGGGTCAGGCCGTGCAGCGACCGGTGCTCGCGCTCGTCGTCGGGACGCTCGACGAGCAGCGTGTCGCCCTCCTGGCGCAGCGTGATCCCCTCGGGGATCGTCCGCTCCAGGGTGCCCTGGGGGCCCTTGACCGTGACGTGGCCCTCGGCCAGCGTCAGGGTCACCGAGCTCGGCACCGTGATCGGGGACCGTCCGATGCGCGACATCAGGCGCTCCTTCCTGCGACGGTGCTACCAGACATAGCAGAGCACCTCTCCTCCGAGCTTGCGCTTGCGCGCCTCGCGGTCGGTCATGAGGCCCTTGCTCGTCGACAGGACGGCCACGCCCATGCCGCCGAGCACCCTCGGCATCTTGTCGGCCTTCGCGTAGATGCGAAGCCCCGGCTTGGACACCCGCTTGATCCCCTCGATCGTGCGGATGCGGTCGTCGGAGTACTTGAGCGTGATCTCGAGCGTCGTCCCCGGCTTGTCGGGGTCGGTGCGCACGGTGTAGCCGCCGATGAAGCCCTCGCGCTCCAAGATGGCCGCGAGGGACTCCTTCAGCTTCGAACCGGGCATCTTGACCGTGTCGAACTGTGCGCTGTTCGCGTTTCGGATGCGCGTCAGCATGTCTGCAATCGGGTCAGTCATCGTCATTTGCGCACCTCCTCACCAACTCGCCTTGGTGACACCGGGGATCTCCCCCGCGTGCACCATCACTCGCAGGCAGATCCTGCAGAGTCCGAACTTGCGGTAGACGGCCTTTGGGCGGCCGCACCGCTGACAACGCGTGTAGGCGCGGACCTTGAACTTGGGTGTCCGCTGCTGCTTGTTTCGAAGAGCCTTCTTCGCCATGGTGCTAGCGCGTCTCCTGTCGGAATGGGAAGCCGAAGGCCGAGAGGAATGCCCGGCCCTCCGCGTCTGTGCGAGCGGTGGTCACGATCGTGACGTCGAAGCCACGCGACGTGTCGATTCGGTCGTAGTCGATCTCCGGGAAGATCAGCTGGTCGTTGATCCCGAAGGTGTAGTTGCCCCGGCCGTCGAAGGACTTCGGCGACAGGCCGCGGAAGTCGCGGACGCGCGGGATCGCGAGGCTGATCAGGCGGTCCAGGAACTCCCAGGCCCGGTCGCCGCGCAGCGTCACCTTCACGCCGATCGGCATGCCCTCGCGGAGCTTGAAGTTCGCGATCGAGCTCTTCGCGCGGGTGACCACGGACTTCTGTCCCGTGATCGCCTCGATGTCGCGCTGGGCGCCCTCGATGAGCGACTGCTGGGCGACGGCCTTGCCGACGCCGGAGTTGAGCACGATCTTGACGAGTCGCGGCACCTCCATGATGTTCCCGAGCTCCAGCTCCTCTTTGAGCGAGGGCCGGACCTGGGCGTTGTAGCGCTCCTTGAGCCGTGGCGTCGTCACAGTTTCTCCCCACACTGGCGGCACACCCTCGTCTTGGTGCCGCCCTCGACCTCGTAGCCCGCGCGCGCCGGCCCGTCGTGCTTTGCGCACCACAGCGCCACGTCGGAGGCGTCGATAGGCATGAACTTGTCGATGATCCCGCCCTGCATGACCCGCCGCGACGGCCCGCCGCCCGTCGCGCGGCTGTGGCGCTTGGCGATGTTCAGGCTGTCGAGGATCACGGCGTTTCGGCCCGGCAGCACGGTGAGCACGTCGGCGCGCTCGCCGCGGTGCTTGCCCTGCAGCACGATCACGTGGTCGCCCTTCTTGAGCTTCATCAGAGCACCTCCGGTGCCAGCGAGATGATCCGCATGAACTTCTTGTCGCGCAGCTCGCGGCCGACCGGGCCGAAGATGCGCGTGCCGCGCGGCTGGAGCTGGTCGTTGATGAGCACGGCGGCGTTCTCGTCGAAGCGGATGTAGCTGCCGTCGGGGCGGCGGCGCTCCTTCTTCGTGCGCACGACCACGCAGCGGACCACGTCGCCCTTCTTGACCGCGGCGCCGGGGATGGCGTCCTTCACCGTCGCGATGAAGACGTCGCCGATCGAGGCGTAGCGGCGGCGCGAGCCGCCGAGCACGCGGATGCACAGCACCTCTTTGGCCCCCGAGTTGTCGGCCACCTTGAGACGGGACTCCTGCTGGATCACCGTGCACGCTCGAGGATCTCGGTGAGCCGCCAGCGCTTCAGCTTCGACAGCGGGCGCGTCTCGACGATCCGCACGGCGTCGCCGATGCGCGCCTCGTTGGACTCGTCGTGGGCGTAGAGCTTCTTGGTCCGAAGGACGGTCTTGCCGAAGCGGGGGTGCCGAACGCGGTCCTGGACCGCGACGACGATCGTCGACTCCATCTTGTCGGAGACCACGATGCCCTCACGGACCTTGCGCGTGTTCTCCCGCGCCGTGGTCGTCTGGTCGTCGGTCATCACGCATCACTCCTTGTCAGCGTCTCCGCGGCGGTGATCTCGCGCTCGCGCAGCACCGTCAGCATCCTCGCGATGTCCCGACGCACCTGGCTGAGGCGCGCCGAGCTGTCCAGCTGGCCCGTGGCGAACTGGAAGCGCAGGTTGAACAGCTCCTTGCGCGTGTCCGCGAGCCGGTGGACCAGCTCTTCGTCGCCCAGCGACGCGAACTCTGCGACCTTGGTCATCAGATCGACACCTCCGACGTGCCGTGGGTGCCGGGGCGGACCACGAACTTTGCCTTCATGGGGAGCTTTTGGATCGCGCGCTCCATCGCGGACTTCGCCAGGGCGGCATCGACGCCGCCGAGCTCGAAGAGCACGCGGCCCGGCTTGACGACCGCGACCCAGTGCTCGGGGTTGCCCTTGCCCGAGCCCATGCGGGTCTCGGCGGGCTTCTGGGTGACCGGCTTGTCCGGGAACACGCGGATCCACACCTTGCCGCCACGACGGACGTGGCGGGTCATCGCGATTCTCGCGGCCTCGATCTGGCGGGCGGTGAGCCAGCCCGGCTCGAGCGCCTGGATGCCGAAGTCGCCGAAGGTCAGCGTCGTGCCGCCCTTGGCCTCACCCGACAGGCGGCCCCGCTGCTGCTTGCGGTGCCTCGTCTTGCGGGGCATCAGCATCTAGTCCACCTCCTTGCGGAAGTGCGGCGCCTCGTGGTGCTCCTGGGCGGTGCGGCGCTCGATCTCCTCTTCGGTGCTGAGGCGCGTCTCGAGCTCGTCGGGCACCGGCGGGGGCGCGACGAGGTCGGCCGGCTCGGTGCCGAGCGCCGGCGCGTCGGCGACCTCGGCGGTCTCGACGACGTCGACGACGGGCTCGTCGGCGGCCGGCTGCGCGGCGGCGCCGACACGGCGTCGCCCGCCGCCGGCGGTGACCAGGCGCGGCGAGGCGCCGGCGGCGGCCGGTCCGGTCGCGCCGGTCGCGTCCCCGACGGCCATCGCGGCCTCGCGGGAGATCTTCTCTTCGACCGACACCTTGTACGGCAGGATGTCGCCCTTGTAGATCCAGACCTTGACGCCGATGCGCCCTGTCGAGGTCTTGGCCTCGCGCATGCCGTAGTCGATGTCCGCGCGCAGCGTGTGCAGCGGGACGCGGCCCTCTCGGTAGGACTCCTTGCGGCTCATCTCCGAGCCGCCGAGGCGGCCCGAGCACTGGACGCGGACGCCCAGGGCGCCGGCCTTCTGGACGGTCTGGATCGCGCGCTTCATCGCGCGGCGGAAGGCGACGCGCCGCACGAGCTGGTCGCAGATCCCCTGGGCGATCAGGGCGGCGTCGAGCTCGGGCTGCTTGATCTCTTGGATGTTCAGCGAGACGCGGTTGGCCTGGCCGGTGATCTCCTCGAGGTGCTTCTTCAGGCGGTCGGCCTCCGCGCCGCGGCGGCCGATGACGATCCCGGGCCGCGCGGTGTGGATGTCGACGCGCGTGCGGTCGCCGGTGCGCTCGACCTCGATGCGCGAGACCGCGGCGCTCTCGAGCTGGGTGTTCAGGTAATCGCGGATCTTCCAGTCCTCGACGACGAACTCTCGGTAGTTGCGCTCGTTGAACCAGCGCGACTTCCAGTCGGTCGTGATCCCGAGACGGAACCCGTAGGGGTTGACCTTCTGGCCCATCAGTTCTTGGTCTCCTCGTTCGTGGCGTCGTCCGCTTCGCTTGCCTCGGTCGCCTCGGCGTCCTCGGCCGCGGCGTCAGCCTCGGTCTCCTCGGCCGCGGTGGCGTCCGAGCTCTGCGCTGCCTCGGGCGCCTCGGCGCCCGGCGCGTCCACTGCGTCGTCGGCCGCGGCCTCTGCCTCCGCCTCGGCGGCCGCCGCCTCGGCCTCGGCGGCCGCTGCGGCCTCCTCGCGGGCGGTCTCGCGGTGCCTCGCGTGGCTCTGCTGGTCCGCACGGCGGCGCGAGGCCGCGACACGGCGCGAACGCGACGCGTCGGGGCCGCGGGCGGCCCGCATGCGCGCGATGGAGGCGTCGTCCATCCGCGCCACGACGATCGTCACGTGGCACGTGCGCTTGCGGATGCGGCCGGCGCGGCCGCGCGCGCGGGGCTTGAACCGCTTGAGCGTCGGGCCCTCGTCGGCGAACGCCGAGGCGACGAAGAGCTCCTCGGCGGCCTGCCCGTCGTTGTTCACGGCGTTGGCGATCGCCGAGGCGAGCACCTTGGCGATCACGCTGGCGGCCTCGCGCGGCGTGGAGGCGAGGATCTCCTGGGCGCTTTGGACGTCGCGACCGCGGATCAGGTCGAGCACGACCCTCGCCTTGGTCGCGGACATGTGGAAGTACCGCAGGACCGCGCGGGTCCCGGGCGCCTCGTTGGTTCGAGTCGGTGCCATCAGCGACGCGCCGCCTTCTCCTGGCCGGCGTGGAACTTGAAGGTCCGCGTCGGCGCGAACTCCCCGAGCTTGTGGCCGACCATGGCCTCGGTGACGTAGACGGGGACGTGGCGGCGGCCGTCGTGCACCGCGAGGGTGTGGCCCACCATGTCCGGGATGATCGTGCTGCGGCGCGACCAGGTCTTGATGACCTTCTTCTCGCCTGCCGCGTTCATCGCGTCCACCTTCTTGAGGAGGTGGTCGTCGACGAACGGGCCCTTCTTGAGGCTCCTCGGCATCTTGCTCCCTAACGCCTCGCGCCGCGGCCGCGGCGACGACGGATGATCATCGAATCGGAGGCCTTCTTGCCCTTGCGGGTGCGGCCCTCGGGCTTGCCCCAGGGCGAGACCGGGTGGCGACCACCGGAGGTCTTGCCCTCACCACCGCCGAGCGGGTGGTCGACGGGGTTCATGGCGACGCCACGGGTCTGGGGGCGCTTGCCCTTCCAGCGGTTCCTGCCGGCCTTGCCGATCTTGATCAGCTCGTGCTCGGCGTTGCCGACCGTGCCCAGCGTCGCGCGGCAGTCGATCGGCACGCGCCGCATCTCGGTGGAGGGCAGCCGGAGCGTCGCGAACCCGCCGTCCTTGGCGACGAGCTGGACGCTCATGCCCGCGGATCGCGCCATCTTCCCGCCGCCACCGGGGCGCAGCTCGACGTTGTGGATCACCGAGCCGGTCGGGATGTAGCGCATCGGCAGCGCGTTGCCCACGCGGATGTCCGCGCCCTGGCCCGACTGGACCATGTCGCCGACGCTCAGCCCGTTGGGGGCGAGGATGTAGCGCTTCTCGCCGTCGAGGTAGTGCAGCAGCGCGATGCGGCAGGTGCGGTTCGGGTCGTATTCGATCTGGGCGACCTTGGCCGGGATCCCGTCCTTGTTCCGGCGGAAGTCCACGATGCGGTACTGCTGCTTGTGCCCCCCGCCGCGGTGCCGCGAGGTCTTGCGGCCGTTGACGTTTCTGCCGCCGGTCTTGGGCTTCGGCGCGAGCAGGCTCCGCTCGGGCGTCGACCTCGTGAGCTCGGCGAAGTCCGAGACCGTCTGGAAACGACGTCCCGGGCTCGTCGGCTTGCGTGCGCGTAGTGCCATCAGCTCCTCACCCCTCGAACAGGTCGATCTTCGAGCCCTCCGCGAGGGTCACGATCGCGCGCTTGGTGTCCGCGACTCGCCCGACGCGGTTCGTCCGGCGGTTGCGCTTGGTCTTGCCCTTGCGGTTCAGGGTGTTGACCTTCTCGACCTTGACGCCGAACGCCTGCTCCACGGCGTGGCGAACGTCGATCTTCGTCGCGTCCTTGTCGACCTCGAAGACGTAGACCCCGGCGTCCATCAGCGCGTAGGTCTTCTCCGAGACGACCGGACGGTGCAGCACGCTCATCGACTCGCGCATCAGGCGTCTCCCTCGGCGTGCTCGTCGCGATCGGCGGTCGGCAGCGTCGCGTCGGTGAACAGGATCCAGTCGTGCGCGAGCACGTCGTAGGCGTTGATCTCTCCGGCGTCGATGGTCGTGACGTTCGCCAGGTTGCGGTAGCTGACCGCCGGCACCTCGTCGGCGCGGCTCAGCACCACCAGGACGGTGCCGTCGATGCCGAGGTTGGCGAGCAGCTCGACGGCGTCCTTGGTGCGCGGGGTCTCCCAGCCGTAGGCGTCGAGCAGCGCGACGTGGCTCTCGCTCGCGCGGTCCGACAGCGCGGAGCGCAGGGCGAGGCGGATCATCTTCTTGGGGGTCTTCTGGGCGTACGAGCGCGGCTTGGGGGCGTGGGTGACGCCGCCGCCCGCGAAGTGCGGTGCGCGCGTGGAGCCCTGTCGCGCGTTGCCGGTCCCCTTCTGGCGGAACGGCTTGCGGCCGCCGCCACGGACCTCGGCGCGGGTCTTGGTCGACTGGGTGCCCGAGCGCTTCGCGGCGAGCTGCGCGGTGACGACCTGGTGCAGCACCGCCATGTTCGGCTCGATGCCGAAGACCTCTGGGTCCAGCTGCACGGTGGAGAGCACCTTGCCGGTCGCGTCCTTGCGCTCGACGGTCCTCGCCTCGGGTGCGGGGCGGTCCTTTTTGACCGGGCCTCGCAGCGTGGTCGCGGTGCTCATCGCCTACCTCCTGCGGGGGCCTTGACGGTGTCGCGCAGCACGACCGTGCCGCCGCGGGGTCCCGGGATGGCGCCCTTGACCAGCACGAGCTCGCGGTCCAGGTCGACGCCGACGATCTCGAGGTTGGTCGTCGTGACACGGCCGCCGCCCATGCGGCCGGCCATCTTGGTGCCCTTGAACACGCGGCCCGGCGTGGCGCACGCGCCGATCGAGCCGGGGGCACGGTGGTGCTTGTGGTTGCCATGGCCCGCGCCCTGGCCCCGGAAGTTGTGGCGCTTCATGCCGCCGGCGAATCCCTTGCCCTTCGAGGTGGCGATCGCGTCGACGTGCTCGCCCTTCTCGAAGACCTCGACGGTGAGCTCCTGTCCGACGCTGAACGCCGAGACATCCTCGAGACGCAGCTCGACGAGGCCCTTGCCGGGCGCGACGCCCGCCTTGTCGAAGTGGCCGCGCTCGGGCCCGTTGAGGGTCCCGGGGCGCTTGGTGCCCCAGGTCACCTGGACGGCCGCGTAGCCGTCGGCGTCGGGGGTCTTGACCTGGACGACGCGCAGGGCGGACACCTTGACGACGGTCACGGGGACGGCACGGTTCTGGTCGTCCCAGACCTGGGTCATCCCCACCTTCTCTCCCACGATGGCTTTCGTCGCCACGGTTCCCTCTCCTCGTCTGGTGCCGTCTCGCCGACACACAGACGCTCCGCTCGGGTCTCCCCGAGCGGAGCGCTCGATCTTGTCGGCCCGAGGTCCCCGTCACCGGGCGCTCGGGCACATCTGTTTTGCGGTCCCTGTTGCCAGGGCGGTCCGGAGACCGGCTGCCCACGCTACACCACGCGGGCGCCGGGTTGCCAGCGGGCCGAGGGGCCCTCGGCGCGCGCTAGCTCTGGCGGATCTTGATCTCGATGTCCACGCCCGCGGGCAGGTCGAGGCGCTGGAGCGAGTCGACCGTCTTGGGCGTGTGGTCCACGATGTCGAGCAGACGCTTGTGGACCCGCATCTCGAAGTGCTCGCGGGAGTCCTTGTACTTGTGCGGCGAGCGGATCACCGTGTAGCGGTGCTTCTCGGTCGGCAGCGGGACCGGACCCTGGACGCGCGCGTTGGTGCGCTCGACCGTCTGGACGATCTTGGCGGTCGACTGGTCGAGGATCTCGTGGTCGTAGGCCTTGAGCCTGATCCGGATCTTCTGGCGGGGACTCTCGGCCATCGTCGGCTACTTCAGGATCTTCGTGACGCGGCCGGCACCGACGGTGCGGCCACCCTCACGGATCGCGAAGCGCAGGCCCTCGGTCATGGCGATCGGCTTGCCGAGCTCGACGGTCATCTCCGTGTTGTCACCGGGCATCACCATCTCGGTGCCCGACGGCAGCTGGATCGACCCGGTCACGTCGGTCGTGCGGAAGTAGAACTGCGGGCGGTAGTTGGCGAAGAAGGGCTTGTGGCGGCCGCCCTCGTCCTTGGTCAGCACGTAGACGTTCGCCTCGAAGTCGGTGTGCGGGGTGATCGAGCCGGGCTTGCAGAGGACCTGGCCGCGCTCGACCTCCTCCTTCTTGGTGCCGCGCAGCAGCGCGCCCACGTTGTCGCCCGCCTGGCCCTCGTCGAGGAGCTTGCGGAACATCTCGATGCCGGTGACGACGGTCTTCTGCGTGTCGCGAAGGCCGACGATCTCGACCTCCTCGCCCACCTTGACGACGCCCTGCTCGATCTTGCCGGTCACGACGGTGCCGCGGCCGGTGATCGACATGACGTCTTCGATCGGCATGAGGAAGGGCTTGTCGGTGTCGCGCACGGGCTCGGGGATGTAGTCGTCCACCGCGGCCATGAGCTCGACGACCTTCTCGGACCACTCCGCGTCGCCCTCGAGCGCCTTGAGCGCCGAGACGCGGATGATCGGGGTGTCGTCGCCGGGGAACTCGTACTCGTTGAGCAGCTCGCGGACCTCGAGCTCGACGAGGTCGAGGAGCTCCTCGTCATCGACGAGGTCGGCCTTGTTCAGCGCCACGACGATGTAGGGGACGCCGACCTGGCGCGCGAGCAGGACGTGCTCGCGCGTCTGGGGCATCGGGCCGTCGGTCGCGGACACGACGAGGATCGCACCGTCGACCTGGGCGGCGCCGGTGATCATGTTCTTGATGTAGTCCGCGTGGCCCGGCATGTCGACGTGGGCGTAGTGGCGGTTCTCGGTCTCGTACTCGACGTGCGCGATCGAGATCGTGATGCCGCGCTGCTTTTCCTCGGGCGCCTTGTCGATCTGGTCGAACGGCGTGAAGGTCGTCCCAGGGTTCTTCTCGGCGAGCACCTTGGTGATCGCGGCCGTGAGCGTCGTCTTGCCGTGGTCGATGTGACCCATGGTGCCGATGTTGACGTGCGGCTTGGTGCGCTCGAACTTCTGCTTGGCCATTTCGGGGAGCTTCTCCTGGGTTTCAGACGGAGCCTCCGCCCCGTCGCTGTGTCGTGCGGCCCCCCTCAAAGAGGGGCCCTGTGTGCCGGGGGTTCCCGGGGTTACGCGCCGGTCGCCCTTGCGACGATCTCCTTCGCGATCGCGTCAGGGACTTCCGCGTACGAGTGGAACTGCATCGTGTACGTCGCACGCCCCTGGGTCCGTGACCGCAGATCGGTAGCGTAGCCGAACATGTCCGCGAGGGGCACAAGGGCCCTGACGACCTGGGAGTTCCCCCGCTGCTCCATCCCCTCGACGCGGCCGCGCCGCGACGACAGGTCGCCGATGACGTCGCCCATGTAGTCGTCGGGGGTGACGACCTCGACGGCCATGACCGGCTCCAAGAGCACCGGCGAGGCGGCGCGGGCGGCCTTCTTGACCGCCATGGAGCCGGCGATCTTGAACGCCATCTCCGAGGAGTCGACGTCGTGGTAGCTGCCGTAGGTGAGCGTCACGCGGAGGTCCACCGCCGGGTAGCCCGCGAGCACGCCCGAGGTCAGGGCCTCCTGGATGCCGGCGTCGACCGCGGGGATGTACTCCTTGGGGATCACGCCGCCGGTGATCGCGTCGACGAACTCGTAGCCGCCGCCGGGCCCGAGGGGCTCGAGGGAGATCACGACGTGGCCGTACTGGCCGCGGCCGCCGGTCTGGCGCACGTAGCGCTCCTCGACCTTGTCGACCTTCTTGCGAACCGTCTCGCGGTACGCGACCTGGGGCTTGCCGACGTTGGCGTCGACGGAGAACTCACGCAGCATGCGGTCGACGAGCACCTCGAGGTGCAGCTCGCCCATGCCCGAGATGACCGTCTGGTTGGTCTCCTCGTCCGTGCGGACGCGGAACGTGGGGTCCTCCTCGCTGAGCGCGTAGAGGGCCTTGGAGAGCTTCTCTTGGTCGGCCTTTGTCTTCGGCTCGACCGCGACGTGGATCACCGGCTCGGGGAACACGAGCGTCTCGAGCTGGATCGGGTTGTCCGGGTCGCTCAGCGTGTCGCCCGTCGTGGTCTGCTTCAATCCGACGGCCGCGATGATGTCGCCGGTGCGGACGACGTCGAGGTCCTCGCGGTTGTTGGCGTGCATCTGCAGGAGCCGGCCCAGGCGCTCCTTGCGGTCCTTGGTCGTGTTGGTGACCGTGCCGCCCTTTTCGAGGGTGCCCGAGTACACGCGCAGGTAGGTCAGCTTGCCGACGTAGGGGTCGGTCATGATCTTGAAGGCCAGCGCGCTGAACGGCTCGTCGTCGCTCGCCTTGCGCTCGAGCACGTCGTCTTTGTTCGGGCGCGTGCCCGTCGTGGGCGGCAGGTCCAGCGGGGAGGGCAGGAAGTCGACCACCGCGTCGAGCATCGGCTGGACGGCCTTGTTCTTGAAGGCGCTGCCGCACAGGATCGGGATGCATGAGTTCGACAGCGTCCCGGCGCGCAGCGCGCGCTTGAGGTCCTCGGCGGTGATCTCCTCCTCGCCCAGGTACTTCTCCATCACCGTGTCGTCGAAGTTGCTCAGCACGTCGATCAGCTGGTGGCGCGCGTCCTCGGCCTCGGCGGCGAGCGCCTCGGGGATCTCGGTGACCTTCCACTCCTCGCCCATGCCCTCTTCCCACACGAGCGCCTGCATCGCGACGACGTCGACGATCCCGAGGAACTCGGACTCCGCGCCGATCGGCAGCTGGATGACCGCGGGGAGGCAGTCGAGGCGGTCCTTGATCATCTCGACGCACCGCTCGAAGTTGGCCCCGACGCGGTCCATCTTGTTCACGTAGCAGATGCGCGGGACGCCGTACTTGTTGGCCTGGCGCCACACCGTCTCGGTCTGGGGCTCGACGCCCGCGACCGCGTCGAAGACCGCGACCGCGCCGTCGAGCACGCGCAGCGAGCGCTCCACCTCGACGGTGAAGTCGACGTGCCCGGGCGTGTCGATGATGTTGATCAGGTGGTCGTTCCAGTGGCAGGTCGTGGCCGCCGAGGTGATCGTGATGCCGCGCTCTTGCTCTTGGACCATCCAGTCCATGGTCGCGGCGCCCTCGTGGACCTCGCCGATCTTGTAGTTGCGCCCCGTGTAGTACAGGATCCGCTCGGTCGTCGTGGTCTTGCCCGCGTCGATGTGGGCCATGATCCCGATGTTGCGGATCCGCTCGAGCGGAACGGTGCGTGGGGAGACTGCGTCAGCCATTGGTCGTCGTCCTCGCTACCAGCGGTAGTGGGCGAAGGCCTTGTTGGACTCGGCCATCTTGTGCATGTCCTCGCGCCGCTTCGCCGCGGCGCCGATGCCGTTGGAGGCGTCGAGTATCTCGTTGGCGAGGCGGTCGGCCATCGTCTTTTCGCGACGGGCCTTCGCGTAGCTCGTGAGCCAGCGGATCGCGAGCGTGGTCGCGCGGCGCGGCCGGACGTCGACGGGGACCTGGTAGGTCGCGCCGCCGACGCGGCGGGGGCGCACCTCGAGCTCGGGGCGCACGTTCTCGACGGCGCGCTTGAGCACCGAGACGGGGTCCGAGTCGGTCTTCGCGGCGACCTGCTCGAGCGCGGAGTACACGATGCGCTCCGCGACGGTGCGCTTGCCGCGCTGGAGGACCTTGTTGATGACCTGGGTCACGAGCACCGACCGGTACACCGGGTCGGGCATGAGCTCGCGACGAGCTGCGGGGCCGCTGCGAGGCACTAGGACTCCTTCTTCGCGCCGTAGCGGCTACGGGCCTGCTTGCGGTCGCGGACGCCCGAGGTGTCGAGCGCGCCGCGGATGATCTTGTAGCGCACGCCCGGGAGGTCACGGACCCTGCCGCCGCGCACGAGCACGATGGAGTGCTCCTGGAGGTTGTGGCCGACGCCGGGGATGTAGGCGGTGATCTCCACCCCGCTCGTCAGGCGGACACGGGCGACCTTGCGAAGCGCCGAGTTCGGCTTCTTGGGCGTGATGGTGTGCACGCGCGTGCAGACCCCGCGTCGCTGGGGTGCGCCCTTGAGCGCGGGGGTCTTGGTCTTGGAACTCTTGTCCTGTCGACCCTTTCGGACCAACTGGGCGATCGTGGGCACGCGTTACCTCTGGGGTTTCGAACTTGGAAACACACGACGGGATCCCGGCGTGCGGACGAGCAATGTTAGGTGCCGGACACGCCGAGTGTCCAGCCGCCCCGCAGCGCCGGGCGCGACGCCCCCGGGATCACCCCGGGGGCCGTCGTCGCGTCGGGCGCAGAGGATCTCAGGCCTGGGCGCTGGCCCCGCCTCCGAACCCGTCCTCCTCGGTCGGGGCGTCGCCCAGCCAGTTGGCGTCGATGTCGGTCAGCGGCTCGTCGGGGATGCCCTCCGAGCTCGTGTCGCGCAGCCACGCGGCGAGATCCGAGTCCTCCTCGCCGAGGCGGAACGAGGCCCAGTCGGGCACCGTCACGGCGTCGGGCATGTCGAGGCGGATCTCGCGGTAGAAGTCCATCCCCGAGCCTGCGGGGATGAGCTTGCCGATGATGATGTTCTCCTTGAGGCCGTGCAGGTCGTCCTTCTTGCCGTCGATCGCGGCCTCGGTGAGCACGCGGGTCGTCTCCTGGAAGGAGGCGGCCGACAGCCAGCTGTCGGTCGCCAGCGACGCCTTGGTGATGCCCATGAGCATGGGGCGGGCCTCGGCGGGTCGGCGGCCCTCGGCGATCAGCAGGCGGTTCCCGTCCGCGAAGCGCTGGGAGTCGACCTGCTGGCCCGGCAGGTACGTCGAGTCACCGGGGTCCGCGACGAGGTAGCGGCGCAGCATCTGGCGCACGATCAGCTCGATGTGCTTGTCGTGGATCGACACGCCCTGGTCGCGGTAGACCTTCTGGACCTCCTCGACGAGGTACTGCTGGGTCTCGCGCAGCCCCTTGACGTCGAGCAGCTCCTTGGGGTCCTTCGGGCCCTCGACCAGCGCGTCGCCGGCCTCGACCTCCTGGCCGTCGACGACGAGCAGGTGCGCGCGGGTCGGGATGTCCTCTTCCTGGCGCGTCTCGTCGTCGGCGACGACGACGACCTTGCGGCCGCCCTCGACGTCTTCGATCCTGATCACGCCGGTGTGCCGGGCGAGCCGCGCGGCGCCCTTGGGCGTGCGCGCCTCGAACAGCTCGACGACGCGCGGGAGCCCGTGGGTGATGTCGGACTCGGCCACGCCGCCGGCGTGGAAGGTCCGCATCGTCAGCTGGGTGCCTGGCTCGCCGATCGACTGTGCCGCGATGACCCCGACGGCCTCACCGAGCTCGATGAGCCGGCCGGTCGCCAGCGACTGGCCGTAGCACTGGGCGCACACGCCGTACTCGGCCTCGCAGGTCAGCGCCGAGCGCACCCTGATGCGGTCCGTCGGCGCGTCGTCGCGGATCCTCGCGACGAGCACGTCGTCGAGCATCGTGCCCGGCTCGATCGTCGTCCCGTCGGAGAGCTCGACGGGCTCGGCGATGACGCGGCCGTAGGCGCGCGTCTCGAGGTAGGCCCTGCGCCCGGGGGTGTCGGCCACGATCTCGTCGAGCCAGATGCCCCTGACGGTCCCGCAGTCGTCCTCCTTGACGATGAGCTCCTGGGCGACGTCGACGAGTCGACGCGTGAGGTAGCCCGAGTCCGCGGTGCGAAGCGCGGTGTCCGCCAGGCCCTTGCGGGTGCCGTGCGTCGAGATGAAGTACTCCAGCACCGACAGGCCCTCGCGGAACGAGGACTTGATCGGCCGCGGGATCATCTCGCCGCGGGGGTTGGACACGAGGCCCTTCATCCCGGCGATCTGTCGGATCTGCTGGCTGTTGCCTCGCGCACCGGAGTCCACCATCATCTCGATGGGGTTGAACTTGAGCGACGCGAGCGTCGCTTCGAGTGCGCGACCGACCTCGGAGTTCGCCGAGGTCCAGATCTCGACCTCCTTCTGGCGGCGCTCCTCGTCGGTGATGATGCCGCGCCGGTACTGGGCCTCGGCCTTCTCGGCCTCGGCCTCGTAGCGGTCGAGGATCTCCTGCTTGGAGTCCGGGGTGACCACGTCGTCGATCGAGATCGTCAGACCGGACTGGCTCGCGTAGCGGAAGCCGAGCGACTTGATCCGGTCGAGCGACGCGGCCACGTCCTGCTTGCCCCACTGCGAGGAGATCTCCTCGACGATCGTGCCGATCGCCGTGGCGCGGCGGCCGACGAGGCCGTTGACGAAGCGGAACGCCTCGGGCAGGGCCTCGTTGAACAAGAGGCGCCCCGGGGTCGTCACGACGATCCGCGTGCCGGTCTCGCCCTGCTCGATGCCGGCGAGCTCGAGGCGCACGTCGATCGGCGTGCCTGGCTGGGCGCGCAGCTCGATGAGGTCGTGCAGCGCCAGCGCGCCGGCGTCGAGGGCCGCCTGGACCTCGTAGCTGTGGCGGAACGGGCGCGGGGTCGCCTTGGGGTCGCTCGGGTCCAGCGTCAGGTAGTAGGCGCCGAAGACCATGTCCTGGCTCGGCACGGTGATCGGGCGCCCGGTCGCCGGCGAGAGGATGTTGTTCGCCGAGAGCATGAGCACCCGCGCCTCGGCCTGGGCCTCTGCGGACAGCGGGACGTGCACGGCCATCTGGTCGCCGTCGAAGTCCGCGTTGAACGCGGCGCACACGAGCGGGTGGACCTGGATCGCCTTGCCCTCGACGAGCACGGGCTCGAAGGCCTGGATGCCGAGTCGGTGCAGCGTCGGCGCGCGGTTCAACAGCACCGGGTGCTCGCGGATCACGCCCTCGAGGACGTCCCAGACCTGGGGCTTGCGCCGCTCGACCATGCGCTTGGCCGACTTGATGTTCTGGGCTACCTCGGTCTCGACGAGCCGCTTCATCACGAACGGCTTGAACAGCTCGAGGGCCATCAGCTTGGGAAGGCCGCACTGGTGCAGCTTGAGCGTCGGGCCGACGACGATGACCGAGCGCCCCGAGTAGTCGACGCGCTTGCCGAGCAGGTTCTGGCGGAAGCGCCCCTGCTTGCCCTTGAGCATGTCGCTGAGGCTCTTGAGGGGACGGTTGCCCGGGCCCGTGACGGGGCGCCCGCGGCGGCCGTTGTCGAACAGCGCGTCGACGGCCTCTTGGAGCATGCGCTTCTCGTTGTTGACGATGATGTCCGGCGCCTGCAGGTCCAGCAGCCGCTTGAGGCGGTTGTTGCGGTTGATGACGCGGCGGTACAGGTCGTTGAGGTCCGACGTGGCGAACCGGCCGCCGTCGAGCTGCACCATCGGGCGCAGGTCGGGCGGGATCACCGGGACCGCGGAGAGCACCATTGCGCGCGGGTCGTTCTTGCGGCGCCCGTGCTCGTCGCGGCGGTTGAACGACTTGACGATGCTGAGGCGCTTGATCGCCTTCTGGCGACGCTGCGCGCTGAGCGGCTTGCGGCCGTCGGCAGCCTCGATCTGCTCGCGGAGCTTGCGCTCCTCCTCATCGAGGTCGATGCGGTCGAGGAGGTCGAGGATCGCCTCGGCGCCCATGCCGCCCTCGAAGTAGCCCTCGTAGCGGAAGGCCATCTCGCGCCAGAGCGTCTCGTCCTCGACGATCTTGCGCGCGTGCAGCGAGGAGAACTCGTCGAAGGCGCGCTGGGCGACCTCGACGTCCTCGGCGCCGCGCGCGCGGATCCCCTCGATGTCCTTCTCCGCGGCGCGCTGGCGTGCGCGCGCGTCGGCGTCCTTGCCGCCCTGGCCCTCGAGCTCGACGAGCTCCTTTTCGAGGTCCTTGAGGCGGCGCTCCTCGTCACGCGCGGTCTGCGCGTTGATCTCGGCGAGCTCCTCGCGCAGCGCGGTCTGCAGCTCGGCGAGGTCCTCGTGGCGCTTCTCCTCGTCGACGTAGGTCACGAGGTTCGCCGCGAAGTAGATGACCTTCTCGAGCTGCTTGGCCTTGAGCTCCTCCTTGGGCTCGGTGCCCATGAGCAGGTAGGCGAGCCACGAGCGGGTGCCGCGCAGGTACCAGATGTGCACGACGGGCGCCGCCAGCTGGATGTGGCCCATGCGCTCGCGGCGCACCTTGCTGCGCGTGACCTCCACGCCGCAGCGCTCGCAGATGATCCCCTTGAAGCGCACCCGCTTGTACTTGCCGCAGTAGCACTCCCAGTCCTTGGTCGGACCGAAGATCTTCTCGCAGAACAGGCCGTCCTTCTCGGGACGCAGCGTGCGGTAGTTGATGGTCTCGGGCTTCTTGACCTCGCCGTTGGACCAGCCCTGGATGTCGTCGGCGGTCGCCAGACCGATCCGAAGCTCGTTGAAGGCGTTGACGTCGATGGGGCTCACCGAAGGCTCCTCTCCGCGGCGCGCCGCGCGTCTTCTTCGTCCGATCCGCGCTCGGGGCGACTGATGTCGATCCCGAGCTCCTCTGCGGTGCGGAACACGTCCTCGTCGATCTCCGCCAGCTCGATCTGGTGGCCGTCCTCGGACAGCACCTCGACGTCGAGGCAGAGCGACTGCATCTCCTTGATGAGCACCTTGAAGCTCTCGGGGATCCCCGGCTGGGGGATGTTCGAGCCCTTGACGATGGCCTCGTAGACCTTCACGCGGCCGAGCACGTCGTCGGACTTGATGGTGAGCAGCTCTTGGAGCGCGTAGGCGGCGCCGTAGGCCTCGAGCGCCCAGACCTCCATCTCACCGAAGCGCTGGCCACCGAACTGGGCCTTGCCGCCGAGGGGCTGCTGGGTGATCATCGAGTACGGGCCCGTCGAGCGGGCGTGGATCTTGTCGTCGACCATGTGGGCGAGCTTGAGCATGTAGACGAAGCCGACCGAGATCGGGTTGTCGTACGGCTCGCCGGTGCGGCCGTTGTACAGCGTGACCTTGCCGTTGTCGGCCATCAGGACCTCGCCGCCCGAGCTGTCCGAGCTCAGGTTGCGGAAGATCTGCTTGATCGTCGGGTGCTTGGATCCCGCAGAGCCCTGCTCGTCCCAGTGCGCGCCGTCGAAGGCGGGCGTCGAGACCCACACCGCGGGCTCGGTGCGCGGACGCGTCTTGCGCTCGACGCCGTCGGTCGCCCCGGCGGTGCCGGCGGCCACGTTGGCCTCGACCCCGTGCCAGCCGTAGCGCGCCGCGTAGCCGAGGTGGCTCTCGAGGACCTGGCCGACGTTCATTCGGCTCGGGACCCCGAGGGGGCTCAAGATGATGTCGACGGGCGTGCCGTCGGCGAGGAACGGCATGTCCTCGACCGGCAGGATCTTCGAGATCACGCCCTTGTTGCCGTGCCGTCCGGCGAGCTTGTCGCCCTCGGAGATCTTGCGCTTCTGCGCCACGTAGACGCGCACGAGCTCGTTGACGCCCGGCGGCAGCTCGTGGGAGTCGTCGCGGCTGAACACGCGCACGTCGATGACCTTGCCGTCCTCGCCGTGGGGGACCTTGAGCGAGGTGTCGCGCACCTCGCGCGCCTTCTCGCCGAAGATCGCGCGCAGCAGGCGCTCCTCGGGCGTCTGCTCGGTCTCGCCCTTGGGGGTCACCTTGCCGACCAGCACGTCGCCGGGGCCGACCTCGGCGCCCACGCGGATGATCCCGCGGTCGTCGAGGTCCGCGAGGATCTCGTCGGCCAGATTCGGGATGTCCCGGGTGATCTCCTCGGGCCCGAGCTTGGTGTCCCGCGCGTCGATCTCGTACTCCTTGACGTGGATCGACGTGAGGACGTCGTCGCGCACGAGGCGCTCCGAGAGGATGATCGCGTCCTCGTAGTTGTAGCCCTCCCACGGCATGAAGGCGACCAGCAGGTTCTTGCCGAGCGCGAGCTCGCCGTTGTGCGTCGCGGGGCCGTCGGCGAGCAGCTCGCCCTTCTCGACGACGTCGCCCTCGAAGACCAGGGTCTTCTGGTTGATGCTCGTGTCCTGGTTGGAGCGGCGGAACTTGTTCAGCCGGTAGACCTTGCGGCCCAGCGGGCTGCCGCCCTCGGTGTAGTCGACCGCGATGCGGTCACCGGAGACCTCGACCACCGTGCCGGCGGCCTCGGCGAGGATCACGTCGCCCGCGTCGCGCGCGGCGCGCGCCTCGATGCCGGTGCCCACGTAGGGGGCCTCGGGGACGATGAGCGGGACCGCCTGCTTCTGCATGTTGGCGCCCATGAGCGCGCGGTTCGCGTCGTCGTGCTCCACGAACGGGATGAGCGCGGTGGACACCGAGATGATCTGCTTCGGCGAGACGTCCATGAGCTCGACCTCGATCGCGGGCACGTAGTCGATCTCCGACGTGGTGCCGTACGAGGTGTTCGACGCCCCGACGCGGATGCCGGTGCCCGCGGGACCGCGGCGCACGAGGACGCGGTCCTCTTGGATCCGTCCGTGCTCGTCGACGGGGGTGTTGGCCTGCGCGATGACGTAGGCCTCCTCCTCGTCGGCGGCGAGGAAGACGATCTCGTCGGTCACGCTGCCGTTGGTCACGCGGCGGTACGGCGTCTCGATGAAGCCGTACTCGTTGACCCGCGCGTAGCTCGCGAGGTTGCCGATCAGGCCGATGTTCGGGCCCTCGGGCGTCTCGATCGGGCACATGCGCCCGTAGTGCGAGCTGTGCACGTCTCGGACCTCGAAGCCGGCGCGCTCGCGCGACAGGCCGCCGGGCCCGAGCGCCGAGAGGCGGCGCTTGTGCGTCAGCCCCGACAGCGGGTTGTTCTGGTCCATGAACTGGCTCAGCTGGCTGGTCGCGAAGAACTCCTTGACCGCCGCGACGACGGGCCGGATGTTGATCAGCGACTGCGGGGTGATCGCCTCGACGTCCTGGGTGCTCATCCGCTCGCGGACCACGCGCTCCATGCGCGAGAGGCCGACGCGGATCTGGTTCTGGATCAGCTCGCCGACCGAGCGGATGCGCCGGTTCGCGAAGTGGTCCTGGTCGTCGATGCGGTACGTCGACTCCGCGTCGCTCATGTGCTTGGCGAGGTGCAGCAGGTACGTCGCCGTGGCGAGCACCTCGGCGCGCGTGAGCGTGCCCTGGCTGGCGCCCGGGCGCTCGAGGCGGACGCCGAAGAGCTCCTCGATCTTGTCGATCTCGGGGCCGAGCTTGCGGTCCAGCTTGTAGCGGCCGACGCGGGTGAGGTCGTAGCGCTTGTCCGAGAAGAACGCACCCTCGAAGTACTGGCGCGCGGCCTCGACGGTCTGGACCTCCCCGGGACGGGCGCGCTTGTAGATCTCGAGGAGTGCGGCGTCCTGGTTCGGGACGAGCGGCTGCTCCTTGGCCCACTGGGGCTCGAGGAAGTCGAAGTGGTCGACGAAGCGCGTGAAGAACGCGTCGTCGAACATCGGGTCGAGCGCCCGCAGGAGGGTGAACAGGCTCAGGCGGCGCTTGCGCGCGACGCGGGCGCCGGCGTTGACGTCCTTGGAGGGCTTCGCCTCGATGTCGACCTCGAGCCACTCCCCGCGGTAGGGGTGGATGGTCCCGGTGAAGATCGTCTTGGCGTCCTTGCCCGGCTGGAAGATGACGCCCGGCGAGCGGACGAGCTGGCTGACCACGACGCGCTCGGTGCCGTTGATGATGAAGGTGCCACGGTCCGTCATCATGGGGAAGTCCCCCATGAACACCGTCTGCTCCTTGATCTCGCCCGTGTTGGCGTTGAGGAACTGCGCGCGCACGAAGATCGGCGCCGAGTACGACGTCGACTTCTCGCGGCACTCTTCGACCGTGAACTTGGGGACCGGGCGCAGGTCCGGGTCCTCGGGGTCGAACTCGAGGCGCAGCTCGAGCTGGCCGGAGAAGTCCGTGATGGGGCTGATGTCCTCGAACGCCTCGGCCAGGCCGCGGTTGAGGAACGACTGGAAGCTGTCGCGCTGGACGGCGATCAGGTCGGGAAGGGGCAGCGTCTCGTCGAAGTCGGCGAACGAGAAGCGATCAGGGCTGCTGGACCGTGCGGGCAACGGTCATCTCCTCT
>Ga0075030_100000565_pt1 | contig 32432 bp, 28 predicted proteins | sample LitLauG_LLR_2012_FD_71393 | JGI IMG/M metagenome (GOLD analysis project Ga0075030, IMG submission 71393) | Freshwater sediment microbial communities from Pennsylvania, USA - Little Laurel Run_MetaG_LLR_2012 | ecosystem: Environmental > Aquatic > Freshwater > Creek > Sediment | place: USA...
CTCCCCCACAAGGGGGGAGGGGGCGTTTGGCGCCTCTCTTGCCAGCGTGGGCATGGGCCGAAACCGCGCCTACGCCAGCGCCCCGTGGCAGTGCTTGAACTTCTTGCCGGAGCCGCAGGGGCAGGCCTCGTTGCGCCCAACCTTGCCCCACGTCTCGGGGTCGGCCGGGTTGCGCACGCCAGCGTCGGCCAGAGCGAGTCCGGCGGAAGGCGCAATGGCGGTGGCGGCAAAGTCGTTCATCCCGAACGCATCGCCGAGCGCACGATAGTCCTCTTCATTCTGGCCGGTCACCGGATCGAGATGCTGGAATTGCATCGGCGGCGGCGCGGGCTGTTGCGGCTCGAACCTCACTTCGATGCGCATCATCTGGGCGATCACCGCCTCGTGCCATTTGTCGATCAAAGTCTTGAACAGATCGAACGCTTCGGACTTATACTCGTTGAGCGGATCGCGCTGCGCGAGGCCGCGCCAGCCGATAACCTGACGCAAATGGTCGAGCGTCACCAGATGCTCGCGCCAGAGATGATCGAGCTCCTGCAGGATGACCTGCTTTTCCACTTGGCGCATCACGTCGGGCGTATTGCGGCTGACCCGTTCCGCGTAGGCGGCATCGGCCGCCTTGTGCAGGCGCTCGGCCATTTCCTCTTCGGCGATGCCTTCTTCCTTCGCCCAGTCGGCGACCGGCGGTGAGATGTTGAGCAGCGCCTGCACCGACGCATCGAGGCCTGCGATGTCCCAGGCTTCGGGATAGGCGTCGAGCGGAATGTGTTTCCCGACCAGATCGTCGACGACATTGGCGCGGAAGTCGGCGATCGTCGGCTCCAGCGATTCCTGGCCCATCATCTTGCGCCGATCCTCAAAAATGACCTTGCGCTGATCGTTCATCACATTGTCGAACTTCAGGATGTTCTTGCGCATGTCAAAATTGCGCGCTTCGACCTTCTGCTGGGCTTTCTCCAGCGCCTTGTTGATCCACGGATGAACGATTGCTTCGTCATCCTTGAGGCCGAGCCGCTTCAGCATGGCGTCCATGCGCTCGGAGCCGAAAATGCGCATGAGATCGTCTTGCAGCGAGAGGAAGAATTTCGACCTGCCGGGGTCGCCCTGACGTCCGGCGCGGCCGCGCAGCTGGTTATCAATACGGCGGCTTTCGTGCCGCTCGGTGCCGATGATGTAGAGGCCGCCAGCCGCGATGGCCTTCTGCTTGAACGCCTCGACCTCGGCGCGGATCTCGGCTTCCTTCGCCGCGCGCGCTTCCTCCGGCACGTTGGCGCATTCCTGCAGCACGCGCATCTCGACATTGCCGCCGAGCTGGATGTCGGTGCCGCGTCCCGCCATGTTGGTGGCGATCGTGATCGCGCCGGGCACGCCGGCCTCTGCGACGATGAACGCCTCCTGTTCATGGAAGCGCGCGTTCAGCACGGCAAAATGCTTTGACGGCTTGCCGGCGCGCGCCGCCGCATAGAGTTCGAGCATCGCGTCAGGCTTGGAAAAATCGATCTTCGAATAGCCGTTCTTTTCCATGAACTCGGCGAGCTGTTCGGACTTCTCGATCGAGGTCGTGCCCACCAGCATCGGCTGCATCTTGGAATTGGCCGTCTCGATCTCGCGCACGACCGCCTTGAGCTTTTCGCTCGCTGTCCGATAGACCTCATCGTCCTCGTCGAGCCGATTGATTGGCCGGTTGGTGGGGATTTCCACGACGGGGAGTTTATAAATCTCCTGAAACTCGTCCGCCTCGGTCGCTGCCGTGCCGGTCATGCCGGCGAGCTTGCCGTACAGACGGAAATAATTCTGGAACGTGATCGAGGCGAGCGTGACGTTCTCCGGCTGAACCTGCACATGCTCCTTGGCTTCAAGCGCCTGATGCAGTCCCTCCGAGTAGCGGCGGCCCGGCATCATGCGCCCGGTGAATTCGTCGACGATGACCACTTCATTGTCGCGCACGATATAATCTTTATCGAGCTGAAACAGTTTGTGGGCGCGCAACGCCTGATTGACGTGATGCACCAGCGTGACGCTCGAGGCCTCGTAAAGCGAGCCCTCTTTCATGACGCCGGCGGCGCGCAGCAGTTGCTCGACGTGCTCATTGCCCGCCTCGGTCAGATTGACCGTGCGCTGCTTCTCATCGAGTTCGTAATCCTCGCGCACGAGGCTCGGGATAAAAGCATCGACCGTCTTGTAAAGATCGGAGCGGTCCTCGGACGGGCCGGAGATAATCAGCGGCGTGCGCGCCTCGTCGACCAGGATCGAGTCCACTTCGTCGACGATGGCGAAGAAATGGCCGCGCTGGACCATCTCCTCCATCGAATATTTCATGTTGTCGCGCAGATAATCGAAGCCGTATTCGTTGTTGGTGCCGTAGGTGATATCGGCGGCGTAAGCCTTGCGGCGCTCCGAGTCGTCAAGTCCGTGAACGATGACGCCGACGCTCATGCCGAGAAAATTATAGATCTGCCCCATCCATTGCGAATCGCGGCGGGCGAGATAGTCGTTGACGGTGACGACATGCACGCCCTTGCCGGCAAGCGCGTTGAGGTAGGTCGCCAGCGTCGCCACCAGCGTCTTGCCTTCGCCGGTGCGCATCTCGGCGATAGCGCCTTCATGCAGCACCATGCCGCCGATCAGCTGGACGTCGAAATGGCGCTGCTTGAGCGTGCGTTTGGCCGCCTCGCGAACCGCGGCGAATGCGGGGGCGGCGATCTCATCGAGCGTTTTGCCGGCGGCCAGCATGGCGCGAAACTCGACGGTCTTGTCGCGCAGCTGGTCGTCGTTCAGCGCGGCGAATTCCGGCTCCAGCGCGTTGACCGCGGCAATCATCGGGCGATACCCTTTGAGGCGGCGCTCGTTCGCCGAGCCGAATACTTTTTTTAGAACCGTGCCAAGCATCGAAGACCTTTCCGGCCGGGATCAAGCGCGCGCAGCGCCAAGGCTTCCGGTCGTCTTTTAATGGCGCAAAAATAGGGCGGCCCCGCAAGTCCGCCCACCGCTAGCGCCAAAAACGCGGAAAACCGGTCAAAACCCCGTTCCGCGCCGGGCGCTGAGATAGGAGCGGACGCCGGCATTGTCAATGTAAGCAAGGGTAAACCCGCGCTGGGGGAACAGGGCGCGACGAAAAGTTTGATTAATTGCCGAGCGGGAGTATTCTTGCAGTCAATTCATCATCATAGACACGGCCCGCGGGGCGGCTCGCGTATCGGACAACCAGCTCGGAGGCGCTTCCATTCGGCTCAGGCACGCAACCAATCTGGCCGGCCCAGGTTGATTCACCGGAGATTACCCGTCATATCTTCTTCAAGTCACGTCGCATCACCGGAGTGACCCCATGAGAACCGTTTTCGCTTCTTTTCTATCGAGCGTCATTCGTTCGGGACATCTGGAAGTCGAGACCGCGGATCGCGTTGTGCGGGTGTTCGGGGATCGCACGGGTCCGCGCATCGGGATTCGAATTAATGATTCGGCCGCTGAGCTGGAACTGATGTTCAACCCGACGCTGGCGCTCGGCGAGCTCTACATGGACGGCCGGCTCGAAGTGACGCACGGCGACCTCTATGACCTTCTGGCGCTGGCCGCGGAAAATGTCCGGGCGTCGGATGGACCGCTCTGGATCAAAATGGTCGAGGAGGCCAGGACGGCGTTGCGGCGGCTGCATCGGCGCAACGATCGGCGCCGCGCCAGGCAGAATGTCGCCCACCATTACGATCTCGACGCGCGCTTGTACGACCTCTTTCTCGATTCAGACCGCCAATATTCCTGCGCCTATTTCGAGCACAAAGGCGATACGCTGGAGCAGGCGCAACTGGCAAAAAAGCGCCATATCGCCGCAAAACTGCTGATCCGCGAAGGCCACAAGGTGCTCGACATCGGCTGCGGATTTGGCGGGATGGCTCTCTATCTCGCGCAGGTCGCAGGCGCGCGAACAGCCGGGGTGACGCTCTCCAAGGAGCAGTTGGCGATCGCCTCGCAACGCGCCCGGGAGACCGGACTGGAGGACAAGGTCGCGTTTCGCCTGCAGGATTATCGCGACGCCAATGAAAGCTATGACCGGATCGTCTCTGTCGGCATGTTCGAGCATGTCGGGCTCGCCCATTTTGACGAGTTCTTCTCCAATGTCCGCCGATTGCTCAAGGACGATGGGGTGATGGTGCTGCATGCGATCGGGCGGAGCGAGATGCCAGGCGCGACGAACCCTTGGATCGAGAAATACATCTTTCCCGGCGGCTACATCGCGGCGCTGTCCGAGGTCTATGCCTCGATCGAACGCTCCGGCCTGTTCGTGACGGACACGGAAATCCTTCGGCTGCACTATGCGGAAACGCTGAAACTATGGCGCCAACGGTTCAATGCGCGGCGCGATGAGGCGCGAGCCCTTTATGACGAGCGGTTTTGCCGCATGTGGGATTTCTATCTGGCGGGTTCGGAGACCGCGTTTCGCATCGATGGCCACATGGTGTTCCAGATTCAGCTGACCAAGCGACAGGATGTCGTGCCGCTCACCCGCGACTATATCATCCAGACAGAGGCGCAATTGCGCCAGCGCGAGCATATTCGGCCCGCGTGGCGGGAAGCCGGCGAATAGCGCGCCGCCATTGTGGAGAACAGGGCGATGACCGACGCCAATCAGTCGCCGCCGTTCGCCGCCAATCTTCTGCTTGCCGATCCGGCGCTGCAGGGCGCCCTTGCGCGATCCGGTGTGCGGGCCGACGGGGATTTGGCGGCTTGGGGGGCCCGTTGCGGCGAGGCGGAGGCTTTCGATGAGGGCCGTCTCGCCGACGAGTTTCCGCCCCTGTTGCGCACCCATGACGCGCGCGGCGCGCGGCGCGACGAAGTTGAATTTCATCCCGCCTATCACGCGCTGATGGCGCGCAGCATGAAGGTCGGCCTGCATTGTTCGATCTGGGACGCCGCGGATGCCGGCCATCCCGAGCCGAGCCGCCATGCGATCCGCGCTGCGCGACTGTTCATGGCGACGCAGGCCGAGAGCGGCCACATTTGTCCCTTGACGATGACCAGCGCGAGCGTCGCCGCGTTGCGGGCAGAGCCGGAATTGTGCCGCTCCTGGCTACCGAAAATATGCGGGCGCAACTACGATCGGTCGTTTCGCCCGTGGTTCGAGAAAAGCGCCGTCACCCTGGGCATGGGGATGACCGAATTGCAGGGCGGCACGGACGTTCGCGCCAACGTGACCCGGGCCGCGCCAAACGGGCGCGCCTACCAGATCGATGGAGCGAAATGGTTCTTTTCGGCTCCGATGTGCGACGCGTTCCTGGTGCTGGCCCAGGCTCCGGGGGGCCTCACGGCGTTTCTCCTTCCGCGCTTTCGCCCCGACGGGTCGATCAACGGCTTGCGGATCGACCGGCTGAAAAACAAGCTGGGCAACCGCTCCAATGCCTCCGCCGAAGTCAGATTCGAGGCATGCTTCGGAGAGCGCGTGGGACCCGAAGGCGAGGGCGTCAAGACGATCATCGAAATGGTGCAGTTGACCCGGCTCGACTGCGTCGTCGCCTCCGCCGGCCTGATGCGGTTCGCGCTGGCCCAGGCGACGTGGCATGCCGAGCACCGGCGGGCATTTCAGCGCCGCCTCATCGACCAGCCGCTCATGCGGGCCGTCCTCGCGGACCTCGCGCTTGAGGTGGAGGGAGCGACGGCGTTGGCTTTCGCCCTGGCCCGGGCTTTCGAAACGGCAGGCTCTGACCCGCAAGCCGCCGCCTATGCCAGGCTCATCACGCCGGCGGCGAAGTTTCTTGTCTGCAAAACCGGGCCACAATTCGTTTGTGAGGCGATGGAATGCCTCGGCGGCAATGGCTATGTCGAGGAATGGCCGCTGGCGCGGGCCTATCGCGAGGCGCCGGTGAATGCGATCTGGGAAGGCTCGGGCAATGTCATGGCGCTTGACGTTCTGAGGGTCGCGCGAAAGGCGCCGGAGCCGGCTGCCGCTCTGATTGCCCGCCTTGCGCAAGCGTGCGGCGCTGACGCTGAGAGGCTCGGAATCGATGCCGATTTGCGCGGCGGTGAACGTCTTGCCCGCCGTGCCTGCGAGCGTCTGGCGCGACTCGCCGCGGCGGCCGCAATTGCCGAGGACCAACCGGCGCTTGCCGCGGCATATCTACAGAGCCGGCTGGGGCCTGACGCTGCGGCGCAGCCCGGCGCGCGCGATTTGCGCGGAGTGGAGGATTTGCTGATTTCCCGGATTTTCGCTGATCCTGATGGCGCGGGCGCCGCCTGGGCGCGCGCGAAAAGCGCCTAGGAATAGTCACAAATCTCTGGCATTCCGCCGTTAAGCCCGTTCATCAGACAGCAATCACCGTCGCCTATGCTGGCGACAAGCTGCGTTGAATCCTATATCTGAGAGGATCGGACCGATCATATTGCCGGCGGGCCGTTCGGTGCGGCGGTGAAAGGGCCAATGTCTGTATTAAGCACGATAATTGCGTGGCTTTCGCGCTGGATCGACGATGTCGCGCGCGCTTTGACGCGATTCGGCGGCGTCTTTCGTCGGTCTCGTAAAGTGCAGCTTTTGGAGCAGGAGGACGGGGCGTTCCTGCTCCGACCAATGGGCAGGCGTTCCCCTGGCCGACCGGTCGGCGACCCGCTGCGGATCGAGGACGGCGCTATCGTCGGCAAGGTGCCGGCGCGCACTCAAAAACTGCTCCAGGGCGGCGAAGTCGAAGTTGTGCTGCGACCCTCGCGCTTCGTGTTCCGGCCGCTCGAATTGCCGCGCCGCGCCGGCGAATTTCTCGAAGGCGTGGTGCGGGCGCAGATCGATCGATTGACTCCATGGACCGCCGCCGACGCCGCATTCGGCTGGAGCGCCCCGGCGCCTGCCGGGGCCGACAAGATCGTCATCACCGTCGCCGCCACGGCGCGCGCGATGATCGCGCCAATTGTCGAGGCGCTTGTCGCCCGCAGCGCCGATTCCGTTCGCGTGTCGACGCTTGGTGGGGGCGGCGATGCTTCCCCCGCGCTAGTCACCATCTACACGCAGCAGTCCGGAGCCGAACTGCGCGTGCGGCGGTTGCGACGCAAACTCATTGCGGTTCTGGCCCTGACCATCATTGCGACGGCGGCCGGCATCGGCGCGACAATCTTCATTGGCGGCGATCTGGACGCGCAGCAAAGCGCCCTGGCGCGGCGCATCGCCGAGCGCCGCGCGGCGTTGCTAACCGGCCGCGGCTCGATTTCCGACGAAGCTTTGGCGGCGCTGGACGCCCGCAAGCGCGCCGCGCCCGCCGGCGTCATTGTTCTCGAGGCGCTCTCGCAGACGCTACCCGACGACACATACCTGAACGAATTGCGCATCGAGGACGGCAAGGTGCAGATCGCCGGGCTGACGCACGACGCGCCCGAGTTGATCCGCCTGATCGAACGCTCCCCGCATTTTACCCGCGCAACATTTTTCGCGCCGACCACGAACGCGCCGGCCGACGGTGCCGAGCGCTTCCATATTGAGGCTCATATCGAGCCGGTATTTCTGGCCTCGCCATGACGATGGTGACCGAAACAATCAGTTCAGGCCGTCGCGGAAGCGTCGCTGCCCTGGTCTATGTGGGCATCGTCGCGGCTCTGGCGGCTCTGACATTCACGCTTCTCGCGGACCTGATGGCGCATTCGGACGCTCTGAGCGGTGCTCAGGCGCGTCTTGCGCAACTTGAAAGCCGCAGCAAGTCCGACCCCGCAGTGGGAGCTACCTCCGACGAGCAGCCCGCGGGATCGCCATTTCTCGAAGGCGATACCGTGACTGTGGCGGGAGCCGCTTTGCAACAGCGGATCGACGCCGCGGTGGCCAAGATCGGCGGCGCCGTGCGTTCCTCGCAGATCGAGCTCGAAGGACCTCAGGCAAAGGACGGCTTCGTCAGTCTGACAGCGAATGTCGAACTCCCGCAGCCGGCATTGCAGCTTCTGCTGTACGACCTTGAGGCCGGGATGCCGTACCTGTTTGTCGATACTCTCGCTGTCCAGTCGCCGCAAACGTTTGGCGAGCCGGAAAGCGGCCGGATGCGCGTCGTCATTGGCGTTTCCGGACAATGGCAGGCCAAGCGATGAACAGAATGCGCGCCTCTGTCGTGACGCTTGCCGCCATCGCCGCCGCTGCTCTCTCGGCGCATTTCGCCAGCGGCGCCGATTTCCAAGCGGGGACCGGCGTCGCGGCGCTCGAAAGCGCAACCGCCCCCGGCGCGCCCGGCCCGTCGGCGGCGAACGCGAGCGCGGATGCCTTGCAACCACCGACTAACGCGCAAAAAGCGGCGCAGCGGGGCAATCCCCTTTGGGCTATCCCATTGCGTTCGCTCGGCGAGACTCGCGCGCGGCCATTATTTTCCGCCTCGCGCCGACCTCCCCCTCCAAAGGTCGCCGCCGCTCCCGCCCCGGCCCCGGCAGCGCCAATGCCGGTGATCGCGAAGCCCGCCGAGCCCGAACGACCGCCAATGACCTTGATCGGCACGATCGTGAGCTCCGGCGATCGCATCGCGATCATCGTCGAGGAAGCAACAGGATCAGCTAAGCGGCTGCATGAAGGCGATGAGGAATCCGGCTGGCGGATTAAAACGGTGCAGTTGCGTTCCGCGGTCGTCGAAAAAGGCGACCAATCGGTGACGCTGACGCTTCCAAAACCGAGCGATCAGCCAGCGCCTTCGGCCGATATGCCCGCACAGGCGCCGCTCCCGGCCAACGATGGTGCGCTTTGAACTCCGCTCGCGCAAAATGCAGAGCCTGCACCGCTGGGAAATCCGAGACCTTTCGAGCAACGTTAACGTCAGTTCACATTTGCCGCGGCAACTTCGCCTTGACATCGCCCGCTATGGAAGGCAACCTGCGACAATTACTTTGTCACATTGTTCGCTCCGTTGCGTAAGGGTCTACGCAAATATGCGCCTTTTTGTTGGCGCGTTGGCCAAAATCCGGTGTCTGACGCCGGCTTACTGGCGGAGCCTCTGGTGGATGAGAGCCCGACGACGCTGGAGCTGGGATGGGCGCGTTGCGTGTAAACAGGAACGTATTACGCCAACAGGAAGCGGCTGCAGTCAGCTATTTGGTCGGCCGCGTGCCCGCATGGTGCAGCCCGGACCAGCTCACGGCATTGTCGGTCGTTGGCGCATTGGTCGCCGGCCTGTCTTTGGTTTGCTGCTGGATTTCCGGCTGGTTTGTTGTTCCTCTTATCCTCGGTCTGGCGCTGAACTGGTATGGTGATTCCCTCGATGGCGCACTGGCGCGGGCGCGGAAAACCGAGCGGCCGCGGGTAGGATATCTGCTCGACCGCGGCGCCGACGTGTTATCGTTCACCCTAATGATCCTGGGTTTGGGCCTGTCGCCCTATTTCACGATGTTTTCGGCGCTGATGCTTTTGCTCGTCTATTACGCGCATACAATTTACGTACTCCTGCGCAATGTGATCGACCGAATCCATGTGATCGGGCTGATCGGCATCGGGGCCACCGAGGGGCGTGTTCTGATCGGCGCATGGGCCGCGTTGGCCCAGTTCATAGGTCGCGATATCGCCATGACGCGGATTGGCGGCCTCCTGCTTCTCGACTTGCTCTACGCCGCGCTTTTCGCCGCGGCGCTTGTGATGTTCGTCGCCAGATTGGTGGCGGACATTCGCCGCATTGAAATTCTGGAAGCGCGCCGTGCGAACGGCACTGTCGCTGTGGGAAACGTCGTCCCGCTGGCGCGCGGCGAAACGCCGCGTCCGCGCCCGCCGTTGCGCTCTCACTCCCAGGAGTCCGCTGGCGACCGAGGGGCGTCCGCGCCAGCTTCAAGGAACAGGCCTTTCCCCTTGTAAAAGGCGACACACCGCCGGGTGTCGCATCAGGCGCCTTTGCCGACGCCTTCGTAGGCGAACCCCAGCTCCCTCATTTCGTCCGGCCGATAAATGTTGCGCAGATCGATCACGACGGGATGGCGCAGCGCCGCCTTGACTCGAACGAGGTCGAGCGCACGAAACGCTTCCCACTCCGTGATGATCGCCAAAGCATCCGCGCCGGCGAGACAGCTATAGGGGTCATCGGCGAATTCGACGCCGGGCAGCAACGGACGCGCGTGGTCCATTCCTTTTGGATCGAACGCCACCAGCCGCGCGCCGGCGCCTTGCAGGATCGGCAGGATCGTCAGGCTCGGCGCACTTCGCATGTCGTCGGTATTGGGCTTGAACGTCAGGCCGAGTATGGCCAGTGTCTTTCCTTCGACCGAACCTCCGCAAGCCCGGATGACCTTGTTCGCCATCGCGATCTTGCGTTTTTCGTTGATGTCGATCACGGCCTCGATCAGTCTTAGCGGAGTTTTGGCGCTTCTGGCGGTGTGCGCCAGCGCTAGCATATCCTTGGGAAAACATGATCCGCCGAAACCGGGGCCGGCGTTGAGGAACTTGGTTCCGATGCGATTGTCGAGGCCTATGCCGCGCGCGACTTCCTGTACGTCCGCGCCGACCTTCTCGCAAAGTTCGGCGATCTCGTTGATGAAGGTCACTTTCATCGCGAGAAACGCATTGGCGGAATATTTGATCAGCTCTGCGGTCCGCCGGCTGGTAAACATGACCGGCCCCTGATTGAGATAGAGCGGGCGATAGATGTCGTTCATAACCTTGCGCGCGGTCTCGTCCTCGACGCCGATGACGATGCGGTCAGGCAGTTTGAAATCGCGAATCGCAGCGCCCTCCCGCAAGAATTCGGGGTTCGCAACCACCGAAAAGCGCGCGTTTGGCACCGCGCCGGCGATGATGGACTGGATCTGATCGCCAGTCCCGACGGGCACGGTCGACTTCGTGATGATGACGACGCCGCTCTCGATCAGCGGCGCTAGATTCCGGGCGACCTCGAAGATCTGACTGAGATCGGCGCTGTCTTCGCCTGGACGCGTCGGAGTGCCTACAGCGATGAAGATCGCCTGGGCGCCGCGCGTCGCCGCCGCCATGTCGTCGGTGAAGGAGAGCCGCCCGGAACGAAGATTATTTGCGACAATCTCGCCCAGCCCCGGTTCGAAGATCGGCACCACGGCGCGCCGCAGCGCGGCAACCTTTGCGGCGTCGGCATCGACGCATGCGACCTCGTGGCCGAAGTCCGACAGGCAGGCCGCGGTGACCAGGCCCACATAGCCGGCTCCGATCATTGCAATTCGCATCGCCGGCCCTTGTCTTGCGAGAGTGTGCGCTTTCTATGATGCGCGCGGGACGGCGGCAAGGGCGTCGATCTCCTTGAGCACCGGGCGTGTTGTGGGAGCGCGGCGCCTGAAGCGAATTCTCTGCGCGGACGGGTTCCGTTGCGCCCGAAAACGCTCTAGCGTCCTGCTGCTGCGTTACCTGTTCGCGGCACGAGCGCGAGGCCCAACGTCACGGTGACCATGACCGGCACAATCTTGTTTGACGGCCACAATCTGATGATGCGCAATGCGACCGGCATTGGCACCTACACGCGCGCCCTGGCGGCGACCGCCAGTCACCTGGGCTATCGCACGCAATTGCTGATGAGTGGCAATGTGCGATTTAACAAGAAGGATCCGCAGGCCAGCGAAGTCTTGCTGTTTGACGCTGTGCTCGAGACAACCCAGCCGCCGCACATACGGCGCGAACGATGGCTCGCGCAATATCTCGGAAAACCTTTCGGCATTCGTCCGAGTGAATATTCGAGAGCCGACGCGGTCCACGCGACCGCGGCAGATCCGCTCGCGCAATTCGAGACGATCCATGTCGCCCCCAATGTCTTCGATCTCGCAACATACCATTTCAGGCGATACAAAACGCGCGCGAAACTTAAGTTGCAGGAGACGCCATCGCTCCTTCATCTCACTTATCCCTCTCCGATCGCTCTCGATGGTTGTCCCAATATCTATACGATTCACGACATCGTGCCGTTGCGGCTGCCGCATGCGACGCTCGACGACAAGCATCATACCGTTCGGCTTCTTCGCCACCTCTGCAAGGAGGCGGACCATATCGTCACGGTCTCGGAATTTTCACGGCGGGACATCATCCAGTTCTTCGGTATACCGGAGGATCGGATCACCAACACCTATCAAAGCGTTCGGCTTCCGGAGAGTCTGACCAGCAAGCCTACCGATCAGGTGGCGAATGAGATCTCCAGCGCGTTCAACGTCGACATGCGCGAGTACTATCTCTTCGTTGGAGCGATCGAGCCGAAGAAGAATGTGGCGCGTATGATCGACGCTTATGCGGCTTCCGGCAGTCCCTATCCGCTGCTGATCGTCGGCGGCCTCGGGTGGCAGTACGAGACCGACGTCAAGAAGATCAAGGACGAACGTTTTCTCTCCTACGTCATGGCCGACGGCAGGATAACGCCGGAGCGACGGGTGAGACGGCTCTCTTATCTGCCCTTAAGTCAGTTGATATCGCTGATGCGCGGCGCCCGCGGTGTGCTGTTTCCATCGCTCTACGAAGGCTTTGGATTGCCGGTGCTCGAAGCGATGATGCTGGGAACGCCGGTGATTACCTCAAATGTGTCGTCGCTGCCAGAGATTGCCGGCGAGGCGGCGTTGCTTGTCGATCCCACTGATGTTGACGATATCGCCAAGGCGATTCGCACCCTCGATCATGATGCCGACCTGCGTGCGGAACTGAGCGCAAGAGGGGTTAAGCGAGCAGAATATTTTTCGCCACAGGCTTACGAGGATCGCATCGCGGCGCTCTACAAGCGCCTCGGCGTCGCCGCCTCCACCAAGGCGCTGCCCAATTCCTCTCTGACAGTCGCCGCAACCTGAATTTGTGGACACCGCCAGGCATGGGAAGGCCGATCGTTTTTGACGTCTCGCACTTGTCTCACCGCATGCGATATTCCTCTCCCTCGGGAATCGAGAAGGTCGACTTCGCCTTCGCAAGGCATTTTGGACTGGCGCAAGACAAGATCATCGCGGGTTCTCAATACCGGCGCGATCGCCCGCGGGTCATCCCTCCCGCCCGAGTCAGGGCGCTGATCGAAAATGTTCAATCGAAGTGGGCGGTTGATCTGGCGATTGACGCCGACGAGCGGTTCCAGCAGGTGCGCAGCTGGATCGTCGGTGAATTAAAAGATCGGCCGAGTCTCGCGGACCGCGATACGCGCGCAAAGGAGTTTGTTGCCAACGCCGTTTCTCGCTGGAGGCGGGATGTGTTGCGGTTCTTTCCCACCTGCGATATCGAGATTCCGGAAGGAGCGATCTACCTCAATGTCGCCCAGCATGCGCTGGAGACTGCCGTCTATTTTTCCTGGCTGTCGGAGCGCCCTGACCTCCAGCGCGTCTTCTTCGTCCATGATCTGCTGCCGCTGCAGCATCCCGAGTTCTGGCCGGCCGATCATCTGCAATTGTTCCGCCGTCGAATCGCCTGCGTGGCGGAACACGCCAGCGCGGTCATCACGACAAGCGGCAGCGTCGAGGCCGCGTTGCGCGAGGAAATGGCGCGGCGGGGCCGGCCCTATCTGCGCATCTTCGCGATGCATTTTCCCTCGCCGCTTGCGCTTTCCGGTCGGACCGTCGAGCGCGACGCAACGCTCGCACGCTCAAACTACTTTGTCGCGATCAACACCATCGAGCCAAGAAAAAACCACCTGCTGCTGCTCGATGTCTGGCGCGAGTTGGCGCGCCTCGGCGCAGCAGCGCCAAAACTCGTCCTGATTGGCAAGCGCGGCTGGAAATCCGACATCGTCACCGGCGCCATCGATAGCGAACCGGCGCTGCGATCGCTGATCGTTGAAGCCGCGGGCCTGTCCGACGCGGGCCTGCAGACCCTGCTGGCGAGCGCCAACGCACTGCTCGCCCCCTCATTCGCCGAGGGGTATGGCCTGCCGATTGTCGAGGCGCTGACGCTTCGCACGCCGGTTATCGCGTCCGACATCCCCGTATTTCGCGAAGTGTCGCAGCAGCGTGCGGTCTTTCGCAACCCCGGCGATCTCGCAGGCTGGGTCGAGGCGACGAAAGCTCTGTCGCAACGCGATTCAACGCTCGCAGAGCAGGCGCGAAGCGCGGCGAGCGCCTATCTTCCGATGACCGGCGAAGCCTATTTTGCCGCGGTCGAGGCGTTTCTCGCCTCGCTTTAGCAACCAACCCTAGAGCTTCGTCCACTTGCCGTTGGCGCGCGAGGATTTTACCGCCGCCTCGATAAACGCCAATCCCTTCACGCCGTCGTCGATCGTCGGGAAATACACGCCCTTGGGCGCCTTCTTGCCGGTTCGCGCGGCCTTTATCGCGAGTGCGATCTCGCTGTAGATATTGGCGAAGCCCTCGAGATAGCCCTCAGGATGCCCCGGCGGGACGCGCGTGACGCGTGCGGCCGCCGCGCCGGAATCGGGGCCGCCGCGCGTGACGATGCGCGTCGACTGCCCTAACGGCGACCAAAATATCTGGTTCGGGTTTTCCTGCGCCCATTGCAGACCGCCCTTCGTGCCGTAAACGCGCAAGCGCAGGCCGTTCTCGTTGCCCGGCGCGACCTGGCTCGCCCATAGCGCGCCGCGCGCGCCATTGGCGTAGCGAAGCATGACCTGCACATTGTCGTCGAGCTGGCGGCCAGCGCCAAAGCTGGTGAGTTCGGCGCAGAGCTCGCTGACCTCGAGGCTGCTGACGAAATCGGCGAGGTTGAACGCGTGCGTGCCGATGTCGCCGATCGCGCCGCCAGCCCCGGAGCGCTTGGGATCGACGCGCCATTCCGCCTGCTTATTGCCCGTCGTCTCAGTCGGGCCGGTGAGCCAGTCCTGGGGATATTCGACCTGCACCAACCGGATGTCGCCAAGGTCTCCCGCTCTGATCATTTCGCGCGCGCGCCGCACCAGGGGGTAGCCGGTGTAATTATGCGTCACCGCGAAAATGAGGTTCGACTTGTCGGCTGCGGCCTTCAGCTTCTTCGCCTCAGCCAGCGAAGTCGTCAGCGGCTTGTCGCAGATCACATGAATGCCCGCTTTCAGGAAAGCATAGGCTGGCCCGGCATGCATATGATTGGGCGTGACGATCGCCACCGCCTCGATGCCCTCGGAGCGTTTCGACTCGGCCTTCGCCATTGCGTCGAAGTCGTCGTAGGTCCGATCGGCGGGCAGGCCAAGCGCCGCGCCGGAGCGCCGGGCTTTCTCCGGGGTCGAGGAAAGCGCCCCGGCGACAAGATCGTAGTGATCATCCATCCGCGCCGCCAGCCTATGCACGGCGCCGATAAACGCGCCCTCGCCGCCGCCGACCATGCCGAGCCTGACTTTGCCGCCCTTGCCCGAATCGCTGCGTCCCTCGATCACCATTGTGATGTCCCTCGAATTTCAGCGCAGGCCCAGCGCGCGCTTGATCTGTTTCTTGTCGACCGCGCCGCCAGCAAAATCGTCAAACGCTTTCTCGGTAACGCGGATGATATGATGCTTGATGAATTCAGCGCCTTCGCGCGCGCCATCTTCTGGATGCTTGAGACAACACTCCCATTCGAGCACCGCCCAGGATGAATAGTTATATTGCGCGAGCTTCGAAAAAATTGCGCCAAAATCGACCTGCCCATCGCCCAGAGAGCGGAACCGTCCAGCGCGCTCGACCCATGAGGCGTAACCGGAATAGACGCCCTGGCGGCCGGTCGGATTGAACTCGGCGTCCTTGGCGTGAAACGCCTTGATCCGCTCATGATAGAGATCGATGAAGGCGATGTAGTCGAGCTGCTGCAGCAGGAAATGCGAGGGGTCGTAGAGGATGTTGCAGCGCGCATGGCCTTTCAGCGCGCCGAGGAAGCGTTCGAACGTCGCACCGTCAAAAACGTCCTCGCCCGGATGAATTTCGAAAGCCACGTCGACGCCGGCGTCGTCGAACGCATTGAGAATGGGCTTCCAGCGGCGGGCCAATTCGTCGAACGCTGTTTCGATCAGACCGGGCGCGCGCTGCGGCCAGGGATAGACGTACGGCCACGCGAGCGCGCCGCTGAAGCTGGCGCAGGCCCGCAGGCCCAAATGCTGCGAGGCTTTGGCGGCATGCAGCATCTGCTCGGTCGCCCATTTCTGCCGCTCGCGCGGGCGCCCATGCACTTCCTTAGGCGCGAATGCGTCGAAGGCTTCGTCATAGGCTGGATTGACCGCGACAAGCTGGCCCTGCAAATGGGTCGACAGCTCGGTGATCGCCAGTCCGTGGCTCTTGGCTGTCCCGGCGATCTCGTCGCAATAGGTCTTTGAGCCCGCCGCCTTGGCAAGATCGAAGAGCCGAGTATCCCATGTTGGAATCTGCACGCCCTTGTAGCCCAGCGACGCCGCCCATTTGCAGATCGACGCGAAACTGTTGAACGGCGCGGCATCCCCGGCGAACTGCGCCAGAAAGATCGCCGGTCCCTTGATCGTCGCCGCCATCTTCTCCTCCCTTGCCCGATGTGCGCCCGCTGGATTGAATTTCAGTCCGGCCTTTCGCGCCAACATGTCGCAGGAAACGGTTTACCGTCAATACGCCGCCTCGAGGTTGCGCAGAGCCGCTCTTTCCGAACCGGCGCCGACGCACCCAGAGTTTGCGTGCCCAGGGCTCGGCGTTAGACTGCGCGCCGTGGCGATATTCATCTCCTACGCGCAGAACGGCGAAGATGCGATGCTGTGGCGCGCCCTGCGGGACGTCCGCGATGGGTTCTACATCGATGTCGGCGCGCAGGATCCACGCGCGGATTCGGTCACGCTGGCCTTTTACGAGCGCGGCTGGAGCGGCATCAACATCGAGCCCGTGACGGAGAGTTTTCGCCGGCTGCAGAAAGCCCGCCCCCGCGACATCAATCTGAACGTCGCCATCGGCGACAAGCCGGGGATTCTTCCATTCTACCGACTGCCGCGCACCGGACTATCAACGCTGGACCGCGCTCAAGCCGAGGAGCATCGGGCGGCTGGATTCAAAGTGCAGGTCCGTCAGACGCCCGTCGTGCGGCTCGACGCGGTCTGCCGCGAGCATGTACGCGGTACCATCCACTTCCTTAAGATCGATTGCGAGGGCAGTGAGCGCGTGGCTCTGGAGAGCGCTGACTTTAACGCCTTTCGGCCCTGGATCGCCGTCGTCGAGGCAACGCGACCCAACAGCCAGGAGACGAGCCACCATCTCTGGGAGCCGCTGCTCGTTTCGGCTGGATACCGCTTCGTCTGGTTCGACGGGTTGAACCGCTTCTATCTCGCGCAAGAGCGTTTCGACGCACTGAGCAAGCACTTCGAGACGCCGCTCAACGTGTTCGACCAGTACCGGAAGTTCTATCCGCCGGAACGCCGCCGGACACGGAAGACCTGATCGGGCGCCTATTGCCGGTTGTAGACATCCTCGATGCGAATGATGTCGTCTTCGCCGAGATACGAGCCGGTCTGCACCTCGATCAGTTCGAGACTGATCTTGCCGGGATTGGCGAGGCGATGATCGCAGCCGATCGGCAGATAGATCGACTCATTCTCATGGACGTGGGTCACTTCGCGATTGCGCGTGACTTCGGCGGTGCCGCTGACAACGATCCAGTGCTCGGCGCGGTGGAAGTGCTTCTGCAGCGAGAGTCGCCCGCCCGGCTTCACGACGATGCGCTTAACCTGATAGCGAGCGCCTTCATCGACGCTCTGATAGTAGCCCCACGGGCGATACGCGCGCTTGTGCTGCGTCGCCTCAGGCCGCTTTTCTTTCTTGAGCTGCTCGACGAGCTGCTTGACCTTGTCCGACTGGCGGCCATCGACCACGAGGACTGCATCATCCGTGGTGACGACGATGACATTGTCGAGACCGACGACGGCGGTCAGCTGGTCGTTGGAGCGGATCAGCACATTCGTGCTGTCGAGCGCCACCGCATTGCCGCGCAAACTGTTGCCGCTGCCATCTTTTGCACTGAGCCGCTGCACCGTCGACCAGAGACCGACATCCGACCAGCCGACATCGGCGGCGATGACCGCGGCCTTGTCGGTGCGCTCCATCACCGCATAATCGATCGACTTTTTCGGCGCGAGCGTGAAACTGGTTGCGTCAAGCAGCAGAAAGCCGAGGTCGGGTCGCGCCTCCTCCACCGCGCGCTGCACGGCGCGCGCCATTTCGGGTTCGAATTTCTCCAGCTCCGCTTGCATGACGTCAGCGCGAAAAACGAAATTCCCTGAGTTCCACAGATAGTCCTCGCGGACGAATTTTTCCGCCGTGGCCTCGTCCGGCTTCTCGACGAAACGCTCGACCTTTCGCACCTTGGTGCCGGGATCGATGAGCGCTCCAGGATGGATATAGCCGTATCCGGTGGCCGGATGGTCCGGCAAAATGCCGAACGTTACAATCGAACCCTTGGCCGCCGCCGCGCCAGCATCGCGGCAGAGCTGAGCAAACAGCGGCGCATTTTTAAAGACGTGATCGGCCGCCAGCACCGCGACGATCGCCTGCGGATCAATCCGCCCCGCCAGCGCCGCCGCCACCGCCACCGCCGGCCCGCTGTCGCGCGCAACGGGCTCCAGAACGATGGTCGCCTTGGCGCCAATCTCGTCGAGCTGCTCGGCGACGCGAAAGCGATATTCATTGTTGGTGATGACGATCGGCTCGAGAAAAATCGCCGGATCGTCCAGGATGCCAATGATCGTCTGGAACGTCGAGCGCTCGCCAACAAGAGAAATGAATTGTTTCGGCAGGCTCTCGCGCGATTCAGGCCAGACTCTCGTTCCGGACCCTCCGCACATGATGACAGGGATTATCTTGACCATATAGCTGCCGAATCCTTAGGTGCGCGCCGCAATCTTCTAAGCCAAGCCGCCGGGTTACGCGAGATGAAATTCGCCAGGCTGCGGCAATGCGCTGATCGACCTAACTTGGGCGTTGTAATACGCCAAATGCCCTACAACCGTCGCGCGGCGCGGATCAAGTCTTCTTCGAAGCCTCGCAAGCGAGCGCAATGGCGCGGATCGGATAAGTTGGAGCGCGCGTATCTTCTTTCGAACAACAGGGCGTGGCGCATCTTACCTGCGGGCGATGCGCCTTCGAGTGATTTCAACATCTTACGATTCGTCTGCGAGGCGTCGTTTTCCGCGCGCGTTGAGCCGTCGGCTCATTGGTAATTCATATCTCGCTAAGCCTTTTCGCCGCGCTGTAGCGGGCGCGATTCCTGACGCACTGCCGCAGTCGGTTTACATGCCCCAGGACCTGGCGTAGTTTCACCGCGGCTGGGGAACTTCGGGAGGTCTCTATGCTGCTACGAAGCCGATTATTCCGCTCAGGCGGTTTCCTTCTCATCGCGGGCTACGCGTTCTGCGCGCCGCCTGCCTGGCCTGCCGATGTCGGCAAGCTGATCAAAATCACCGCTCCGACGCCCTTCGCCAATTGCACCGCCGATGGCGTCGGCGGCCAGGTCGGAACCAACTACCCCAATACCGGCATCGAGCCGACCGCAGCGGTCAACCCGCTCGACCCCGATAAACTGATCGTCGGCTGGCAGCAGGATCGCTGGTCGAACGGTGGCGCGCGCGGCCTGATGGCCGCCGTTAGCGCCGACGACCGCAATCAGGGCGCGCCGTTTCGCATCGTGACGCCAGGCAAGGTAACGGAATGCCAGGGCGGGCCGTTTGCGCGCGCCTCCGATCCCTGGGTCGATATCTCGCCCGCGGGCGTCGCGTTTTACATGCATCTGGCCTTCCAGCCGGATCTGCCCAATGGCGGCTTCGGCCCGAACGGCATGCTTGTGACGCGCTCGTTCAACGGCGGACGCAGTTGGAGCGCCCCCGCCACACTGATCTATGACACCAACCCGCAGGTTCTCAACGACAAGAACTCGATCACGGCTGACCCGGAGCTTGCGCCGGTGGTCTATGCCGTGTGGGATCGGTTGCAGGATTTCACGATTGGCGCGGGTAACGGCGACAAGGCTGCGGTTGCGCCAAGCGGCGGCCACGACGGCGTCCTCATGGCGCGCGCGCGCCACAATGCGCTCAAGAGCGCCGCGAAGGCTGCGACCACCCTGCCTGCGGTGCAATTCGTTGGCCCGGCCTATTTCAGCCGCACGACGAATTTTGGCTTCAGTTGGGAGACGCCGAAGATCATCTTCGACCCCGGCGACAACGCGCAGACGATCAACAATCTCGTCGTCGTGACGCCGGACGGAGCCGTGATTGATTTCTTTACCCATATCTTCACGGACGGAACGCTGCAGATTAATCTCGTGCGCTCCACTGACAAGGGCCGCACCTTTGGCGCGGCGATCAATGCGGCGACGATCAATTCGGCGACAGGCGTTGTCACCCCGGACGCGCAGGAGCCGGTGCGCGACGCCTCGATCCTCTATGATGTCGCAGTCGACGATCGCACCGGCGCGCTCTATCTCGTCTGGCAGGACACCGGCTTTGCCAGCGGCGTCAATAACGTCGCCTTCTCGACTTCGCACGACGGCGGCCTGACCTGGTCGACGCCGGTGCGCATCGACAAGACGCCGGCCAACGCCAACCCGCTGCGCCAGCAAGCCTTCATTCCCGCCATTACGGTGGGGCCGCACGGCGTGCTCGTCATGACGTATTACGACTTCCGCAATGATACGAGCAACGGTCAGGAATCGACGGATTACTGGGCGCTGTTCTGCAAGTCCCGGGCGGCAGACTGCACCAATCCGGCCAATTGGGGCGGCGAGAAACGGCTGACAAATACGTCTTTCGATATGCTCAACGCCCCCGAGGCCGGCGGCCATTTCCTTGGCGACTACATGGCTTTGAAGCGCGCTGGCGAATCTGTCTATCCCGTTTTCGGTGAGGCCACCGGTAAAAACCAGACGGACATTTTCACCCGCAAGATCAGCTTTGAAGATGAGGATCTCGCCGCGGGCAATTAGAGGCGAGCAACGGGCGCTCGCGGCAGCGCTGTCGGTGCAAGAAACACGATGCGGCAGCGACCACGGACGTCGATAGTGCGATGTGCCGGTTAGGTCGCTGTTGCGTCGGGTGTAGTTTTCGTCTTTCTCTGTTGTCCTTTGTGGGCGGGCTCGTCAGGGGGGTGGTTAGACGCCCGCGTTCCTCGCGATCATGCACGTCTGGCGGTAACAGCGCTCGCGAATGGGGCGCCCTGCTCCTTCGGATGACAATCGGCTCTGTCAGCGGGACGGCTCCAATGATTTGTCTCCCTTCAAGAGGCTCTGTCGCAAACTCTGATATCTTGCGCGAGAAAGCGGCCGCTGCGGCGCAGATCGAGCAGCCCGCCGATTGGGACGGAGATGCAGGCGCGGAAACAAGGCGTTCGCGCTTCACATCCTGTTCATCAGGGCAAACTTAGCTTCTTCCCGGGGGCTCAAACAGGAGGAGAATGCAGATGCTCAAATCAATGCTCACAGGCGCGGGGGTTTCGGCGCTCGCCGGCGCGGCGATGCTGACCGTGTCCGCGGCGCCCGCTTCCGCGTTTACCCTCGCATCCCCGTCGCTTGCGCCGCCTGTCGCAGCCGCGCAGGTCGATCACGTCTGGTGGGACCGGTGGGGCCGTTGGCACGGCCACCGCTGGCATCATCGGCATTGCTGGCGCGGCTATTACGGCCGTCTGCACTGCGGCTGGTAAGCATATAGTTTGAATGGTGGCGGTCGCGGATAACACGCGGCCGCCTTAGTTTTCCGGGCTCATTCCGTTTCCGCCAGAGATGCGGCAATCCCCTGATACAGCGCCAGAAATCCGCCTGAATCGCTTCATTCCGTGTTCATTTGCCCTGTTCTAGCCTTGGTTCTGCTGAAAACTTCCGAAGGAGAACGCAATGCTCAAATCCACCTTGACGACCGGCTGCCTCGCAGCGGTCGCCGCCGGCGCGATGGTGATGTTGTCCATGACGCCGGCGTCCGCCTTCACTCTTGCAGCGCCTTCGCTCGCTCCGCCGGTTGCGGAGGGGCAGATAGACCACGTCTGGTGGGATCGCTGGGGTCGCTGGCATCCGAATGCCCCCTACTTCTATCCGCCGGTTCCCCCGGTTCCCTTCGTCGATCCATATTACGCCCCCCCATATTATGGCTACCGGCGTCATTGCTGGCGCGGCTATTACGGCCATCTGCACTGCTCGTATTGAGCGAGGTGATTTCCGGACCCGGCGGCCGCGCATTCTTGCCGGCCGCCGATTTGGGGCGTCGCAGACCTATCCCTGCAGCTTCGCAACCAAAGCATCAGAAATCTCGAAATTGGCGGTGACGTTCTGCACGTCATCGTGATCCTCGAGAAGACCGACGAGCTTGAGAATTTTTTCGCCGGCCTCGTCATCGACCGCGACAGTGTTTTGCGGACGCCACACCAGCGAGGCCTTGCGCGGCTCGCCGAATTTTGCCTCAAGCGCCTTCTGCACTTCGCGCAGGCCGTCCATCGCTGTGATGACTTCGTGGCTGTCAGCGCCCGAGACGACATCGTCCGCGCCCGCCTCGATCGCCGCCTCCAGCATCGCATCGTCGCTCGCCGCCTTCTTGTCGAAAACGATCAGCCCGACGCGATCGAACATGAACGACACAGCGCCGGTTTCCGCCAGCGCTCCGCCTGCTTTGGTGAAGAACGAGCGTACGTCGCCAGCAGTGCGGTTGCGATTGTCGGTCAGCGCCTCGACGATCACCGCGACGCCGCCCGGCGCGTAGCCCTCGTAGCGCACTTCGTCGTAATTCTCGACGTCGCCGCCCGAGGCCTTCTTGATCGCCCGCTCGATATTGTCCTTGGGCATGTTTTCGGCGCGGGCGTCGATCACCGCGGCGCGCAGACGCGGGTTCATCGCGGGGTCGGGCAGGCCCATCTTGGCGGCGACGGTGATTTCGCGGGCGAGTTTTGAGAAGAGCTTGGAGCGGATCGCGTCCTGCTTGCCCTTCTTGTGCATGATATTCTTGAACTGACTATGACCCGCCATCCCTCGCCCCGAAACAACGCGCCGCCGGCGCCCAAGAAAAACGGCGCGACATATACGCTGGCGATTTCGCGAAGGGAAGGCGCGGGCGCGGGGTTTGGCGCCCCGCCGCCGCGTGCTAGCCTCCGGAGGCGAGGGAGGCGATAAGTCATGGGTGATCCGCAGAATGTCTTGTGGCTCTATGCCGATGCGTCCGGCGCGAGTCGGTTCGACACTTTTGAAATCTCGCGCGAGTTGTGCGATTTCGCGCCGCCGGCGCCGCCGCTGCTCGCCTCGCGCGTCGAGACCGCCACCGGATACGCCCTATTGCGGCTGCCGGTGGGCTGGTACGGCGAGCGCCATCCCTCGCCAAAGCGGCAAATCCTGTTTTGCCTAGCGGGCAAGGTGCGGATCACCGCTGAGATCGGCGCGCTTCGCACAATCGGCGCGGGCGAAGTCTGGCAAATGGAGGACACGCACGGCTTCGGCCACGAGACCGAGGTCATCTCGGACGTGCCGTTCGACGCGGTTGTCGTCCAATTGCCGAATGCTCCGGACTGAAGAGTCGAATGCCGTCCAGCAAAGCCGAGATGGCCCTTGGATTGAGCCAAGAAGGCAGGCTCGGTTTGACAACGGCGCTCGGAATCGTCCCCGGCGTCATCCATACGCCCGGCTATCTCGACCGCGCCGCGCAGGAAGTCTTACGCGACGCCTTACGCGAAATTGTTCGCGCCGCGCCGCTGTTCCAACCCCGTATGCCGCGCACCGGCAAGGCGTTCTCGGTCCGCATGACCAATTGCGGCGAGCTTGGCTGGGTCTCGGACGAGACCGGCTATCGCTACCAGGCGACACACCCCGAGACCGGCGCACAATGGCCGCCGATGCCGGTGCAATTGCTCGCCGCCTGGAGCGCGCTCGCGCCCGGCGCGCCGCCGCCGCAGGCCTGTCTCGTGAATTTCTACGGCGATGGCGCGAAAATGGGCCTGCATCAGGATCGCGACGAAGAGGATTTCAGCGCGCCCGTCGTGTCGCTGTCGCTGGGCGATTCCTGCCTGTTTCGCGTCGGCGGCGTCGAGCGGGGCGCGCCGACGCGCTCGCTGCGCCTGCATTCAGGCGACGCGATCGTGCTGGGCGGCCCGGCGCGGCTCGCCTTCCATGGCGTCGACAGGGTGTATCCGGGGTCCTCGACGCTGCTCGCCGGCGGCGGGCGCATCAACCTGACGCTGCGACGGGTGACGCGCGAAACGTCAGTCCGCTGACGGCGCCTTCGGCCCGCCTTTGGAAACGCCGACGCTGGCGGGGCGCAACACCCGATCGCCAATGCGCCAGCCGCTTTGAAGAACCTGTTTCACGGTGCCGGCGGGGACCGCCTCGTCCGGCATTTCAAACATCGCCTGATGGAAATTGGGATCGAACTTTTCACCCAGCGGGTCCAGCTTCTTGACGCCGTGGCGGGCCAAGGCGGCCGAGAGATCCCGAGCGGTGAGTTCGACGCCCTCGATGAGCGCCTTCAGCGTCTCGTCCGCCGCGGCGCGCGCCTCGGCGGGGACATGATCGAGCGCCCGGGCGAGATTGTCGGCGACATTCAGCATGTCGCGCGCGAACGCGGTTACGCCATAGGTCTTGGCGTCCGCAACCTCGCGCTCAGTGCGCCTTCGCAAATTTTCCATCTCCGCCAAGGTGCGCAGCACGCGGTCTTTCAAACCCGCATTTTCGGCGTTTAGCGCCTCGATGACGGCAAAACCGTCGCGCTCTGTCGCCTCTGGTTCTGCCGGGCCGTCTGGGCCGGGGCTGTTGGCATTGGCGGGCAAGGGTTCATCGGCCGCGGGTTTCGCCGTTTCATTCATAAAGCTTCATCCTGTAATGGGTCGGGCTCGATATCAGGGCTGTAGCGGCAAAAATCAAGCGTTAGGCGCGACCTCAACCGCGTCAGGCAGCCTCGAAGATCGCCAAAAGGTGCCGCTTTATCGCCGCCTGGCGTGACGCCGCCACGATCTGATGTCCAGTAAGATCCGTAACATAGAACGAATCCACCGCCTTTTCGCCAAATGTCACAATATGCGCCGATCCGATATTGAGATTGAGTTTCGACAGCGCCGCGGTGAGGTCATACAGCAAGCCGGGCCGATCGAGGCCGGAAACTTCGATAACCGTGTAGCGGTTGGACAGCGAATTGCTGATCGTCACGTCCGGGGCAAGCGCGAACGCGCCGGATCGCTCGTCGCGACGTCGTTTGGCGGCGACCATTTCGCCGAGCCGGATTTCGCCACGGAGGGTCTTTTCGATGCTGGTCGCTATGCGCGCGGCGCGGCGCATCTCGTCCTCGTCGCGCTCGAACGCCCGCGAGATGGCGACCGTATCAAGCGCCAAACCATCGGATGTCGTGAAAATCTGCGCGTCGACGATGTTGCCGCCCGCGGCGGCGCAGGCTCCCGCGACAATCGACAGAAGACGCGGATTGTCGGGCGCGACAATCGTCAGTTCGGTTATGCCGCGAAACGCATCGGTGGAATATTCGGTCGCCAGCGAGCGCACCTCCGCGGCCATGGCATACAGCAGGCGGGCATGCGCGATCTGATGCGCCAGATCGACCTTGAGCCAGTAGGCCGAATAGTGGCGCGCCGCGTAAGCGTCGAAATCGGGGTCCGACCAGGCGGGCAGCGCGCGCCGCAACGTCTCCTGCGCCGCGCGGACCCGCGATTGACGATCGGCCGCCGAATGGCCGCCGCTGAGCACAACTTCGGTCTCCCAATAGAGCGTGCGCAGCAGTTGACCCTTCCAGCCATTCCAGACGCCGGGACCAACCGCGCGGATATCGCAGACGGTCAGCGCAAGCAGCAGTCTCAATCGCTCCATCGTCTGCACCGTCGCGGCGAAAGTCTCGGCGGTTCGGGGATCGGAAAGGTCGCGGCTCTGGGCGGTGTTGGACATTGTCAAGTGATGCTCGACCAGCCAGGCGGCAGTGTCGGTTTCGACCGCCGTCAGCCCAAACCGCGGGCCGAGGTGACGCGCTATGCGGGCGCCGCCGATCGAATGATCCTCGCCACGCCCTTTGGCGACGTCGTGCAGGAAGGCCGCCACATAGAGCGCGCGGCGATGGGCGATGGCGGGCAGGAATTCGCTGGCCAGCGGATGATCTTCGACCAGTCGTCCCGCCTCGATCTCGGCAAGGATGCCGACGGTGCGCAGCAAGTGCTCATCGACGGTGTAGTGATGGTACATGCTGAACTGCATCATCCCGACGACGCGGCCAAAATCGGGCACGAAGCGTCCGAGCACGCCAGCCTCGTTCATGTGACGCAATACCGCCTCAGGCGAGCGGCCTGACGTCAGGATTTCAAGAAACAATCGATTGGCTTCCGGATCCTGGCGCAGCCGCGCATCGATCCGTTTGAGCGAAAGCGTCACCAGCAGCGTGGCGTTGGGATGGATGGCGAGATTGGACCGATCCGCCGCCCAGAACAGGCGGATGAGATTGATCGGGTCGCGTTCAAAAACATCGTCGCGCGTCACATTGATGCGGCCGTAGTCATCCTTGAAATCGGCGGCGTCGGCGATCGCCCGCGCTTTGCGCCTCAACCTTCCGAAAAATCGGTCGAGCACCGCCTTGGGCTTGGCCTGACGCTCCTCCAGGGCGGCGCAGACGATAGCGGTGAGGTCGCCGACATCCTTCGCAATGAGAAAGTAATGCTTCATGAATCGTTCGACGTCGGTCATCCCGGCGCGAGCGCTATACCCAAGCCGTTGCGCGATCGGGCGCTGCACGTCGAAGCTGAGGCGATCCTCGGCGCGCTGCGTGTAGAAGTGCAGATGACAGCGCACCGCCCACAGAAATTCCTCGCAGCGGCGGAACAGGGCGAATTCGCGCTCGCTGAACAGGCCAGCGTCAACGAGGTCGCCAGCATCGCGCACGCGATAGACGTATTTGCCGATCCAGAACAGCGTGTTCAGGTCGCGCAAGCCGCCTTTGCCCTCCTTGACGTTGGGCTCGACGACGTAGCGCGAGGCTCCGCTCCGCTTGAGCCTCGCGTCGCGCTCGGAGAGCTTCGCCGCCACGAATTCCGGCGCGGTTTTCGCAACAATCTCGCGGTCGAATTCCGTGAGCATCCGCTCGAACAAATCCGCGTCGCCATGGATTAGCCGCGCTTCGAGCAGCGTCGTGCGAATGGTGATGTCGGCCTTGGCCTGACGCAGGCATTCGGCGATCGTACGCGTCGCGTGGCCGACCTTCTGGCGTAAGTCCCACAGCATGTAGAGAATTGTCTCAATCAGCTTATCCGTCTCGACAGCGGTCTGGGCCGGCAAGAGAAACAGCAGGTCGATATCCGAGCCCGGCGCGAGCTGGCCGCGACCGTACCCCCCGACCGCCGCGATGGCGATCGGCGCTTTCGCCAGAACGAGCGCCGGGTGCAGGTAACGCAGCGCGAAATCATGGATCGCGCGAATGATCGCGTCTTCGAGGTCGCTGAGGCGTGCGGCGCAGGCGAGACCCTTGCCGCCGCTCTCGAGCGCGCGCCGCGCCTCTTCGCGCCCCTCGTCGAGCGCGGCGCGAATCAACTCGACGACGCCGGCGCGCAGCGCCATCGCATCGCCGCTGTGTTTCTTCGCGAGATTGGCGATGTCGAGATCGAGCCGCGCCCGGTCAAAACTACGCTTGAGCGCTGCCGTCGGCCGACGCGAGCGCACCGCTGCCGTGATGGGGTGATCTAAAGGCTTAAGCCGATTCATCTAATGGCCAAAACTCTTGTTGTCCGCCCGGGCGCGCGTCGCCCGCTTTGCCTCAATTGTGTCCCAGATCGAGGCCGCCAGATCGGGCCCGCCCAGACGCTTGATGATGCGCAATCCGGTCGGCGAAGTCACGTTGATTTCGGTCAGGAGCCCGCCGATGACGTCGATGCCAACGAACAGCAGTCCCCGCCGTTTGAGCTCCGGCCCGATCGTCTCGCAGATATGGCGTTCACGCGGCGTCAACTCCGTCTCCTCGGCCGAACCGCCGCGCGCCATGTTGGAGCGTATGTCGTCGCCGACCGGCACGCGGTTGACAGCGCCCTTCGCCTCTCCGTCAACCAGGATGATGCGTTTGTCCCCTGCGAACACCTCGGGCAGAAACCTCTGGATCACCCAGGGCTCGCGGAACGTGACGCTGAACAGATCGAACAGCGAGCCAAAGTTGGGATCCTGGCGCGCCACTTTGAACACCGCCGCGCCGCCATTGCCATAGAGCGGCTTCATCACGACTTCGCCGTGCGCCTCGCGAAACGCTTCGATCGCGGCGCGATCGCGCGAAATCAGCGTCGCCGGCATCAAGTCGGGGTAATCCATGACAAACAGCTTTTCCGGCGCATCGCGCACCGAGCGCGGGTCGTTGACGACCAGGGTGTTGGGGTGGATGCGCTCCAGCAGATGCGTCGTCGTGACATAGGCGAGATCGAACGGCGGGTCCTGTCGCAGCAAGACCACATCGACTTCGGCGAGATCGACCTTGCGCGGCTCGCCGAGCTTCGCATGCTCGCCCTGCGCATCGCGCACCGCAAGCGAACTTGCCACCGCCAATACGCGCGGGCCGTCCAGCGTCAGGCTGTCGGGCGTGTAATAGAGCAGCTTATGACCACGCGCCTGGGCCTCCAGCAAAAGCGCGAAGGTCGAATCGCCGGCGATCTTGATGCGCTCGATCGGATCCATCTGAACGGCGACGGTCAACAGCATGAAGGTTCAGTCCTTTGTGGCGGGCCCCGGCCTTGCGCCGATCAATCGATGTCGAGGGTATAGGCCGAAGGCAGATGCCGGGGAAGCCGGCCCGGCGCGACGAAAACCGCATCGCCGCGCAGGTTGTCGCTCATCGACCACCCGTTGCGGGTGATCCACACCCGGGCCGCGCGCGAGATGCGCCGCCGCTTGGTCTCGCTGATCGCACTCGCCGCGGCGTCGATGTCGCCGCGCGCCTTGACCTCGACAAAGGCAATGGTTCCCCGGCGCCGCGCAATAATGTCGATCTCGCCGCCCGCCACGACATAGCGGCGCTCGAGAATGCGATAGCCCTTGCAAATCAGCAGCGCAGCAGCGAGAAATTCGGCGCGTATCCCAAACAGGTGCGCCCGCCTTCGACCCGGCTGTGCGACGCCCTTCCGCGCTCTCATCGCCTTGCGCCCGCCAGCGCCAGCGCGCGCGCGTAGACCTGCCGGCGCGGCGCGCCAGTGCGAGCGGCAACCGACGCTGCGGCGTCCTTGACGGACAGAGTTTCCAGCGCCTCGCCAAGCAGCCGGTCGATCTCGCCTTCATCGACCGCAGCGTCCGTCTCGGGCGGACCAACCACGACGACGATCTCGCCTTTGGGCGCGTCCTCGTCGTTGTAGAGCCTCGCCAGTTCGTCGAGCGTGCCGCGCCGCGTCGATTCAAAGAATTTCGTCAGTTCGCGCGCTACCGCCGCGGGGCGGGGCCCAAGCTCCGCCGCAAGATCGCTCAACATCTCCGCAAGACGGCGCGGCGATTCGAAAAACACCAGCGTTGAGGGCACGCCCGCCAGAGCATTGATGCGCGTACGCCGCGCCGCACTTTTCGGCGGCAGAAATCCTTCGAAGAAGAAGCGGTCGGTCGGCAGGCCGGCGACGAGCAGCGCCGCTAGAACCGACGAGGCGCCGGGCGCCGTGGTGACTGCGATGCCCGCGGCAATCGCTTCGGTGACCATCTTGTAGCCGGGGTCCGAGATCAGGGGCGTGCCCGCGTCGGAAATCAGCGCGAGGGCCTCGCCCTCCGCAAGGCGCGCCAGCAGCAGCGGACGCATCTGGGCGGCGTTGTGTTCGTGGTAGGCGATCAGCGGCGCCTCGATGCCGTAGTGGGCAAGCAGATTGTGCGAAACCCGCGTGTCCTCGGCGACTACCGCATCGGCGGCGGCGAGCGTCGCCAGGGCGCGCAAGGTGATATCGCCAAGATTGCCGATCGGGGTCGCCACAAGATGAAGGCCCGCAGCAATCGGCTGGGCCACGATGCGCGCGCCAAACAGGCTGAAAGCCGCCTCACGCGTTCGGCGCGACAAAGCGGAGGTAACATTTTCCTGCCCGACCATCGCCGCTTCCAACCTTCAGTTCATGTTGCGCTGCTCCAGCGCTCTGCAGGAAGCATTTACCATCGCATACGTAAAATGCCATAATCGGCAACGATTCAGAATCTGGGCGTCTGGCGTTGGCGCAATGCAAGGGAGTGGCTGCATGTCGGCTGGCGTCGGAACGAGGGGTTTCAGGGGTTGGCTCGCCGCGGTGCGCGGTTTGGCCTTCGCCAGCGCAGCGCTGGCGCTGGCTGGCTGCAATTCGAACGTTAGCGGCCTCGATCCCTTCGCTGCGCCGACGACGCCCGTGCAATCGCAGCCGCTCGGCGCGGCGACGGTGGGAGAGACGATCGGCTCCGGACCGGTGCGCGTCGGGCTGATTTTACCGCTGACGCAAGGGTCTGGCCCCAGCACTGTCGGCGTCTCCCTGCGCAACGCCGCGCAACTCGCGGTCGAGGAATCCGGCTCCAACGAAATCACCGTCATGGCGCTGGATGACCATTCCACGCCGGAAGGCGCCGCGCAGGCGGCTCAGGCGGCGATCGGCGCGGGGGCGGAGATCATCGTGGGACCGCTGTTCTCCTCGAGCGTGCGCGAGGCTGGCCGCGTCGCCAAGGGGGCGGGGCGTCCGGTCATCGCGTTCTCGACCGATACCAGCGTCGCCTCGCATGGCGTGTATCTCTTGTCGTTTCTGATCGAGAGCTATGTCGACAAAATCGTCGAGTACGCCACGCAGAAGGGGAAGAAGTCGTTCGCCGTGATGGCGCCGCAGAGCGACTACGGCAATATCGCCGTCGCCGAGTTCCAGCAGGAAGCGGCGCGGCTCAACGCCCGTGTCGTCACCATCGCACGCTACGCCCCTGGACAGGCCGCCGGCGCCGCGAAGGAAATTGCCGGCGTATCCGGACAGATCGACGCGCTGTTCATCCCCGAACAGGCCGAAGGAATGCCAGGCGTCAGCGCCGCGCTCGTGGCCAGCGGCGTAAAAACACAAATTCTCGGCACCGGCATCTGGAACGATGCGCGCGTGTTGAAACTGCCGGCGCTGCAGGGCGCATGGTTCTCCGCGCCGGAGAACGCCGGCTTCAACGCGTTCGCCGCGCGCTATCGGACCAAATTCAACAGCGACCCGACGCGGCTGGCGACGCTCTCCTATGACGCCGTCTCGCTCGTCGCCGCATTGGCGCGCACGCAAGGCGCGCAACGGTTCTCTGACCGCGTGCTGACCAACGCTTCGGGCTTCAATGGCGCGGACGGCGTCTTCCGCTTCCGTCCCGAGGGTCCGAACGACCGCGGCCTCGCGGTGCTGCAGATCGCCAACGGCGCGGCGAGCGTGCTGAGTTCGGCGCCGCGCAGTTTCGCCGGGGGGTAAGCGGCAGCCGGCCGCGTCGCCTGATCCGATCCGCTCAATCCGCCGCCGACACCTTCTCCCGCGAGGGGAGAAGGGTGAGCGGCGGCGGCTGCCTCAGCGCTTGGTGGCGAGCAGGCCGAACATCGCGCCCTGCGGGTCGAGCGCTTGGACGATCCACATGTCGCCCGGTACCGGCATCGGGCCGTTGACGACCTTGCCGCCGGCATCGTTCACGCGCTTGACGGCGGTGTCGATGCCGTCGACGTTGAAGTAGTAGAGCCAGAACGGCCGCGGGACCTCGGGCATCTTGGTCATCATGCCGCCGCCTTGTTCGCCGGCGGTTTTGAAGGTCTGGTAGACGCCCATCGCGCCCATATCCATTGTCTGGTCCTTGGTCCAGCCGAACAGGCCGGAATAGAAGGCGAAAGCGGCGGCGCCGTCGCCCGCATGCAGTTCGCGCCATCCGACCTGCCCGGGCGCTCCCGCCGGCGGCTGCGTCGGCTGCTCCGTGGTGTTGGGCTTGAACAGGTAGAAGCCGGCGCCATGCGGATCGGCGGCGACAGCGAAGCGGCCGACGTTGGGGATGTCCGCGGGCTCGCGCATGATCGAACCGCCCGCCGCTTTCACCCGCTTGGCGTAATCGTCGACGTCATCGACGGCGATATAGCCCATCCATGCGGGCTGCACGCCCATCTTGCGGGCGTCGTCGGGGATCGGCATGAGGCCGCCGACCATTGTCCCGCCAGCGGAAAGAATTGAGTACGTCGTACCCGGCATGCCGGAGTCCTTGATCTCCCAGCCGACGACGGCGCGATAGAACGTCTCGGCGGACTTCATGTCGGTCGTCATCGCATCGTACCAGACGAATGGATTGGGCTTGGTCATGGCGATTGCTCCCTGGGTTTGGAACGGTTGAACAACAGTTCGAGATAGCGCCGCAAATGATCGAGACACTCGGCGGCGACGCTGGCGCCGTGTTGGGCTTTAGCGAGAATGAATGCGCCTTGTATGACGGCCGCCACATAGCCCCTCTGCAACACGATGATGACCATCCGATTAGTTGGCATAGTGTCAAGAACTGTTTGGAGGCACGGGCTCCCCTTCTCCGCGCCAGCGGGGAAGGTGGCGCGCGAAGCGCGACGGATGGGGTGCGGAAAGCAGGGGGTTCTGTCGCAAACGGCTGGTTACCTTTTGTCAGGAATGATTGAGTCTCGGGGGAGTTCAATGTTCAAGGGCCGCCATTTCGATCAATCCGTTATCCTGCTTTGCGTGCGCTGGTATCTCGCCTACGGCCTGAGCTTGCGTGACCTCGAAGAAATGATGGC
>Ga0075030_100000567_pt1 | contig 32372 bp, 28 predicted proteins | sample LitLauG_LLR_2012_FD_71393 | JGI IMG/M metagenome (GOLD analysis project Ga0075030, IMG submission 71393) | Freshwater sediment microbial communities from Pennsylvania, USA - Little Laurel Run_MetaG_LLR_2012 | ecosystem: Environmental > Aquatic > Freshwater > Creek > Sediment | place: USA...
GTGCGGCCCAGCACCAGGGTGCCGTGGTTGCGCAGCAGCGCTGCCGGGCGTTCACCCAAGGCCGCAACCAGGCGCGCGGCCTCGGCGCTGCTCAGGGCCACCCCCTCGTAATCGTGATAACCGAGGCAACCGTGAAATCGCAGCGCATGTTGGGACAGTGGCAACAGTCCGCGCGGATGCGTGGAAACCGCAATGGCGTGGGTCTCGTGCAGATGCATCACGCAGAACGCATCCGGGCGGGCCCGGTGCACGGCTGCGTGCAGGGCAAACCCCGCCTTGTTGATAGCCCGGGGTGGCGCCGCGTCAAGGACATTGCCGTCGAAATCCACCTTGACGAGGTTATCCGGCCGCACCTCCGAAAAAGCGAGGCCAAAGGCGTTGATGAGGAAATGCCCCGGCTCACCGGGAACCATGGCTGTGATGTGGCTATAGATGAGGTCGTCCCAGCCCTCCCGGGCCGCCAGCCGGTACGCGGCCGCCAGATCCCGGCGCACCTGGGATTCCGTCGGCGCAGCCGCGGGTTCGCCGGCAGCGGGGTTCGGCGTTCCGCCCATGGAAAAACTGCTGGCGGGTGGATGGGGCAGGTTCATGCGGCGCACCGTGGGTTCGAGGCGGCACGCGATCGGCGATCACCACCATCCCAGGCACCGGCCGGTGCCCGTGCACCGGAGAATACCCGAGCGAGCAGTCAGGCGTGGTGGACCGCGGCGCCCGCGGGAGCGGGCGCGCCGCGGCAAACGGCCATCAGTCGTCCTTGCGCTTCCACATCCCGTTGTCCGCCAGTATGCACACGGCCGGAACGACGAAGGTCAGGACCGAAAAAATGATGATCAGGCTGGTGTTTTCCATGCTGTCTCCTCGGCGATGGCTGGTTCGTGAAGCGCTCACCAACTAAAGGGAAAGGGGGGCGCATCCCGCCCAGGGCGGATAAGGGGATTTTGCGGCCCTGCCGTATTCCCCTTTTGACAAAAATCAATTCCGGCAGCCTTTACCCGCATCGGTGCTAGAGTCGGCTCGCCATAACCAGCCGGCGCGCGTGTCCAACGGACGCCACAGCCACCCAGCCGATGTCGCATCCGCAAGCCACACCCGCCCTGCCCCGCGGCGAGCCCATTCCTCCCGAGGCACAACGCCGCCCGTTCGTCGTCGAGTCGCCGCACGGCACGCGCACGGACGAGTACTACTGGCTGCGCGATGACGAGCGCAGCAGCGCCGACGTGCTCGGCCACCTCGAACAGGAAAACGCCTACGCGCAGGCCGTGCTGGCGCCCCTGGCCGCCGTTGAAGAGGCCCTGTTCGCGGAACTGACCGGGCGGCTGCAGCCGGACGAATCCAGCGTGCCCGTGCTGCACCACGGTTACTGGTACACCACGCGCTACACGGCAGGGACGGAATATCCGCAATACGTGCGCCGTCGCGACGCCGAGGGAGCGTCCGAGGAGATCCTGCTGGACGTGAATGCCATGGCAGCCGGCCATGACTATTTCCAGGTGGGCAGCTACGAGGTGAGTCCGGACGGGCGGCTGCTGGCGTTTACGCAGGACGCGGTGGGGCGGCGGCAATACGATTTGTTCATCAAGGACCTGGCAAGCGGCGCGCTGCTGACCGACACGGTACCCAACGTCGAAACCGACATCGCCTGGACGGCCGATGGCGGCCGGCTGCTGTACATCGAGAAAGACCCGGTAACGCTGCTGTCCGTGCGCGTGCTGGCGCATACGCTCGGTTCGGCTACGGCCGACGATGCGCTCGTCTACGAGGAAGCCGATCACAGCTATTACCTCAGCCTGCTCAAGAGCCGCTCTGAAGCCTTCATATTGATATGCTGCCAGAGCACCGAGCAGAGCGAATGGCACTACGCCCACGCGGGCGATCCGGAGCTGCGGCTGCACAGCGTACTGCCGCGCGAACCCGGCCACGAATACGACGTCGATCACCATCGCGACGCGTTCATCATCCGCACGAACTGGCTGGCGCCCAACTTCCGCATCGTGCGTGCGCCGATCGCCGGGAGCGCGGACAAGGCGGGCTGGACCGACATCATCGGTCACCGCCCTGAAATCTTCGTCGAGGATTACGAGGTGGGGCAGCACGGCCTCGCCGTCAACGAGCGGGCCGGCGGCCTGCTGCGCGTGCGCATCCACGACTGGGCGAACGGCGACCGGCTCGAGGGCGACCGCATCATCGCCGGCATGGAGCCTGCCGGATCCATGAGCCTGGTGGCCACGCCGCAGTTTGACAGCCGCCTCGTGCGCTATGTGTACTCATCGCTGTGCACGCCCCGCACGACCTACGATTACGATATCGGCTCGGGCGACAGCATCTGGCGCAAGACGGAAACCGTGCTCGGGGGGTTTGACGCCAGCCGCTATGCCACCGAAATGCGCATGGCGCCCGCGCGCGATGGCGCATCGATACCCGTATCGCTGGCCTACCGCAAGGACACCCGGCTGGACGGCAGCGCCCCCATCTACCAGTACGCCTACGGCTCCTACGGCTACTCCATGGATCCGGATTTTCGCTCGAGCTGGGTAAGCCTGCTCGACCGCGGGTTCGTGGTGGCCATTGCCCATGTGCGTGGCGGCCAGGAGCTGGGACGCGCGTGGTACGACGACGGCCGCCTGCTGCGCAAGCGCAACACATTTACCGATTTCATCGATGTAACCGACATGCTGGTCACCCAGGGCTACGGGGCCGCCGACCAGGTTTGTGCCCAGGGCGGCAGCGCCGGGGGCCTGCTGATGGGCGTCATCGCGAACATGGCCCCCGAGCGCTACCGGGCCATCGTGGCGCACGTGCCTTTCGTCGACGTGGTGACCACCATGCTCGACGAGAGCATCCCGCTCACCACCAACGAGTTCGACCAATGGGGCGATCCGCGCCACAAGGAGAGTTACGACTACATGCTGTCGTATTCGCCCTACGACAACATCCGCGCGCAGGACTACCCCGCCCTGCTGGTTTTCACGGGGCTATGGGATTCCCAGGTGCAATATTTCGAGCCGGCGAAGTGGGTGGCCCGCCTGCGCGCGCGCAAGACCGGGCAGGCGCCGCTGCTGTTTTGCATCGACATGAGCGCCGGGCACGGTGGCAAGAGCGGACGGTTCCAGCGCTATCGCGAAACCGCGCGGGAATACGCGTTTTTGCTCTGGCAATTGGGCCGCTTGCCGGGCTGATTGCCTGAGTGATTGCCGGACTGGGCGCCGGATTGCTGACCGGGCTGATTTACGGGTCCTCTGCCGCGTATGGCGGCGCGTTAAAATGACGGCTTGCGGCTGGGGGTGGGCCGCGCTAGTGTGCCCAGGAGCAGGAAGGTCCCCTTGAAGATGATTTTTCCCGTACCCGGATGGGGAACCACAGTGCGCTGCGCTGTTGCGTCCTTGGGCCTGCTGGCGGCGGGCGTGCTGGCCGCATCGGGCGCCTTTGCCGCCGGAACGCCGGCCCCCGCGGCCGCCATCGTCGTGGCCGAGGATGCCTGGGTTCGGGGCACGGTGGAGGGTCAGACCGGTTCGGGCGCCTACATGCACCTCACCAGCAGCGAAGACGCGCAACTCGTGGGTGCCAGCTCGCCGGTTGCCGAGCATGTGGAAATCCACGAAATGCGCACGGTCGACAACATGATGCACATGCGCCGCATCGACCGCCTGGCGCTGCCCGCGCATGTCACGGTGGCGCTGGATCATGAGTATCACGTGATGTTCATCGGCCTCAAGCACCAGCTGCTGCCGCAGCAGATGGTGCCCATCACGCTGGATATCCTTGACGCAGCCGGCAAGCGGCACGCCGTGCGGATCGAGGCGCCGGTACGCCCGCTTGCCAGCAGCGGCCCCGCGCATGACACCGGAAGCAGCAAGGCCACGCCCCATGGATGAAGCACCCTCCAGGTCTTCGCTTACCTGGAAACTCGCCCTGGCAATAGCCGCGGTGGCACTGGTGTCGGCATTGCTCCTGACGGGTCGACCGGCGCACTGGTTTGGCAAGCCGGAGCCCGTGGCGTTTCACGGCCGCGACATCAGCGCCGAGCACTGGACCGGCGCGTTTTCGCTGGTGGATTCCGACGGCAAGCCACGCTCGCTCGCTGACTTTCGCGGCAAGGTGGTTCTGCTCAGTTTCGGCTACACGCACTGCCCCGACGTGTGTCCCACCACGCTGGCCAAGTTTGCCCAGGCGCGGCACCTGCTGGGCGTAGACGCGGACCGGGTACAGGGCGTGTTCGTTTCCATCGACCCGGAGCGCGATACCGCGGAACTGCTCCGGGCGTACGTTCCGGCATTCGATCCCACGTTCATCGGCCTGCGCGGTTCGGAGGCGCAGACCGATGCGGCAACCAAGTACTTTCATGCCAACTATCAGATCGTGCAGTACCAGGGCAACACGCTGGTGGACCACACGGCCGCCACCTACATCATCGATACGCAGGGCCAGCCCCGCGTGATCACCCCGTACGATCAGTCGGCGCAATTTCTTGCCGACGACATCCTCGCACTGCTCAAGAACGGCTGAAGGCGCGCGCCAATGCGGCGCCCGATGCCGCCGGTGGCAGCGCCACCACCACGGCCGTGCACTTTTCTCCCAGGCGCTTTGCCATGTGGCGGATCAGCGATTCGGCCGGCAGCCGTATGCCAAAGGCAACCAGCACCGTGACCAGCAGGGCCGCGCCGAAGGTCCGCAGATCGATGCGCAACGGCGCCATGCGTGCATACGACCACGCAAACCACAGCTGGGCGATGAGGCCCACGGACAGGCCCACCGCCACTTCCAGCACGGTGTGAACGCCGAGCGTGACGCGGGACACGCAAATGGCCGCCACGAATGCGGCAGTGACGACATAGATCGCCACGCGCACGGGCGCCGGGCGGCCCGAAGCGACGAGGGTGGCGAGGGTGCCGTAGACCACCGCACTCAGGCAGGCATGGCCGCTGGGGCTGGATAGTCCCGGCGCCCAATGCGCAGCGCAGGAGAGAAAAAGTATCTTGAGCGCCGCGATGAAGAGCCCCGCCAGCAGGACCGAGCGCAGCAACAGCCAGGCAAGGCGGCGGGAATGGAAGAACCACAACGTGACGACGCCAACCAGGGCAACGGGCAGCAGTACGCCAGAATCGCCTGCATCGGTAAAGAAGGTGGCAACGGGGGAAAAGATCAAGACGGGAATCATCCACGGGGTTAAACGGCGCGGCCGGCACATGGGATGCAAGGGACGCCTCGCCCATTTGGGTATTGCCCGGGCCTTGCATGGACCTTGCTCGGCTGGACCCAAGATACCCGAAATTACCAAATCGGCGCCGCAGGGATACGGTCGTTACCGCACCAAGACACACAATCCGGGCGGCACAATGCAAATTCCCCGCGGGCATGCCGGGTGCAGGCGACGAGGCGCGCTAGAATGAAGCGGTCATAATCTGGCCACGGCCCCCATGCAAAAAGTCGCCGCAGCTCGCGTCCAACGTGCGCATTATCAGGCTCCCGCCTTCCTGCTTGACAGCGTCCTGCTCGAATTCGATCTTGACCCTGAGGTAACGGACGTCAGCGCCACCCTGGCGCTGCGCCGCAATCCGGCCGCAAGCGGTGGCATCGTGGACCTCAACGGCGAGCAGCTCGAGCTGGTGTCAGTCGAGCTCGATGGACGCCCCCTGGGCCCGTCCCACTACCAGCTCGACGAAAACCTGCTGCGCATACCGGCACCCGTGGGCGACACTTTCACGATCCGCGTGCGCAACCGCATCCGCCCGGCGGCCAATACATCGCTGATGGGCATGTATGTGTCCAACGGCGCGATCTTCACGCAATGCGAAGCCGAAGGCATGCGGCGTATCACCTGGATACCCGACCGGCCCGATGTGCTGGCCCGCTACAAGGTGATGCTGCGCGCCCGGCGCGAGCAGTTTCCGGTGCTGCTGTCCAACGGCAACCTGATCGAACAGGGCGAGTTGCCCAATCAGCGCCACTTCGCGCTGTGGGAGGACCCTTTTCCCAAACCCAGTTATCTGTTCGCGGTGGTGGCCGCCACCCTGGCGAGCCGCGACGCCCGCATCGTCACGCGCAGCGGCCGCGAGGTGCTGCTGCAGATCCTGGCCGAACCCGCGCACCTGCCCCGCCTGGACCACGCTGCCGCCTGCCTGCGGCGCGCCATCACCTGGGATGAAACGCGGTTCGGACGCGAGCTGGACCTCGACCGGTACATGATCGTGGCCGCGGCCGACTTCAACATGGGGGCCATGGAGAACAAGGGCCTGAACATCTTCAATGCCAAGTACGTGCTGGCCGACCCCACCATCGCCACCGACACGGACTTCGCGACGATAGAGTCCATCATCGGCCACGAGTATTTCCACAACTGGTCGGGCAACCGGGTCACCTGCCGCGACTGGTTCCAGCTCAGCCTCAAGGAAGGCCTCACCGTCTTTCGCGACCAGGAATTCACCCGGGATCTGCTCGAGGCCGAGGCCCAGGCGCAGGGAGCCGATCCGGTTTCTGCACGGGCCATTGCCCGCATCGACGACGTGCGCACCCTGCGCGCGCAGCAGTTTCCCGAGGATGCGGGTCCCATGGCGCACCCCATACGCCCGGATGCCTATCTTGAGATCAGCAATTTCTACACGGCAACCGTGTATGAAAAGGGCGCCGAGGTGGTGCGCATGCTGCAAACGCTGCTGGGCGTCGAGGGCTTCCGCCGCGGGCTGGACCTGTATTTCGATCGCCACGACGGCCAGGCCGCGACCTGCGACCAGTTCGTGGCTGCCATGGCCGATTCCTCGGGCCGCAATCTGGATCAGTTCCTGCTCTGGTATTCCCAGGCCGGCACACCCCGGGTGGCCGTGAGCTGCTCGGCCGATGCGCAAGCGGGTACGCTGGAAGTACGCATCGCGCAAAACTGCCCGCCCACGCCGGGCCAGCCCGACAAGCAGCCCCTGCTCATTCCCTTCTCGCTGGGCCTGGTGGGGCCCGACGGCAAGGACGTCCCCTTGCGGCTCGAGGGCGAACCCGAGGCACTAGGTACGACCCGGGTGCTTGAACTCACCCAGAGCGCGCACACCTACCGCCTGGTGGATGTTCCCGCGGGTGCCGTGCCCTCGTTGCTGCGCGACTTCTCCGCGCCGGTGATCGTCGAGCACCACTACACGGATGAAGAAATGGCGCTGCTGGCGGCCCATGACAGCGACGGCTTCAATCGCTGGGAAGCCGGCCAGAAGATCGCCCTGGCAGCGCTGTTGCGGGCCACCGACGCGCTGGAGGCGGGCGAAGGCCTGCTGCGCAGCCCTGCGCTGCGCGCCCTGGTCGAACGCACCGTGCTCGATTCGACGGCATCGCCGGCCTTTCGCGAACGCAGCCTGCAACTACCCAGCGAGGTTGTCATCGCCGAGCAGCGTTCCATCGTCGAGCCACAGGCCATACGGGCCGCGCGCAGCGGCATGCGCCAGTGGCTGGGCACCGAGCTTGCCACCCACTGGCAGGACGTACACGCGCAGATGTCCGGTACCGAGGCGTATTCGCCGGATTCCGCCCTGGCGGGTCGACGTGCACTGAAAAACCTTGCGCTGGCATTTCTCGTGCTGGCGGGCGATCCCGCCGCGCTGGACGCGGCACGCCGCCAACTGGCCGAGGCCGATAACCTCACCGACCGCCTGGCGGCGCTCACGGCCATCGTGCACAGCCCGGCACCCACCAAGGTGGACGTATTGCTGCAGGTAGCCCGGCAATGGCAACACGAGCCGCTGCTGATGAACAAATGGTTCTCGCTGCAGGCCACGGCCCCAGCCCACCCCGGCGAGCCGGCAACCATAGAGCGCGTGAAGGTGTTGCTGCGTCATAGCGCGTATTCCGAGAAGAACCCCAACAACGTCAATGCGCTGGTGCTGGGATTCTGCAACGGCAACCCGGCGGAATTTCACCGCGCCGACGGTAGCGGCTACGCCTTCTGGGTCGACCAGGTCACGCGCCTGGACCGCATCAACCCCATCGTCGCTGCCCGTATCGCCCGCACCCTGGAGCGCTGGCGGCGCTACACGCCGGATCGTGCCCAGCTCATGCGCCAGGCGCTCGAGGCGGTAGGCTCCAACCAGGAAATCTCGCGCGATGTGCGTGAGATCGTAGAACGCGCGCTTGCCAGTTGACCCACCGGAGAACGCCTTGGCCCGCCTGTCCCTTACGCACTTTCTCATCCGTTGCGAACGCACCAGCGGCATGGACGCCAACCTGCGCCTGCTGCTCGAAACCGTGGCGCGCGCCGTCAAGACCATCTCGCACGCGGTTGGCCACGGCGCCCTGGGGGGCGTGCTGGGCAGTGCGCAGACCAGCAATGTGCAGGGCGAAACGCAAAAGAAGCTCGACATCATCGCCAACCAGATGCTGATCGAAGCCAATGAATGGGGCGGCACCCTGGCCGCCATGGCCTCCGAGGAAATGGACCAGCCGGTGGGCATACCCGTGGCCTATCCGCGCGGCGACTACCTGCTGCTCTTCGATCCGCTGGACGGCTCGAGCAACATCGACGTCAACGTTTCCATCGGTACCATCTTCTCGGTGCTGCGGGCCCACGACCCCAAGGCCGAAGAAGCCGCCTTCCTCCAGCCGGGCACATCGCAGGTGGCCGCCGGCTACGCGGTCTACGGACCCCAGACCCAGTTCGTGATCACCGTCGGCCAGGGCGTGCACGAGTTCACGCTTGACAAGGACACGGGCAGCTTCCTGCTCACGCGCGAGAACCTGCGGATACCCGCCCAGACCCAGGAATTTGCCATCAATATGTCGAACATGCGCCACTGGGAAGCGCCGGTGCGGCGCTACATCGACGAATGCCTGGCCGGCGCGGACGGCCCGCGCGGCAAGGATTTCAACATGCGCTGGGTGGCTTCCATGGTCTCGGACGTGCACCGCATCATGCAGCGCGGCGGCATTTTCCTGTACCCGCGCGACCGCCGCGAACCGGGCAAGCCCGGCAAGCTGCGGCTCATGTACGAGGCCAACCCCATGGCCTTGCTCATCGAGCAGGCGGGTGGCGCTGCCAGCAACGGCACGCAGCGCATTCTCGATATCCAGCCCACGTCGCTGCATCAGCGGGTCGCGGTCGTTCTGGGCAGCCGAGAAGAGGTGGAGTACGTTGCGCGGCTGAGCGCCTGAAGTCACGGGCCGGTCCGGCAGCGGCTCGTACCGTCGCGCCTGAGGGCCGTAATCCGCATGCGGTAACGAGGGGATATTCCCATCACCGGTGGCAAAGCTGTGTGGTTGAACACCGCAGGACTCGGCGTGCCCTCGCTCCACATCCGCCTCGACGACAGGCCGAAGTATTACGTCCATTCGCCCTAAATGTCGTACTGAGTGCCCGTGCGCGCGAACGCTGCGGAAGCGGTCCGCAGTATTGGATTTGTGATTGCAGCGTGAATCTCCCCTCGCCCACGCAGTGGGAGAGGGGCCGGGGGTGAGGGCGCCCTATGCGCGGACCGTCGCCCCAACCGTCTCCCGCTTCGCGGGCGAGGGGGCCGACTATCGCTTCGCTTCTCCACTTTCGCTTTCGCCGAAACGGTTCGATCGGTTGCTAAATCGGCGGCGCCTACCCGGAATTTCGGATTGCATGTCCGCTTTGCGGCAGTGGGCTAAAGTCCGCGGACGGCCAGGAGCGGGCGACGGTAGGCTCGTTCGTGCCTTCACATAGCGGTCATTCAAAACGCTCCGGTCGCAGGGCAGGTGGGAGATTGACCTTTGGTCCCGTCGAATTCAGCTGACGCATTCGAGACCTTCGTTGAAGGCGTTGGCGGCTCACTTCCGGAACTGACGGTTCGCCAAGGCGTGTCTCGAATGCTTGAATTCTTCGAACTTGTGCCGGCCGAGGAGTGCGTCGATGACCAAGGGGACATGCTTCTTTTTCAGTGGGGCACCTATGACTGGGGCGACGGAAAGCATTTTTCCATCAACATAACTCGACAATTCATCGAATCCGAGATGGAAGACGATGACGCGATCAGCCGGTTGCAATTGACCTTCAAATTTCCTCCGACGAATGAAAACGCGACACTCGGGTCTGGCAATAGGTGGTGCAAGGGAAAGTCTGATATTGGGGATTTTCGAATATTCGTCTTCTCAAGCAAGGCGTTCGCGGTCGAGGCTGATTCGGACGCCCCAACCGTATTCGTGCACCATGAGTACGTCTAGGTTCGCTACTTGCGGCTTACAAGTCCAAATATGTTGACCCCAGATAGTCCGCGTTGGCAAGAGTTGGAGCATGCCTACGGTCGAGCCGTTGACACGCCCGCATTGCTGCTGCAGTTGAGTACTCTTCCAAAGTCGAATGATGACGCCGAACCTTGGTTTTCCCTTTGGAGTTCAATTGCGCACCAGGGTGACGTACATTCCGCCTCCTTCGCGGCAGTTCCCCACGTCGTCGCCGCGCTTGCGTCCGATCCTCTCCGCTGCGGGGCATGCCGCAATCGCCGAGGCTGCTATGGAATTCACCGACACCAACGCGGCAGGCGCATTGGATTGGTTCGTCGAACATTGATTTTCCAGGCCGGGTAGCGATCATGTCGTGAAGGCGACTCAGGGTCGAAGACGGAATCAAGATATGAAATCTGCATGCGTTGCTGCCGTCGTAATTCTTGGAGCCTTGTCGTTCGACGCGGTGGCGCAGCGCAGCACCTCAAGCGAAATAGCTTGCTCAAAAGCGGAAGGTCATGCGAGCCAACGCGAGTGCCTTGAAAAGCGTGCCGAAAGGAGTTCGGCGCAGCTAGAAATAGCGGAGCAGAAAATCCGCCAAAGATTCGAACGTTGGGATGCAAATCCCGAGTATCGCCAGCGGGGAAGTCAATTGTTCGACGAGGCCGAAAAGCAATTCGGTCAATCCCGAGAAGCCCAGTGTGAATTTGAATCCTCCCTATCGGGTGGCGGGAACAGTGCTAGCGATAGGCGTCTCATGTGCCAGATCGAAATGAACGAAAGGCGGATTGTCGATCTTGGAAGAATTGGGAGCGATGAACTATTACCGTAGATGCGCATTGCGAAGTTTCGCGGACGCTTCACGGAAGCGGGCGTAACCTCATGGCGCCTGTGGGTCGAGTGCGAGGAAATGGGTCCGTTGACGGTGCGGCGAGGCTTGGTCTGCAGCTGATCCGATAGCCACCATTGGCGCCGCCTGACGACCGAACGCGGTGGACGCGCGTGCGGTGCTACTATTGACTGTTAACCGGGTAACGGCTAAACTGGCTCAATGGCGATCCAATCCTTCTTGTGCGCGGAAACCCAGGCATTGTTTACGACTGGCAAGAGCGCGAGGTTCGCAAACATCAAGAAAGTGGCCGAGCGAAAACTCGCGCAGCTGGATGCAGCGCCGTCGTTGAATTTCATGAAAGCTCCGCCCGGCAACGATTTGAAGGAGTACGACGGAGCGTGGCATGTGCGGATAAATGACCAGTGGCGATTGACGTTCAAGTGGGGTTCGAGTGGTCCCTTTGACGTTCTGATCGAGGACCCGCATTGATTTGGGCTAGGCCCGGGAACGATTCGGCAGCAATGGAGTGCAGCATGTTCAAGAATGGTATGCGTCCAGTCCATCCTGGCGAGGTTTTGCTCGAGGACTACATCAAGCCCATGGGCGTCAGCGTCCGGGCGCTGTCGTTGGCCTTGCATGTTCCTTACTCGCGGCTTCGCGAAATCGTCGATGGCAAGCGCGGTGTTTCTGCCGACACGGCACTGCGACTGCAACGATATTTTGGTAGCGATGCGCAAGGCTGGTTGAATCTGCAAACGGCGTATGACCTGCGCGTCGCCGAGAAGGGGAGCGCCAGGACCATCTCGAAGGAAATTGCGCCTTTGGCAATGGCGGATTGAACAGAACTGGAAGTGGCGACGGTCTCTCGCCAAAGCGGACCAGCCCGGACAGGCGGTATGGGTCGACAGCACGCCTCCGGCTGGTCCGCTTTAAGGCAAGTTGGGGGTCTTGTCCGCTTCCGGGCAGTACCGTATTGTCACTGCACGGTCAGAAGCGGTCGCGCTAGGGAGTTCCCTCTCCCGCTTGCGGGAGAGGGAGTACCCCGCGCCAAAATTCGCGATTGACCCAATGCCCGCTCAGGGTCGATAGCACGCCTCCAGGTGGTCTGCTTTCACGAGGCCTTGGGGAATATTCCGCCGTCCGGCCGTGGCCGAGCATCTCCAGTGGACCAGAGGCGGTCGAATCGCCACCGACATTTCATGCCCGTCCACGGGCATGGCAGGCCGGCCAGGAGCGTTCGGCACGGCGAGCGGCGCTTGATGGTCCCCAAAGCCCCACCTTCATCCCCGACCCGACCGCCCGCGACTCTTGGGCCTCGCCAATTTCGGATGGTTGTCCGCATTGCGGCAGTACGCTAAAGTCCCCGGATTGCCACCACTGGGCATTGCAATCTGGAGCAGGAATGATGCAGAAACGGCGATCGATATTGGCAATGCTGTTCGCGCAATTCGTGGTGGCAGCAGCGATGGCCGCAGAGCCGGGAGCGGGCGCGAAAGTTGCCAACGATGCGCAGCCGGGCGTCGTCATCGATCGCCTGCTGGCGGCCATTGCGCGGCGCGACGTGCCGGCCACCATGGACTGCTTCAGTTCGGGCAAGGACGTGACGGTGGTCGGGTCCGAAACCGGCGAGCATGCGCGCGGGCGGGAGGCAGTGACGGAATTTTTCACCCGGGCCTACGCAAGGTCCGGCCCCTATCGCTTTGTCTTCCCGACGCGAGAATTCACGCTGCACGGCGATACGGCATGGATGTTTGCGGAAGGAACCGTGGCGGGCCCGGGGGAATCGACGGGCATGCCCTACCGCCTGACCGCCGTCCTCGTTCGGGAAGCAGGCGGGTATCGGGTTGAGTTGTGGAGTGGCTCGGAACCTGTAGCCGCAAGACACTAAACGGAGGTGAGCGTGATCGAGCTTTCTGTGAACGGCAAGTCCGTGTCGGTAGACGCCGATGGAGAAATGCCGCTGCTGTGGGTGTTGCGCGACGAGATCGGCCTCAAGGGCACGAAATTCGGCTGCGGAATCGCCCAATGCGGCGCCTGCACGGTTCACCTGGACGGCAAACCGGTGCGGTCCTGCGTTATGCCGGTGGGCTCGGTCGGCAAGCAGCGGATCACCACCGTTGAAGCCCTGACGGCGACAGCGCAGGGCAAGGCGGTGCGCGCCGCCTGGGAGACGCTGGACGTTGCCCAGTGCGGCTACTGCCAGGCCGGCCAGATGATGGCGGCGGCAGGACTGCTGGCCGACAAGCCCCACCCCACCGACGCGGATATCGATGCCGCCATGCAGGGCAATTTCTGCCGTTGCTCCACGTATCAGCGCATTCGCGCCGCCATCAAGACCGCTGCGGGCATCGACCCCGCCGATCATCGGGGGGCCTGATCATGACCACGCGCAGGGAACTGCTGTTGTCGCTGGGCGCCACCACCGCCGGGGCGATGGTGCTGGGATTTGATTTCACGCATCGTGCGCTGGCGGCCGCTGCGGCCGATGGGGGTGCAGCGCCGTCCGCAACACCATCGGCGGGCGCCATCGGCAACTACGTCACCATAGACCCCGATGGCACCGTGACCCTGCTCGCCCGCAATCCCGACATGGGGCAAGGCGCGAAGACACTGCTGCCCATGCTGATCGCCGAGGAACTCGACGCCGACTGGCGCCGCGTGAAAATCGAATACGCGCCGGCCGATGCCAAGCGCTTCGAGTCGCAGTACGCGGGCGGCAGCATGTCGGTGCCCGACAACTGGGAGCCGATGCGGCGCGTCGGCGCGGCGGGCCGTGCGGTGCTGGTACAGGCCGCTGCCAACCGCTGGCGGGTTGACCCCGCCACGCTGTCCACGCACAACAGCGAAGTCCTGCACGCCGCATCCGGCCGCAAGCTCGGCTACGGCGAGCTCGCCGCGGATGCGGCCCAGCTCGCACTGCCCGATCCCAAGAGCCTCGCGCTCAAAGACCCGGGGCAGTTCGTGATCCTGGGCAAGTCCCAACCCAGCGTCGATACGGCTGCCATCCTCGATGGCCGGCCGCTCTTTGGCATCGACACCGTGGTGCCGGGCATGAAGTACGCGGTCTACGTGAAATCCCCCGTCCCGGGTGCGCGTCTGCGCAGCGCCGATCTGCAGGCGGCCCGGAAGATGCCCGGCGTGGAAGACGTTTTTTCCATTGATGGCATCGCCCCCGGCGCGGGCGAACAGATTGGCCTCAAGCCGGGCATAGCGCCCGGCATCGCCATCGTCGGTCGCAACTGGTGGCAGGTGAACCGGGCACGCGCGGCCTTGAAGGCCCAATGGGACGACGGTTTTGGCGCGGAACACGACAGTGCCGCCTACGACGCCCGCGCGCGCAAGCTGCTCGAATCGGCCGGCGAGCCGCACAAGAAGAAGGGTGACGTGGACGCGGCGCTGGCCAATGCGGCCACGCGGGTCGATGCGGTCTACGAAACGCCGTGGTTGCCGCACGTAACCCTGGAGCCGCAGAACTGCACCGCCCGGCCCACGCCCCAGGGCGTGGAGATCTGGGCGCCGACGCAGTTCCCCAACGACGGGCGCGATCTCGTCGCGGGGACGCTGGGCATCGATGCCTCCCAGGTCGTGGTGCACATGCGGCGCTGCGGCGGCGGTTTTGGCCGGCGCATCATGAACGATTTCATGGTCGAAGCGGCCGTCATCGCCACCCGTGCCAAGGCACCGGTCAAGCTGGTGTGGGCGCGCGAGGACGACATTGCGCACGATTACTACCGCCCGGGCAATTACCATCGGCTGCAGGCGGGCCTGAGCGCCAAGGGCGAGGTGCAGGCCTATCGCGCACACGGCGTCAGCTTTTCGCGCGATGGCAAGCTGGTGGAAGGTGGCGAGCTGGACACCGACGCCGCGCCGGGCCTGATGGCGGCCAATTTCCGTCTCGAACAGTCGCTTATCCCCACCATCCTGCCGACGGGCTGGTTGCGTGCGCCGGCAGACAATTCGCTGTCGTTCGTGCACGAGAGCTTCTGGGACGAGCTTGCCGTGGCCGCGCGACGCGACCCGGTGCAATTCCGGCTGGATCACATGCGCGCCGCGTTCGCGCACCCGATTGCCGAGCCCACCGAGGAGGGCGAACCCCCCTACGACGTGCGGCGCATGGAAACGGTCCTGAAGCTGGTTGCCGAGCGCTCGGGCTGGGGCCGCAAACCATTGCCCAAGGGCGTTGGGATGGGCGTGGGAACGTTCTTCAGCCACCGCGGTTACGTGGCCGAGGTGGCCAAGGTTCACGTCGATGCGCAGGGCGCGTGGAAGGTGGAAAAAGTCTGGGTAGTGGCCGACGTCGGCCCCATCATCCTGAATCCGACCACCGCGTATGCGCAGGTTCAGGGTGCGGTCATGGAGGGTGTGGGCCAGCTCATGGGCGAGGTGCGCTTCAGCAAGGGCCAGGCCGCGCAGACCAACCTTGCGGATTTGACCCTGCTACGGATGCCGGCGGCACCCGACGTCGATGTGCATTTTCATCTGACCAACAACCCGCCCACCGGCCTGGGCGAACCGGCGCTGCCGGCCGTCCTTCCGGCGGTTGCCAATGCGGTGTACGCCGCGTGCGGCGCGCGTATCCGCAGCCTGCCGCTGACCGCAGAAAAGATCGTGGCGGCGAGGCTCAGCAAAGCAGCGTGATCGGGAACGGCCAACCAGGTGCATCCGTCCTGGCTGGCTGGTGCCCGTAGCCGATCCTTCCGGCGCCGCGCGGCAATTGCCGCGTTGAACCGTCTGCCGCTGCAATCAACGCGCAGTGTGCACCCAGCCGATCGCCAGATCCTTGTTCTGCGCGATGACCTCCACCGCCAGGGGTGGCTGCAGGGTCGCCGCGTAAGCTGCGAGATCCGGCACACTGGGCGGCGCGATCGCGACGTAGCCGTCGTGACCTGGCGCAATCGCTGACAGCACCGCTGTCCGATCCGGCTCGGCCGGAACAGTCCCACCCGAGTAAAAACGCAGCGAGGCCGGGGCCTTGCGGCCCAGATAGACCAGGGGGCCCGGCGCGGCCTGCTGGTGCGCATGCCACTGCGCCACCAGCCGGGCGCTCGAATGCGCGTTGACGTGGTCGGGGACGAGAACCACCATCAGCAAAAGAAGGGCGGCCGCAGAAACTCCCAGCGTGAGTGCCAGTGCGCGGCGCCAGCCCTGCGCGCCCATGCGCGCCGCCAGGAAATCCGCCATGAGCACGGCCAGCGGACCCAGCACCGGCAGCACGTAGGTCCAGATGATGTTGCCGGCGAAGGTGAAGAAAGCCACGGGCACGAATACCGCCAGCAGCAGGAAAGAGCGCGAACCATCGCGGGCCGTACCGGCGGGCACTGCGGCTGCGCGGGCGCCTGCGACGGCGGCCGCCAGACCCAGCAGCGTCTGCAGACCCAGCGATGACGCGAGATACACCCAGATCGTGCCCATGGGCTCGGCGTGCGCGGTGCCGTAGAGATCGCCGCGCCAACCGGGCTGGACAAAGCGCATCACGTGCTCGCCCAGCAGGAAGTAGTTGATGAAACCCGGCGTGGCCCGTTCCGCGGCGACGTACCACGGGACGCAGATCAGGGCCGCGAGCACGGTTCCCGTGATCCAGGGCAGGGACGACCAGGCAATGCCCAGGCGGCGCTGCCACAGCGTCCACAGGGCGATGGGCAAGCCACCGTAGAGCAGCACCACCGGCCCCTTGGCCAGCATGCCCAGTCCAATTGCCACAAAAAAACCGTAGCGCCATAGCGGACTGCGCGAACCGCGCACAACGACGGCATGAAAAGCGGCCAGCATGACGGTGGTGCACACCGCGAGCGATGGATCGGTCATCACGGCGCCGGCGGCGGCAAAGAATCCCAGGCCGGTGAACAGCAGCGCCATCGCGATGAGACCCGCCCAGGGCGCGGCACCGGTGCCCCGGCGGGCCTGCAGGGCAGCGGCCCAGTTGGCACTCAGCAACGCAACGGCCAGCGCGCACAGCAGCGCCGGCAGGCGCAGGGCGAACTCGTTCACGCCCAGCACGCGCATCGCGCTGGCGCTCAGCCAGGCATACAGCGGCGGCTTGGCCCAGAAGGGCGTGCCGGGCACCTCCTGCGGCGTGACCCAATTGCCGGTGACCAGCATCACGCGCGCAATTTCGCCATAGCGCGCTTCGCTGGTGTCCATCAGCGGGTAGCTGCCCAGCGTGAACAGCCGCAGCAGGAACATGGCCGCCAGCAGCACCAGCAGCAGGCGTGCGCCGGGCACTGCCGCCGTGGCGCGCCAGAACGTGGCAGCAGACCTCAAGGAATGAAGACGCAGGAGCCGGTGGTGCGGCGTGCGGCGAGGTCGGCGTGGGCCCGCGCCACATCGGCCAGGGGATAGCGCTGCTCGATTGCCACCTTGATGGCGCCGCTTTCCATCAGGCCAAAGAGCTCCGCGGCGGATTCGAGCAGGCGCTCGCGCGACAGCACGTAGGTGGCAAGCGTCGGGCGCGTGACGTACAGCGAGCCCTTCTGCGCGAGTATGGCCAGATTGACGCCCGCAACCGGTCCCGAAGCGCTGCCGTAGCTGACCATGAGGCCGCGCGGCTGCAGGCAGTCCAGGGACCCCTCCCAGGTGTCCTTGCCCACACCGTCATACACCACCGGCACCTTATCGCCTTTGGTCAGGGCCTTGACGCGTTCGACAAAGTTCTCGGTGCTGTAGTCGATGGTTTCCCAGGCGCCATGGTCTTTTGCCAGGCGCGCCTTCGCGGCGCTGCCCACCGTGCCGATGAGCTTCACGCCCAGGGCGCGCGCCCATTGGCAGGCCAGCAGGCCCACGCCACCGGCGGCAGCGTGGAACAGGATGGTCTCCGTGCCCTGCAGGCGGTAGGTCTGGCGAAAGAGGTATTGCACCGTGAGGCCCTTGAGCATCACCGCGGCGCCCTCCTCGTAGCTGATGGCCTTGGGCAGGGGCACGACATGATGGACCGGGACATTGCGCAGTTGCGCGTAGGCGCCCAGCGGGCCGGAACCGTAGGCAACGCGGTCACCTGGCTTGATGCCGGTCACGCCCGCGCCCACCGCCTCCACATCGCCGGCACCTTCCATCCCCAGTCCGTGGGGCAAAGGCGCGGTGTACTGGCCACTGCGGAAGTAGATATCGATGAAATTAAGACCGACGGCCCGCTGGCGGATGCGCACTTCACCCGGCGCGGGATCGGCCACGGGGCGCTCCACCAGTTCCATGACCTCCGGGCCGCCGGGGCGGGCCACTTCAACGACCATCGCTTTCATTCATTGCCTCCGATAACGGCGCCGCCGGGACCCGGCGACGCGCGCCCGGGGTCCTGCGACCCGCCGGGCGGCATCCGGGATAATAGCCGCCTGCCCGGGAAGGACGCCGCCATCGGCACACCCCCGGCCCGCCACGGCGCTACCGCGCCGCCGGTACTTTCGGAACGCCTTTCGGAACCCGCATGCCGCGCATCTCCGTCTACATCATTGCCTTCAACGAAGCCGAGAAGATCGAGGCCGCGCTGCGCAGCGTGGCCTGGGCCGACGAGGTGGTGGTTGCCGATTCCTTCAGCACCGACGGCACGGTGGAGATCTGCCAGCGCTATCAGGCGCGCGTCATCCAGATCCCCTTCGAGGGTTTCGGCAAATTGCGCAACACGGCCCTGGACGCGCTCACGGGTGACTGGGTCTTCAGCCTGGATGCCGACGAGCGCTGCACCGAGGCTGCGGCGGCCGAGATCCGCGCCACCGTCGAATCGGCCGATGCGGCGGATGCGTATTGGGTGCCGCGGCGCAATTTCGTTTTTGGCCGCTGGATGCGCCATTCCGGCTACACGCCCGATTACCGCCAGCCGCAGCTCTTCCGGCGCGGTCGCCTGCGGTATACCGAGGACGCCGTGCACGAAACCTTCGTCCTGGACGGCCGCCTGGGCACGCTGCGCGAGCCCATCGCCCAGATTCCCTTTCGCGACCTCGCCCAGATGCTGCACAAGATGCAGCGTTACTCCACCCTGGGCACCGAACGGCTGCGGGCCCGCCAGGCGCCCGCCTCCATGCCCGGCGCCCTGCTCCATGGGGTAGCGGCTTTCCTGCGCCACTATGTCTTTCAGCTGGGGTTCCTGGACGGCTGGGCCGGCTTCATCATCGCCTTCGCCAACCTCGAAGGCACTTTTTACCGTTACGCCAAGCATGTCGAGGAACGCCGGGGGCTGGTGCAGGAGCCGCCCCTGCCCCGCAGTTTCAGAAACTGAAGGCGCCAAGACGCTGAAATACGCGGAGACGCTAGGCAGTTTTCGTGATACCGGCGCACATGCGGGGTACGGTACCGTCGGTCTTTAGCTCCAGAAATCCATCCGATGCAGCCAGCGCTCGCCAGCGATCGCCGTAACAAGCTCGCGCCCAACCCCGCCGTACCGAGTCATATCGGGCGATTTGTCGTGGGCGAGGAAATCGGCCGCGGGTCCAATGGCGTGGTTTATGCCGCCACCGACCCCGTCCTGGGGCGCGATATCGCCATCAAGGCCATACCGCTGGACCCGCTCAACCCGTCCCAGCGGGGTGCGGAAGCGGGCTTCCTGCAGGAAGCCAAGATGGCCGCCGGGCTCAACCACCCCTCCATCGTGACCGTCTTCGACGCCGGGCGTACCGATTCCATTGCCTATATCGCGATGGAGCGGCTCCACGGGTCCGACCTGCACCACTGGCTGGCAGCAAACCGGCCCATGTCACCGGAAAGCGCTGCCGCGCTGATCGCCCGTGTTTGCGACGCCGTACACTTCGCGCACCGGCGCGGCCTCATCCACCGGGACATCAAGCCCAGCAATATCTTCATGTCCCGGGATCTCAAGCCCAAGGTGCTCGACTTTGGCATCGCCCTGGCGCAGGGCAAGCAGAGCAACGCGGATGAGCCGCCCAAGCTGATCGGCACGCCCAACTACATGTCGCCGGAACAGGCGCTGGGCCGGCCCCTGGATGCCCGCAGCGATGTCTTCTCCATCGGCGCCATCCTCTACGAGGTCATCAGCGGTCACCGGGCCTTCGACGGCGCCAACGTCGACGAGATCCTCACCAAGGTTGTCAAGGTGGAGCCGCCGCCGCTGAGCCACTGGCGGCCGGACGTCGCGCCCATCGTCAATGAGATCGTGTTTCGCGCGCTCGCCAAGAATCCGGCGAACCGTTACCAAACGGCCGCCCAGCTGCGCAACGACCTCGCCGCCTTCGCCGGCCGTCCGGTGCCACCCGGCACTTCGCCGTCGGCCGAAGACCTGCACGAGGTGCCCCCGCTGCCCGCGCATCTTGCGGGGCCTGGCCCATTGATCGCCACGGGTTGCGCAGTGCTGGGACTCACCCTGACGTTCGCATTCTGGTATTTCAGTCACCGCGGCGGGGACGATGCTGCAGTGCCGCTTGAGGTCGTCGCGGCCGCACCTGCAGCCGCGACGGTTTCGCATACCCGTGCTGCCAACCCGCCGCCCGCGGCGCAGGGCTCGACACAACAAGGTTCGACGGCGCCGGGCGTCACGACGCAAGTCCCGGCAACCCCGGGCGAGGCCAATGCGCTCCATGGCACCCACGACAACAACGCTGCCGCCGACACGCCGGGCAGCAAAGCGGCTGCCGATCGCGCGCCGGGAGCTTCCTCCGCCGCGCGGCACGCGCCACACAAGGCGGCCAAGCCCGTGGCGCCACCCGCGCCGCCGCCTGAACCGGGAACCCTGTCCCTGGCCATTGCGCCCTGGGGTCAGGTGTTCGTCGATGGCAAGGACATGGGCGTTGCGCCGCCGTTGAACCGCCTCGATGTGCCGGCGGGCCCGCACGATGTGGAAGTTCGCAACGGCGCGGCCCCGGTTTTCCATACCCAGGTGACCGTCGAGCCCGGCAAAACCTTGACTCTCCAGCACCGCTTTTGATGCCCTGCAGCACCCAGGGCAGAACACGCGCAAAATGCGCTTGACGCCCCTCACGCGTACCCAGCGATGAACGACACCCCCAGCGTACCTACCCGGGCCATAGGCCGTTACACCATCCTGCGCGAGTTGCGGCGGGAACGGCACAGCGTGTCCTACGCCGCCGTCGATCCCGTCATGAACCGCCAGCTGGTGGTAAAGGCGGTTGAACTGCTGCCGGCAGGCGTGCGCCTGTCGCCCGAGGAGCGCAAGCGCGTCGAGCAGGCATTCGTGCGCCAGGCGCAGGCGGCGGGGCGGCTGCAGCATCCGCATATCGTCACCGTTTTCGACGCTGGACTGAGCCACGCGTTCGGGTTTCTCGTTATCGAGCGCATCAATGGCCGGCCGTTGAGCGAGCTCCTCGCCGGTGGTCTGCGCCCCGCTTTCGTCCAGTGCGCCAGCATTGCCGCGCGCATCGCCGACGCGCTGGAATGCGCCCACGGCAATGGCGTCGCCCATGGCCACCTAGGTCCGCAGCACGTCTATCTCCTGGGCGATGGTTCACCCAAGGTTTCGGGTTTCGGCGGCTGGATCGACGACGGCGCCAGCGGTGACGAAGCCCTGGCCGGAACCGAGCGGCTGCTGCCGTATTTCCAGAACGAAATTACCGAGGAAACGCGCCGTGCCGATGTCCGGGCCCTGGGGCAATTGTTGTACATGATGCTGGCCGGGCGCGCCCCGCCCGCCGACGCGGCGACGGCGACCCCCGGCCGCTCGGCGACGCTTGCGGCGCGGCCGGAGACCCCGGCGGCGCTGGCCTTGCTCGTTGACGAGAGCCTGCTGGCCGACCCCGGCGACGCCGTGCGTTCGGCGGGCGCACTGCGCGATGCGCTCACCGCCTTCATCTGGAACGAACGCACGGACAGTGTCACGCCCAACTCATTGGGCATACCGCTGGCCGCCCCGCCCGCGCGTGCCCCGGTGCATGTGGCCACCATCACCGGAGCCGATGGCCAGTTACCCCTGGCAGAGCCGGACCTGGCGGCCGGGGACGACGCATCCGTGCCGGCCACCGCCCGTACGGCCAGCTTCGCTCCGCCAGCGCTGGATATTCACAATCCGCTGCTGGCAGCCGTGCAGGGCCAGATCGATCGCCTGCGGCCCTGGGCCACCCAAAACCGCCTGCCGCTCATGGCCGGCGGCGTGCTGGTTTCCGTGGGTATTTTTCTGGGCGTGGTGCTCGGCAATCTGCGCCACACCGAAGCGCCGTCACCGGCTGCGAGCGCGATCGCTGCCCCGGCAGCCGAATCCGCAGGACAGAGCGCTGCCGTGCCCACGGGTGCCGGCACTGCTGCACCAGCGCCAGACCCGGTGATTACGGTGCCGGTATCCTTCGATATCCAACCCTGGGGCGAGATTTTCATCGACGGCAAGGCAACCGGCGTCACGCCGCCATTGACGGAGGTTGCCATGACAACCGGGCATCACCATGTCGAGATACGCCATGCCAGCGCGCCGGTGTGGGCAAGCGATATCGATGTAGCGCAAAATTCCATCATCCGCATCGAACACCGTTTCGAAAAATGACCGCACGGCACTCCCCCCGTTCGCAGACGCAGCGCCTGCCGGCCCTGCTGGCGGGCGCGACCCTGGTGCTGGCGCTGGCCGGCTGCCAGACGCCACCGCCACCGGCGCCGCCCAGCCTCGCCACCTTGCTCGAGCAACCGGCAGAACGCGCGCTGGCCGCCGGTCTGGTGGACTATGACGAGGGGGCTTTCGACCGCGCACAGGCCAATTTCGAGACCGCCATACGGCAGCGTTTGCGAGACCCGCACGATGCGGCCGTGGCGCACAAGCATCTGGCCTTCATCGCCTGCGCCTTCAACCGGCCGGCCGACTGCGAGACCCAGTTCCAGGCCGCTTTCGTGTCCGACCCGGGCTTTCACCTCTCCGATTCGGAAATCGGCCATCCCATCTGGGGACCGGTGTATCGCCGGGTAGCCGCGGCCCGGGCCGCCGCCCAGAAACGGCCCTAGGCTGCCGGCTGGTGCCCGTCAAGGACGGCCGCGCCACTGCTGTCAGCGCCGGGCAACAGCCGGCGCGGGGGCCCGGGACGGATGCTAGTATTTGCGCCCCCCTCAATATCAAGCCGTGCGCATGACGCGCTGCAAGGAAAAAGGCAATGGCCGGGCACTCAAAATGGGCCAATATCCAGCATCGCAAAGGCCGCCAGGACGCCAAGCGCGGCCAGGTCTGGACCAAGGTCATCCGGGAAATCACGGTCGCTGCCCGTAACGGGCCCGATCCGGCATCCAATTCGCGCTTGCGCCTCGCGCTGGACAAGGCGTCCGCCGCCAACGTCCCCAAGGACACCGTCAACAAGGCGGTGTTGCGCGGCAGCGGCAAGCTCGAGGGCGCGCATTACGAAGAAATCCGCTACGAAGGCTACGGCATCGGCGGCGCTGCGGTGATTGTCGACACCATGACGGACAACAAGGTCCGCACCGTGGCCGAGGTGCGCCATGCGTTTGCCAAGCACGGCGGCAATCTGGGAACCGACGGGTCGGTGGCTTTCCAGTTCCGGCATTGTGGCCACTTCCTCTTCGCGCCCGGCACCAGCGAAGACAAGGTCATGGAAGCGGCGCTCGAGGCCGGGGCCGAGGACGTGATCAGCGACGACGACGGCTCCATCGAGGTCGTGTGCGCGCCGGCCGACTTCGACGCCGTGTCGCAGGCGCTCAAGCGTGCCGGCCTCACGCCGGAAATCGCCGACGTGACCATGAAGGCGCTCAACGAGATCCATCTCACGGGCACGGACGCCGAAAAAATGCGGCATCTCCTCGACGTGCTCGAGGACCTGGACGACACGCAACAGGTTTATTCCTCGGCCACGCTCGATACATGAACACGGGCCGCAGCCGCGCCGCCACGACGGGCCTTGCGGTCCGCCCGAGCCGTGTCCCTGCAATCCACCGCGCGCCGATGCGGGACGGGTGCGCATGAAAGTCCTCGTCATAGGCTCGGGCGGACGCGAGCATGCCCTGGCCTGGAAGCTGGCGCAGTCCCCACGGGCACAACGCATCTACCTCGCGCCGGGCAATGGTGGCACCGCCGCCGACCGTAATCTGCAGAATGTCGCCCTGCAGGGCAGCGAAGCGCTGATCGCCTTTGCGCGCGCCGAACAGATCGGGATGACGGTGGTCGGTCCGGAAGCGCCCCTGGCGGCGGGCATCGTCGATGATTTCCGCGCGGCGGGCCTGCGCGTCTTTGGCCCGACCCGCGCCGCCGCGCAACTTGAGTGGTCCAAGGACTACGCCAAGGCGTTCATGGCGCGCCACGCCATACCCACTGCCGCCTACAAGACCTTCACCGACGCGCCGGCAGCGCACGACTACATCGATCTGCGCGGTGCCCCCATCGTGGTCAAGGCCGACGGGCTGGCGGCCGGCAAGGGAGTGGTCGTGGCGCTGAGCAAGGCCGAAGCGCATGCCGCCGTCGACCATATGCTGGGCGATGGCTCGCTGGGCGCCGCGGGTGCGCGCGTCGTCATCGAGGATTTTCTCGAGGGCGAGGAAGCCAGTTTCATCGTCATGTGCGATGGCCGGCACACGCTGGCGCTGGCCACCTCGCAGGACCACAAGCGCCTGCTCGACGATGACCTCGGGCCCAATACCGGCGGCATGGGTGCCTATTCGCCCGCACCCGTGGTGACGCCGGCCATACATGCCCGTGTCATGCGCGAAATCATCGATCCGACCATCGCGGGTCTGGCGGCCGAGGGCATCGCCTACACGGGCTTCTTGTACGCTGGCCTCATGATCGGCGCCGATGGCCGGCCGCGCACGCTGGAGTTCAATTGCCGTCTGGGCGATCCCGAAACCCAGCCCATACTCATGCGCCTCAAATCCGACCTGCTCTCCCTGATCGACCACGCGATCGACGGCACGCTGGACCAGGTCGAGGCGCAATGGGACCGCCGGCCCGCACTGGGCGTCGTCGTGGCCGCGCAGGGCTACCCGGAGCAACCGCGCAAGGGTGACCCCATCACCGCCCTGCCCGCCGATAGCGACGACGCTGTCGTCTTCCATGCGGGAACCGCGCGCGATCAGCAGCAACTGGTCACCAGCGGCGGACGCGTGCTGTGCGTCACAGCGCTGGGCGAGAACCTGCGCTCGGCGCGGCGCCGCGCCTACGAGGCAGTTGCGCAGGTCCGGTTCGAAGGCGCGCAGTTCCGCGGCGACATCGGCCACCGCGCCCTGCCCGGCGCGACCTGAACCTCCTACAACCCAGCTTGCGGATGCCAAGATGACCAGTGCCGTAGCCGTTGAAAGCGTACAGACCTACCTGCTGGACCTGCAGCAGCGCATCGTGCGCGAGCTCGAACGCGTCGACGGTGCTGGCCGCTTCGCTGTACATGAATGGAAAAAGGCGCCGGATGAGCCGCTGCAAGGACAGGGCACCACGTGCATACTCGAAGAGGGCCGGTTCTTCGAGCGCGCAGGCATCGGATTTTCCCAGGTCAGCGGGGATCGGCTGCCGCCATCGGCGAGCGCGGCCCACCCGGAAGTGGCGGGTTGCGGCTTCAACGCGCTGGGGGTGTCCCTGGTTCTGCACCCGCGCAATCCCTACGTGCCCACGGTCCACATGAACGTGCGCTTTTTCCGGGCGCAGCCGCGCACCGCCGACAGCGGCCCCGGCACCTGGTGGTTCGGCGGCGGCATGGACCTCACGCCCTACTATGGGTTCGAGGAGGACGCGCGCCATTTTCACGCCACCTGCCGGGATGCCCTGGCGCCCTTCGGTCCGGACTACTACCCGCGCTTCAAGCGCTGGTGCGATGAATATTTCTTCCTCAAGCACCGCGGCGAGCCGCGGGGCATCGGCGGGGTGTTTTTCGACGACTTCAATGAGCTGGCGGGCGATGCCAGCTTCGCGCTCATGCGTTCCGTCGGTGACCACTTCCTGCCGGCCTACGTCCCCATCGCCGAGCGTCGCGGCGCACTGCCCTACGGCGAGCGCGAGCGCGAATTCCAGGCGCTGCGGCGGGGGCGCTATGTCGAATTCAACCTGGTCTTCGACCGCGGCACGCTGTTCGGCCTGCAATCGGGGGGACGAACCGAATCCATCCTGATGTCGCTGCCGCCCACGGTACGCTGGCGCTACGAGGCGCATCCCGAGCCGGGCACGGCCGAAGCGTTGCTGTACACGGACTTCCTGCGTCCCCGGGACTGGCTGGCAACCGTTTGACGCCCGACACCGCCCCGCGTCCGGACTCCGGCGATTTTCCGCAGACCGGTCTGATTGGCCTGCTGGGTGGCAGCTTTGATCCGGTGCACGCCGGCCATCTGGAGTTGGCGGCCGGGGCTCAGCGTGCGCTGGGGCTCGCGCAGTTGCGACTGATCCCGGCCGGGCAGCCCTGGCAAAAGCCACGGATGACCCCGGGGCAGGACCGTCTGGCCATGCTGGAAACGGCCGTGCGGGAGCGCGCCGAGGGCGCGGATCTGCGCTGGGTGGTGGACGCGAGGGAGCTCGAGCGTGCCGGCCCCACCTACACCATCGATACGCTGCGGGAAATACGCGCGATCGTCGGTCCGGATCAACCGCTGGTATGGATACTGGGATTTGACCAGTTGCGGGGTTTGCCGGGCTGGCGTGATTGGGAATCGCTGTGCAGCCTGGCGCACTTTGCCTACGCGCAGCGGGCGGGCGAGGAAGCCGTGCTGCCGGGGCCACTGGCTGAATATGTGGCAGCGCGCTCCGCAATACCCGGCGCCCTGGCCGGCCAGGCGGCGGGCTGCTTCGTTGCATTCCCGATGCGGCCGGTGGACTGCTCCGCAACGCAGATCCGCAGTGCGATTGCGGCGGGCGAGACCAGCCACATAAAAAACTACCTTGCCCCGGGCGTGCTCGGGTACATTAAGACTCATCAACTGTATCTGGCGGTAAATGGACAATAAGAAACTGCAGCGGCTGGTCGTCGACGCCCTCGAGGACGTCAAGGCGCAGGACATCGCGGTGTACAACACCACGGAACTCTCCGACCTCTTCGACCGGGTCGTGCTCGCCAGCGGCACCTCCAACCGGCATACGCGCTCGCTCGCATCCAATGTCGCCGAGAAGGTCAAGGCCGCCGGCGGCCATGTCGTGAGCGTGGAAGGCGAAGAGACCGGCGAATGGGTGCTGGTCGATCTGGGCGATGTGATCGTGCACATCATGCAGCCCGCGGTACGCGCGTATTACGACCTTGAGGAATTGTGGGGCGGCAAGAAGGTCAATGTGCGCCTCGCCACCAAGGCCACGGTGCCACGGGCTGCGCCCCGCAAGTCGGCCGTGCGCAAGTCCGCTCCACGCAAAGCCAGCGCCGCTGCCGGGGACAAATGACCGGCTGCGCTGCGACCGGCCGCGCATCTGCTGCATGAAGATCTGCATTGCCGCCGTGGGACAGCGCTTGCCGTCTTGGGCCGCTGCTGCGGTCCAGGAGTTCGTCGAGCGCATGCCGCGGGATTTCCGTGTCGAGGTGAAAGAGGTAAAGCCCGAGCCACGCAACGGCCAGCCGGTCGCCCGGCTCCAGGTGGCAGAAGGCGCACGGCTGCGCGCAGCCCTGCCAGCCGATTGCCTGGTCATCGCCATGGACGAAACGGGCCGCGACTGGACCACGGCGCAGCTTGCCGAGGCCATGGGCCAATGGCGCGACGGCGCCCGGGATCCCGCATTTATCATCGGCGGGGCGGACGGTCTGGACCCGCAGCTCAAGCGCGACGCCGATCTTTGCCTGCGCCTATCGAGCATGACACTGCCCCATGCCCTGGCGAGAGTGGTGCTGGCCGAGCAGATCTATCGTGCCTGGTCCATCCTCAGCGCACATCCCTACCATCGCAGCTGAGCGGCGCGCCGCCGGCGCGGGCCTCTTGCCGGCGCCATTACCTATCGGCGCCGTCATGTCCGTGCCAAATACCGCGCTGTGCCGGGATCCCAGGGCCACCGGCTCGGGCTAGAATCTTCTCGACCATGGCCGACTTCTATCTCGCCTCCCACAGTGCACGGCGCCGCGAATTGCTGCGCCAGATCGGCGCGCGCTTCGAGACCTTGCTGCTGCGCTCGGCCTTGCCCCGCGGCCCGGACATCAGCGAACTGCAGCGCCCGGATGAAGCCGCGGCCGACTACGTCGTGCGCGTGGCGCGCGAAAAAGCCGAAAACGGCGTGCAGGCTCTGCTGTCGCGCACGCTGCTGCCCAAGCCCGTGCTCGGGGCCGATACCGTGGTCATCGTCGACGGCGACATCCTGGGCAAGCCGCAGGACATCCAGCAGGCCGCCCGCTTCCTGGAGCGGCTGTCGGGCCGCACGCACGAGGTGCGCACGGCCATCGCGCTGGCGCTGCCGGCTCCCGAACGCCACCACACCATCGCCACCGCGGTGTCGATCACGCAGGTCACCATGCGCACGATGGAAGCGCAGGAAATCCAGAACTATTGCGCCAGCGGCGAGCCTTTCGACAAGGCGGGTGGGTACGCCATCCAGGGGCGTGCGGCGATATTCGTCGAGCGCATCGAGGGCAGTTATTCGGGTGTGGTGGGGCTGCCGCTGGCCGAAACCGCATCCTTGCTGGGGCGCGCCGGCGTTCGCATCCTCTAGCTGGCCGCCGGGCACAGCGTCATCCGCCAGCTTCACTCCCCAGCTTCACCTCTCCAGCATAACTCCGCGGCTTCATTCCCCATCTGCACTGCCATGTCCGCCGAAGACATCCTCATCAACATCACCCCGCAGGAAACGCGCGTCGCCATGCTGCTGGCGGGCGTGGTGCAGGAACTGCATATCGAACGCACGGCCACGCGGGGCATGGTCGGCAATATCTACCTGGGACGGGTCGCGCGCGTGCTGCCCGGCATGCAGTCGGCGTTCATCGATATCGGGCTCGAACGCGCGGCGTTCCTGCATGTTGCCGATATCTGGGAGACCCGGCAGTTCAGCAACGGCGACAAGCCGCCCATAGAGCGCCTGATCCACGAGGGCGATGCCCTCATCGTGCAGGTGATCAAGGATCCCATCGGCACCAAGGGCGCCCGCCTGTCCACGCAGGTGAGTCTCGCGGGGCGCAATCTGGTCTACCTGCCGCAGGAATCGCACATCGGCATCTCGCAGCGCATCGAAGACGAAGCCGAACGCGCCCAGCTGCGCGAACTGCTCACGCGCCTGGTGCCGGCCGAGGAAACCGGCGGCTACATCGTGCGCACCAGCGCCGAAGACGCCGGCGAGGATGACCTGAGCAACGACATCGGCTACCTGCGCAAGCGCTGGAGCCAGATCCGCCGGGCCAGCACGCAGGGGCCGCCGCCTGCCCTGCTCTACCAGGAGCTCTCGCTGGCGCAGCGCGTGCTGCGCGACCTGGTGACGGATCACACGGAGTCGGTGGTGATCGATTCGCGCGAGAATTTCACGGCGCTGCAGTCCTTTGCCGCCCAGTTCGTGCCGGGCGTGGAGCCGCGTCTGGCGCATTACACCGGCGAGCGGCCGCTCTTTGATCTGCACCTGATCGACGACGAGATCGAACGGGCACTGGCCCGCCGGGTGGAGTTGAAGAGCGGCGGCTACCTGGTCATCGACCAGACCGAGGCGATGACCACGGTGGACGTCAATACCGGCGCCTACGTGGGCACGCGCAACTTCGACGACACCATCTTCAAGACCAACCTGGAAGCCGCGCACGCCATCGCGCGCCAGTTGCGCCTGCGCAACCTGGGCGGCATCATCGTCGTCGACTTCATCGACATGGGCAGCGCGGAACACCGCGACGCCGTCCTGGGCGAGTTCCGCCGCGCGTTGTCGCGCGACCGCACGCGCATGACGGTGAGCGAATTCACCCAGCTGGGCCTGGTGGAGATGACGCGCAAGCGCACGCGCGAGTCGCTGGCCCACATCCTGTGCGAACCCTGCCCGGTCTGCAGCAGCCGCGGCGAGCTCAAGACGGCACGTACCGTCTCCTACGACATCCTGCGCGAGATCCTGCGCGAGGCGCGCCAGTTTGGCGATGCGCGCGAATTCCGCATCCTGGCGTCGCAGAAGGTGATCGACGTATTCCTCGAGGAGGAATCGCAGTCGCTGGCCATGCTGTCGGACTTCATCGGCAAGCCGATTTCCATGCAGGTCGAGACGATGTACCACCAGGAGCAGTTTGACGTCGTGCTGATCTAGTCGTTTGGTTGGGATCGAACCGGGTCCCCGATCCTCACCCCCGGGGCTCCGAGCACGGCAGAGACCCTCGAAAAAAAAATGGCCGCCCTCGTAAACAGCAGGGCGGCCATTCGTGCAGCCGGAAGACTCCAGCCGCGCCGGTTACGCGACGGTTAGAAATTCGCCGTTGTCGTCACCATGTAGGACCGGCCGGGCAGGGAGTAGAACGTGTCCACGCCACTCAGCGTCGGGCCACCCACGACGTAGATCTGTTGCTTGTTGAACAGGTTGCCCACGTTCAGCTTCAGCTTGATGTTCTTGAAGCCGGCAGTCGGCTCCTTGAACGTGTAGCCAAGGTTCAGGTCGGTGACGGTGAAGCCGCTGATGTCGTAGTTGCCGCCATCCGGACCATTGTTGCCCGCCTGAAGGGTGTTGCCGATGTGCTTGGCCAGCAGCGAACCGTAGAGCCCGTACTTGTCGAAGATCAGGCCGCCGGTGTAGGTGCCATCGGGCGCCCACTGGACCTTGGTGCCGTCGGCATAGGTCTGGGTGTTCTTCGTCCAGTTGGCGTAGATGTTGAAGCCGCCGCCCACCACGTACGTGCCTTCCAGTTCCACGCCCTTGAAGATGGCGCTGCCGCCGCCGGTGGCGACGACGTTGGCACCCTTGTTCGCGTACGTGAAGAAGTTGTCGAACTTGATGTGGTAGACGTCACCCGAAACCGTCAGGCTGTCGGTCTTCCACGTACCGCCGGCCTGCAGATTGGTGGTGTGCTGCGGATCGATGGCCTTGGCTGCGGTCTGGACGGGCTGGTAGGCCAGCTTGTCCTTGGGGGCCAGGAAGCCGCGGGCGTACTGCGCGTACACCGAGGCGTTGGGCGACAGGTGGTAGAGCGAATACAGCGACGGCTGCAGGGCATTCCACGTATCGTTCGAGCTCGTCGCCGTTCCCGACGTCGGGTTGACCGTGGCATCGATCTTGCGGCCAAACGACGAGTACCGCGCGCCGGGCGTCAACGTCAGATCATCGATCGGGCGGAATTCGTACTCGACGAACGGGTCGATGGTGGTCAGGCCGTCGTGCAGGTCGCGCTGGAAGCCGTTGAAGTCGCCGGAGGTGTCGAGGATGCCGCCCTTGGTGAAGTCGACGTCCGTCAGATAGCGGTCGTTCCACTGGTAGTCGAACCAAAAGCCGCCGCGCAGCGTGCCGGGACCGATATCCTGCTCGAGGCGCAGGATGTCGCCAACCGACCGGTAATTGTTATAGCCCTTGGTGCCGGCCACGTCGTTGAAGGTCGGGTCCGACTTGGGCAGACCGTCATAGGTGCCCTTGGAACCCAGCGTCAGGCTCAGGTCGTTGGTGTTCGAAATCTTGTGGTAGTACGCGTAGGTGTACGCCTTGTTGTCGACGCGAATGCCGGCAACCTTGGTCTTGAGTTGCAGATACTCGAAATCGCAATGGATGTCGTCGAAGTTGAGCGCGTAGTTGTTGTCGCTGCCCGGGTTGGCAAGCATGCTGAAATTGGGCCCGAACTGCGCGATCTGGGCCAGCGTCGCGCCTTCGCCACCCGGCGACATGTGCTGATAAATCGTGTTGTACATGGCAACCGCCGTGATCGAGGTGTCGGCATCGATCGGCTGCACGTATTTCACGAACGCATTCTTGCGGTTCAGGCTGTTGTTGGTCAGGAAGCCGTCCGAATTGATCGAGGTCAGCGAGACCAGCGCGCGGCCGTTGCCCGCTTGCGCCATGGTACCGGTATCCACTTGCACGGCCAGATCCTGCGTGCGCCAGCTGCCCAGCGTCATCGAGGCCGAGACGTTCTGGTTGGTGGTCGGGTCCTTGGAAAAGTTCGCGATCGTGCCGCCGAAGGTGGCGTTGCCGATCTGGGCTGCCGTGCCCGGGCCGCGGTCGACCAGCACCTTGCCGATGGTGTTGCCGGTGAAATACGAGGTCGAGTGGTGGGTGAAGTCGTTGGAGTCGTTCCAGGGAATACCGTCAAACGTCACGTTGAATTGGCCGTCCTGGAAACCGCGGATGGTCGTGTTCAGCGATTCAGAATTGCCCCGGCCGTTGGTCGAGAAATCCGACACGCTGGGAGCGATATTGACGATGTCCGTGTAATTGGCCGTGGTCGTCAGGTTGTTTTCAATGAAGTGCTGGTTAATCAGCGACTGCGGTTCGCCGGCGTCGAGCGAACCCTGGGACGGCGCCTCGTAGGGAGCCGTGGCGGGGCGGTCGCCGGTAACAACGATGCTGTCCAACTGGGGTTCGGCAGCAGCGTGGGCAAGGGGGATGGCAGCAAACAGCGCGGCGGTAACAGCCAGCGCGATCGGCGATTTACGGTAGGTAACGTGCGACATTTCAAACGCTCTCTTTCGATAA
>Ga0075030_100000569_pt1 | contig 32350 bp, 30 predicted proteins | sample LitLauG_LLR_2012_FD_71393 | JGI IMG/M metagenome (GOLD analysis project Ga0075030, IMG submission 71393) | Freshwater sediment microbial communities from Pennsylvania, USA - Little Laurel Run_MetaG_LLR_2012 | ecosystem: Environmental > Aquatic > Freshwater > Creek > Sediment | place: USA...
CCCGCTCCATCGCGGCCCTCGGATAAGCTTCCATGCTCCGCATGGTCTCCCATCCTCGCCGCCCGCAAAGCGGACATCTCACTTGCTATCTCAACCGGACATATCATGTGCTACCGACAATGCGGAACAAATCCACTTGAATATCACTTATTTTGGTCATAAACTACCCACGATTCGAATGAAGAGGCGGCGGATTTTGGTCCCGAGCTTCAGAATTGTCAACAGGCAAGGAGGACAATTCATGAAAAGGTCCCTTCTATTATTTCTATCCCTGTCGACGTTTTGTAGTTCGACCCTATTTGCTCAAGGCGGAGGAGGTCCGCGGAAAGTGCATGCGAAGCAAAAGCCCTCGATCCACCTGCCGCCACAGGAGACACCGGCGGGTCTGAAAAAGATCTACAGCAACTTGGCTGCGTCGAAAACCGACGTTTACAACGATAATGAGGGCTGGCTCCTTGCCGGACCTAACTCCAACCAAGGCAAGGCTGAATTTTTTGCGTTGCCCTTTACCCCGACAGCCAACTCCACGGTTGAGCAGGTGCAGGTTGCCGTACAGTATGGGGGCAGCGGAGCGAACCAAGTGAACCTCAGCATCTATGGGGACGCCAACGGCGCTCCGGGAACGCTGCTGGCGGGCCCGGTCACGGTCACTAACCTGCCGACCTTCCCAAGCTGCTGTACCTTGGCGGTGGCTAATTTTTCTCCGGTGGCAGTTACCGCTGGAACCCGATACTGGGTGACTGCGGACACGCCTTTCACCGGGATCGGCAGCGACTTTGTAGGAGTGTGGGACTTTGTTGCCAAGCCGATCTATCCGCAGGCAAAGAACAAGGGTTCTGGTTGGTTCGATTTCAACGGCAGTCCCTCAGAATCCGCCGGCGAAGTGCTGGGCACAGTTCCGTAGGCCATTTCCAGGACCTCGGTTTTTCGGAATCTGGTGCACGTCGCATCGCAGTAAAAGAAAGCCAAGGCGATGGAGGAAAAATTCGTGAAAAAGACCGTGACGGTTTGGCTCTTCTTATTATTACTTTGCAACCTGACCCCGTTCGCTCAGGCCGGGGGACCTCCTCGGGTTGTGCATACTGCGGAAAGGCCGGCGATCCGTGTACCGCCGCAAGAAGCGCCGGCGAGTTTGAAAAAGATCTACAGCAACCTGGCTGCGTCGAAAACCGACCTTTACAACGACAACCTTGGGTTCCAAGAGTCCGGACCAAACTCCATTGGAGGCACGTACTTCATCGGATTGCCCTTTACTCCGACAGCCAACTCCACGGTTGAGCAGGTGCAGGTGGCTGTACAGTATGGCGGCAGCGGGGCGAACCAGGTGAACCTCAGCATCTATGGGGACTCGGGCGGCGTTCCTGGGACGTTGCTGGCGGGCCCGGTTATGGTTGCCAATCTGCCGGAGGCGGGAACCTGCTGCACCCTTGCCGTCGCGAACTTCCCACCGGTCGCAGTCATCGGCGGAACCCGGTACTGGGTCGTTGCGGACACTCCCCTCACCGGAACCGGCAGCGACTTCAACGGCGTTTGGGACTTTATTGCCAAGCCGCCGATCTACCTGCAGGCATACAGCAACGGTTCGGGTTGGTTCGGATTCAACAGCAGCCCCGCAGAAGCCGCCGGAGAAGTGCTCGGGTCGATCCCGTAGATAGTTGCTGAGATGTTGACGCGCCCCGATATCTTTCGCAACTCAAAGTCCGAGCCGTCTGCCCATTCTTCCGCGGACGAATAGGTCCGGCGAGGGGTGGTGTGGCTAACCTCCTTCGATGTGTATCCCTCTGAATGTTGTCTGAAAACGGGCCGCGAAAGGCGAGCCCACCCCTGGTCGGCATCTTAGACGTGCTCCGCCACAGTAAGTGAGCGCAACTATATGCAATATTTTGCACCGCGCTGACGTCACACAGACATTCGAACTTCGCAGGGCACAATTTTCTCGGAACCCAACTGCCTTCGTTATACACTTGGTCGTTCCCCCCGATGCTGCAGCGGGACGCTGCCGGTACGAACAGCCGGCAAAAGATCAAGATCCGGGGGGAAATAAGTCCTCGTTTCGTCGCCACGTGAACCTAACAAAGGTTAGCGATATGGAGGAAAACTTGTGAAAAAGAATGTCGCCTTAGTGTGCCTCTTGGCACTGTGGAACCTGGCGCTGTTCGCTCAGACCGTAAAAGGTCCTGGCATCGTGCACACGCCAGAAAAGTCGGCTATCCATGTGCCACCGCAGGCAGCCCCGGCGGCTTTGAAGGTCATCTACAGCAACCTTGGTTCGAAGACGGACCTCTACCGCGACACCGTCGGACGTTATGTTGCGGGACCAAACTCCGGCTACCCTTATACGGAGTTCGTTGGCATGCCCTTTACCCCGAAGGCGAACTCCCATGTCTCGCAGGTCGGGGTTGCTGTGCAGTTTCAAGGCCGGGGATCGAATCAAGTGAATCTCAGCATCTACGGGGATACGGACGGCGCCCCTGGAACTTTGCTGGCGGGTCCGGTGACGGTCACGAATCTGCCCAACGCCGGAACCTGCTGCACTCTTACCGTTGCCAATTTCTCCCCGGTGGCTGTCACCGGTGGAACCCAGTACTGGGTGGTTGCGGACACCCCCCTCACCGGAGCTGGCAGCGATTTCGAGGGTCCATGGGATTTTGTAGCCAAGTACTTCCCGCAGGCAGTTAACGTCAACGGGTTTGGATGGACAGGGTTGAGCGGTCTCTACGAAGTCGCCGGCCAGGTGCTCGGTACGATCCCGTAGTCGCTCGAGGATTTCAGCTTTCTGAAGTGGCGTTGCACGTCAAAACCGAAAACCGCAAGCCCAAGTGTCGCGCAGGCGCGCAAGGCTGGGGGTCTGGCGGCGGCTTTGTGCGCCACAAGCCTGGAGGGAAATTCGTGAAAAGGATTGTGTTGTCACTAAGCTTCTTGGCGCTGGGCAACCTGGCGCTGTTCGCTCAGACCGACGCGCCTCGCCCTGTCCACACCCCGGAAAGGTCTGCCATCCACGTGCCGCCGCAGGAAGCGCCGGAGGTCTTGAAAGCGATCTACAACAACTTGGGCCCGTCGAAGACCGATCTGTACAACGACACCGACGCTTGGACGATTTCGGGCCCCAACTCCGACGTTGGCTTCGCCCTCTCGCTGGCCTTGCCCTTTACGCCGAAATCCGACGCCCATGTTTCCCAGGTGCAGCTGGCGGTGCAGTATTTCTCAGGAACAAACCAGGTGAATCTCAGCATTTATGGAGATACAAATGGCGCTCCGGGAACCTTGCTGGCGGGCCCGGTGACGGTCAAGAACCTGCCCGCCGCCGCAACCTGCTGTCTTCTGACAGTCGCCAATTTTACTCCCCTGGCGGTCACCGCCGGAACCCGTTACTGGGTGGTTGCGGATACCCCAATGACCGGTACCGGGAGCGACTTTGACGGCAGCTGGGACTGGGTTGCCAAGCCCATTATTCTGCTGGCCGGGAACCACGGCTCAGGTTGGTATGGATTCAACGGAGACGCTCTGCCCGCCGGCGAGGTGCTCGGCACCATCCCGTAGGAACAGCGCCCCCTCCGCGGCCCAAGATCCCTAGCCTCACGAGGACTGCCGTTTTTTTTTTCATGGAACCCGCTCCCCCCTCATCTCGTATCAATTAGCAGACGGCAGCACCATACCATGCGGATGCTCATCGAAATCGTTCGCCAGTCGCTGGCCACCCTGTGGGCCCACAAACTGCGCTCGTTTCTGACCATGTTTGGCATTGCCTGGGGCGTGGGATCGCTGCTCCTGCTGGTCGGATTGGGTGAGGGTTTCCGCAGCGGGCAGGCAAAGCAACTGGCGAATCTCGGCCAGGACATCATGTTCACCTTCCCTGGCCGCACTCCCGCTGTCGAAGGCAGCACGCAGTCCGGCCGCACATACCATTTTACTTATGAGGACTACCTCGCTATTCGTAGCGAGGCGCGTTCCATTAAGACCATTTCACCCGTCCTGAATCGCGAAGACATTCGCGCGGTGAGCGATTACGGTTCCACCAACGGCCAGGTGTTCGGCGTGGCGCCCGAGTATAACCATATTCGGAATATTCCGGTCGGCCCGGGCCGCTGGTTCGATGATGCGGACAATACCGAAACGCGGCGAGTAGCCGTGGTCGGCTGGGAGCTATTGAAGAACATATTTCCCGGACGCCCGGCCGTTGGCTCGCCCATCCTGCTCAACGGCGTGCGCTTCGAAATCATCGGCGTGCTCAGCAAGGTCGGGCAGGACGGCAACAACGGCACCAATGGGCGCATCTTTATCCCCATTGAAACCATGCGCAACCTGTTCCGGCTGAAAGAGAAGAACAGCGAAGATGCGATCTCATTCCTGAACTACCGGCCGCTCACGCCCAGCGGGAATCTGGCGGCGAAACAGGAAGTCCACACCATTCTTGCCCGCCGCCACGGCTTCGATCCCAAGCTTACCGAATCGTTCGAAGACTGGGACACCATCGAGGACAACAAGCGCGTGGCCAAGATCTTCGACGGCATGGACTATTTCCTGGGAGTCGTCGGCGTGATCACTCTTGCCCTAGGCGCGATCGGCATCATCAACATCATGCTCGTGTCGGTCACCGAACGCACCCGCGAGATCGGGCTGCGTAAAGCGCTCGGCGCCACGCATCGCGCCATCCTGACCCAGTTTTTTGTGGAAGGCGCGTTCTTGACCGCTCTGAGCGGCGGCATCGGGCTGGGCATCACGACGGCCCTGGTTACACTGCTGGCCGCTTTGCCCGCGCCCGAGGGATTCGACACGCCGCGCATCGTCCCATCGTCGGCGGCAATCGCCATTCTGTCGCTTGCGTGCGCTGGCATCGTTGCGGGCCTCTATCCAGCCCGCCAGGCCGCGCTGATGCAGCCGGTGGAGGCTCTGCGCCAGGAATAGCAATGTAGGGACAGCCGCCCTCGGCTGTCCAAGCAAGCGCAGCTTGCTTCGTTTTGGTCTGGAGTCACGAGTAACTGCGGGGCTTCGCCCCGCTTGGACAGCCGAGGGCGGCTGTCCCACGGAGAACCCGATGATTCTCGAACTGGCCCGCCAGGCCTACAACGCGCTCAGGCACAACCGCCGCCGCAGCATCCTCACCATGCTCGGGATGGCGTGGGGCATCGCGACCGTCGTGCTGCTGCTTGCCTACGGCGCCGGTTTCGAACGCGGCCTCTGGGTGGCGTTCCGCTCCTTTGGTACAAATTTGGTTTTTATTTTCCCCGGGCGGACCTCCTTGCAGGCGGGCGGCACCAAGGCGGGCAGCGAGATCAAACTCACGGTCAACGATCTCGATTACATTCAGGCCGAGGTGCCTTTGCTGAAGCGCATCTCGCCCGAGGCTTTCAAACAAAGCACCGTCGCGTTTGGGACTCGAAGCGGAAGTTATGGGATCAGTGGCGTCTATCCTTACTATTCGCACATGCGGCGCATGGACGTCGAAGAGGGCACATTTTTCACCGATCTGGACGAAAACACGCACAGCCGCGTCGCCATCCTCGGCGCCGACGTGAAGAAAAAGTTGTTCTCCGGCCAGAATGCGCTCGGCGAGAAGGTGCGCCTCGACGGCATTTCTTATGAGGTTGTGGGCGTCCTCAAGCGTGTCATTCAGAATGGCGACGACAACATGAACGGCAAGGTTTATATCCCGTTTAGCGCCATGAGCGACCTTACCAACACCTATTATCTAAGCGCCATCGTCATGGAATATGAAGGTGAGCACGAGAAGGTTGTCGGTGCGGCGCGCCGCTCCATGGCCTTTCACCATGAATTCGATCCCAAGGACAAGCGCGCCATCTTCGTCTTTGACGTGTTTGCCGATCTGCTCGACCTGCGCGTGATCACCACCGGCATCAAGATTCTGCTCGGCTTCATCGGATTGCTGACGCTCGGCATCGGCGGTGTGGGGCTGATGAACATCATGCTGGTCTCCGTCACCCAGCGGACCCGTGAAATCGGCGTCGAAAAAGCTCTTGGCGCCCGCGGTTGGCACATCCTGGTTCAGTTCCTGGCGGAGGCCCTCGTCATCACACTTCTCGGCGGGCTCGCCGGCGTAGTGCTGGCTTACATCGTTTCCTGGTCGGTCGGATCGCTGACTCTATGGAGCGCCTTCGTCGAGAATGGCACCGAAGGCGATATTCATCTCACCATCGATTCCGCCACGCTGCTGATGTCCACCATGATCCTGGGATTCGTGGGAGTGATTAGCGGAATGCTGCCCGCCATCAAAGCTTCCCGCCTGGACCCCATCGAAGCGCTGCGTTACGAATGAAGCAAGGTCAGAGGTGAGAGGTCGGATTGCAGAGGTGAAAGACTTCCTCACGGTAGAGGTTTACCTCCGCAATCTGACCTCTCACCTCTGACCTGAAACCCTCTCATCGGATCGCTTTCCACCCCCTTGTGCTATATTTCAGTCAAATTTGTAGAGGAGGATTCATGCGCCCACTTGGTGTCACCCTGGTCGGTTTCTACCAGATTCTGCGCGGTGCAATCGGCCTGCTGTTCGGACTCTCGGTCCTGCTCTTCACCGGTCTGGTCGCGAAAGTCGCTTCCCTGGCCGCCGAAGGCAACGCCGTGGAACGTCTGCTGCAGGGCTTTGGGCACGCGGCGGGCCTGTTCATTATTGTGTTTGGGATCGTGCACATCCTCGCCGGCTATGGCGTCCTGCAGATGCAGAACTGGGGACGTCTGCTCACCATCCTGTTTTCTGCGATTGGACTCGTCCTGGTTCTCCCTGGAGTGGTCCACGCGCACATGTTTTCATTGTTCTTCGGGGCGATCAATGCGGCCTGCATCCTCTATCTGGCCATGCCCCCGGTCCGGCGCGCTTTCCATGGCGAGGGCAATTCCATGCGGATGGCGGCCTGAATGCGGTTCCCAGTTCCCAGTTCTCAGTACGCCCAGTTCCTACTGGGAGCCGGGAACTGAGAATTAGCGTTTAGCCGCATCGCGCTCTTTCGCCAAACGCCTTGAGTACAATGAACGCGTGTCCGACGCCAACTCCCTGCGGAAGGTCCGCGATCATCTGCAACTCTACGATCATCCCCTGCTCGCTTTTTCCGCGCGCGAAAACGACGGCGCGATTGAAGTTCTGATCGACCTGAAGAATTCGACGATCCCGGTTCACACCTACGTGCTGAAGATTCATTCCCGCGACCTCGACCATCCCCAGTTCGCCTGGCATCTGCAGCACCAGCTTTACGACGGGCTGCACGACTATTTCATTGAAATGTTCGTCCGCACCCCGCAGGATCGCCGCAGCCCGGCGCCTTCCGAAGGGAGCGAGGGCGGCGAGAGCAGCTAGCGCCTTGTCCCTCCGCGACCAAATCGAGCGCGAAATTCGTGAGCGCGGTCCCATGCCGTTTTCGCGCTACATGCAAATCTGCCTCTACGATCCTTCGCACGGATACTATTCGCGCAACGCCGAACAATTCGGCAAAGCCGGAGACTTCTATACTTCAAGCGACGTCCATGCTGTCTTTGGACGCCTGTTGGCCCGGCAGTTTAAAGAGATGTGGGAAGCGCTCGACCGCCCGCCTCAGATTGAAATCCTCGAACTCGGCCCCGGCCGCGGCCTGTTTGCCCGCGATGTGCTGGACTGCTGTAACAAGAAATTCCCCGGCTGCTTCGCCGCCCTGACCTACACCTTGCAGGAATCGTCGCCGGCGCTGCGCGCGAAACTGCAGGACACTCTTCGCGAACACATTGGCAGCGGGAAGGCTAAGGTTCCGGAGCGACGGCCCATCGGCCCGTGCCGCACTCTCGCACAAGAAACGCCCCTCATTGTCTTCGCCAACGAATTCTTCGACGCGCTCCCGGTCGAGATTCTCGGCACAACAGGCAAGCTCCACATCGAACTGGAAAACAATCGCCTCCATGAAACCTGGCTCCCCCCGCTCGCCGAGGAACTGGCCTTCCTCGACCGCTACGGCGTGCATCCCGAGGCAGGCGAGCGCATCGAAGTGCCAATAGGCGCGCAGAATTGGATCACGGAGATCGCGGCCTCAATCACGCGGGGCTTTCTGCTAGCCATCGACTACGGGTACACCCGCAGCGAGCAACTCGCGGGCCGCCATCGCGGCACGCTCATGGCGTATCGGCATCAGTCCGCCAGTCCCGATCCTTACCAGGCGCCCGGGGAGCAGGATCTAACCGCCCATGTCAACTTCACTGCGCTCGCCGCTGCCTGTGCGGAAGCCGGTATGCGGGTCGAGACGCCGCTAACGCAATCGCAATTCCTGATGGGCATTGGCGAGAAAAATCAGTTCGCCGACGCCTTCGAAGATTGCCGCCTCCCGCAAGAACGCGCGAAAGTAGCCCTCCAGCTCAAGCATCTGGTTACGCCCGCCGGCATGGGGGAGAGTTTTCATGCGTTGATCGCCAGCCGAGCGGTTGATCCCGAGAGAATGGCCGTCCTGAGCGGTCTGAGCTTCGGGAACCGGGAACTGAAGTAATAGGTACCAAAGGTATGCACTATTTTCGCGGCATTTAACATTCCTGAAATATCTTTGCAGTAACCTGTAGATGATGAGCTTGCCTCGGGTATCTCGCTTCGCGCTGCCCCTACAGGTGGCTGCCGTCTGCTACCGGCGGGTAAATTCGCATGGCGAGTTTCTGCTGGTCAACACCAACGGCGGCAACAAGTGGACGTTTCCCAAGGGAGCCCCCGAACCCCGCCTCTCGCACAGCGAGGCTGCCGAACGCGAAGCCAAAGAAGAAGCGGGCGCCATCGGCGTTATCGAGCCCCGCCATTTCCACATCTACATTCACTCCAAGGGCGTCTTCTGGCAGCCCGGAGGCGTGCAGGAATACGCGGTCAAGGCTTTTTTGATGGATGTCCGCCAAACGCGTCGTCCCGAGGAAGACTACCGCAATCCCACCTGGTTCGATGCAGAAAGAGCGCGCGTTATCCTGGCCAAAGGCCGGGAGGTCAAATACGCCCATGAACTCCAGACTGTGATCGACCGCGCGCTCGAACACCTAGGTGTAGCGCGCTTGGCTGCGGCCCGCTAGCGCTTGCGTAGCGACATCCGCCCTCGGCTGTCCGTCGGGAATCAGCCGGTCTTCAATCCGGCGGCCGCGGCCAGCTTCGCTTGCCGGTCGTCAAAGGTCCAAAAACGCTCAGCCTTCAATTCCAGCGCCGAAGCGACATGTAATGTGTCGAGAGTTCGAACGCCGATCCGCGCCGCGTGCCGGCGGGCCAGTTGCGCGCACAACTCGAATGCTTGATCGGGCACCGGCACTTCCCGCCACAGATGTTGCGCGCGATGCTCATGGAATCGCTGTAACACACGGTCGGCCTCGTTACGCGTAATCGCCTTGCGGAAAACATGTTGCTCGATGGCATGAATGCACTCGGCAACATGAAGCGGCGTCATCCACAGCGATGGTCGCGAGCTGAGCCGATGCTCGACTTCCGATGTGTGCCGATCAGGGAGATAGATTGATACAACAAAAGAAGTGTCAGCGTAGATGGTCACTGGTATGGACGCTGCGACGGCCGTCAATGAAACCTCAATAGCGGCCGCGTTCTTCAATCACCAAATCGGCGCCGGGCAAAATGCGGTCGCCAAAGATTTCCTTACGCAAAGCTGCGAAATCAGGCCAATCGCCGGGTGCCGGTGGCGATCCCTGGGGAACAATGCGAGCAATCACCTTGTCGCGCTCCCGAAGCTCCACGGTCTTACCCGCACGCAGCCAAGCCTTCAGCCGCTTGGTGTCCCGGAGCTCGCGAATGTTCACAGTCGGCATGAAAAGATTGTGCCACGATATGTGGCACAATGTCAAGAAGGAGCTTTCACTGGGAACTGACGACTGACAACTGAGAACTAGTGCCGCCCTTCCGCTATATTTATCAGAGACAACCATGATCCAACTCTCCGGCGCCGGCAAGCGCTACGGCCACAAGCTCCTGTTCGAGAACGCCGACTGGCTGATCACGCCGGAATCCCGCATCGGTCTGGTCGGGGCGAACGGCACCGGCAAGTCCACTGTCATGAAGATCCTGGCCGGGAGCGAGACGCTCGACTATGGATCTATCTCGCGCGCCAAGGGCATCTCCACCGGATACCTTCCGCAGGACGGCCTTGCCCTTACCGGCCGCACCATTTTCGCCGAGTGCATGTCGGTGTTTGCCGAACTCCATGCCGTTGAAGAAGAAATGGAAGCGCTCACCCGCAGCATGTCGGAACTCGACCACGAGAGCCCGGAGTACGCGAACGTTGCCGACCGTTACCAGAAGCTCGAACATGAATTTGTTGCGCGCGACGGCTACACGCTCGAAGCCCAGATCGGTCAAGTCCTTACCGGTCTCGGCTTTCACCGCGACGGCTGGAAGCGCCAGACCGAAGAATTTTCCGGCGGCTGGCAGATGCGCATCGCGCTCGCCAAACTTTTGCTGCAGAAGCCGAACCTATTGTTGCTCGACGAGCCCACTAACCACCTCGATCTCGAGGCCCGCAACTGGCTTGAGGAGTATCTGACCACTTATCCTTACGCATACGTCATCATCTCGCACGACCGTTACTTTCTCGACATCACTGTCAAACGAATCGTGGAAATCTGGAACAAGCAGATGCACTTCTACGCTGGCAACTACGACCAGTACCTGGCCGCTAAGACCATGCGAAGAGAGCAGCTCGAATCGGCATATAAGACGCAGCACGACCGCATCGAGCAACTCGAAGTCTTCATCAACCGGTTCCGCTACACGGCGACCAAGGCCAAGCAGGTGCAGAGCCGTATTAAAGAGCTCGAAAAAATGGAGCGCATCCAGATTCCGGAGGAAGAGAAGACCGTCCATTTCTCCTTCCCGCAGCCGAAGCCGAGCGGGCGCATCGTGGCCGAGTTTGTGGACGTCGCCAAGAGCTACGGCCAGCGCGGGATCAATGAACACAGGGTTTTCGGGAACGTCAGCTTCATGATCGAGCGCGGAGAGCGCATTGCGTTGGTCGGAGTCAACGGGGCAGGGAAGTCCACGCTCATTAAACTGCTGGCCGGTCAGGAAGCGCTAAACGCAGGGGAATACAAGCTGGGACACGAAGTCCATCCCGACTATTTTGCGCAGGACCAGTACAAGGAACTCGATCCCGAAGCGCGCATACTCGACGACCTCGGCGAACTCTCGCACGCGTCCACCCAGACCCAGTTACGTAGTCTGCTCGGCTGTTTTCTTTTTTCGGGGGACGATGTTTTCAAGCGCATCGGCGTGCTCTCCGGAGGCGAGCGCAATCGCTATGCGCTGCTCAAAATGCTGCTGCACCCCGCGAATTTCCTGCTGCTGGACGAGCCCACCAACCACCTAGACCTGCGCGCCAAAGACGTCCTGCTCGAAGCGTTGATGAAGTACACCGGCACGGTCGTCTTCGTTTCGCATGACCGCTACTTCATCGACAAGCTGGCCACGCGCGTCTTTGAAATCGGCGAAGGCAAAGTTGAAATCTATCCGGGAAACTACGAAGACTATCTCTGGCGAAAGCAGGGAAGAGCCGCGGCAGAAGTGCCGAAGCCAGCTGCGATTTCATCCACGTCTTCATCGGTGATCGCACACGTGCCGGTGAACGGAGACCGCGCTTCCTCCGCCGACACAGCCGAACCCAAAGGCAAGCGCCTCAACCCGATCAAGCGCCAGCACATGGAAGACCGTCTGCACGAAATCGAAGAAGAGATTGCCAGGGCGGAAGCTGCGATTGCACTGTGCGAAACCGGGCTCCAGAGCTTTGTGAGCGCAGAAGAAACGCAACGTCAGGCGCAGGAACTGAGTGCGCGTAAAAGTGATTTGCAGGGCTTGATGAAAGAGTGGGAGGAGTTGTCGGAGGCGCTGGCTTAAGCAGAGGAGTCAGCGAATAACAGACACAGTCCTTGTCCCCCAGCCCAGTTCATCCATTCCGAAATAGACAATGAGCCGTGCTTTATTCTCGGGCAAGTCGTAGAAGAGTTGGCGAGACTCCCCCAATGGCTCGTGCTGCCTAGGTTCTATCCAGATGAGAGTCGCCCTGCTATTACTACGAAGGATCGGGCAGATTTGTGCTGGTTCCGCCTGCAGTCTTTTTCTTACAATCTGCTCACACTGTGCGGTCCTAAGATCGCCAATCAGCCACTTGGCCAATCTTTCATCGCGGCGATCGCGAAGAGGATTGAAAAACGGAACGGCTGTGCCCCTGGGTACTTCCGGAGAAGCGCCATAGTAACAGAGCATTGGGCGGTCGAAGCGATGGACGTAAAGGAAAACCAACGCTGCGAAGAAGACCACCGTCAGCACCGCCAGGAACGTGGTTTTCACCGCATGCATCCCATTGCTAACTCCACTTTTCGGGCTAATTCGCAGATCTGGTGTGAACTGAGTGGGCGCAGACGCTCTCGCGGTGCTTCCAGCGCTACCTTCCACACGGTGGTGACGTCCTGGGCTCTCGCTATGGCCCGCTCCCGCAGCCCGGTTTGTCCAGGTTCGAGGACAAGATGATAGAAGCCTTCACCCTTATGCACGGAGGTGCTGAGCGGCACCACGAGTACAGTGTCAGCTCGCGGGTGATTGTTTCGCCCGTTGACCGAGACGATGGCGACCGGGCGTTTTCCTTTGTCCGGAGGGTCGGTTGGCAATTTCGTGAACCAGATCTCGCCGCGTTGCGGATTGGACATGTGCGAGTTCCTCCTCAGGCAAGACTAGGGTCTGTCCTGCAAATTCTCCCCACGCTCGCTGTTCCTCGATTTCCTCATCGGTCAGGCTGTCGTAATAGGCAATCGTATTGGCCTCGATTTCCGCGAGTTTCTGCTCGTGCGTCTTCTCCGCTAGCAGTTCGTCAAGAAATGCCGACAGCGAGGGCATGTTGCGCTCCCGTGTCTGCTTCTCGATATAAGCGACATTCTGGGGCGAGAGAGTGAATGTGCGGCGAAGTTTGCGCGTTGGTCTCATACGGTTGCTCATACTTAGTATCATACCATCCGTATGACACTGCATTTTGACGCCTTTTTTCAAGCACCGGAGGACGGCAAACGTAGAGACGATTCGACGTGAAGATGCGGGCCTCGGTCCGCCTTGACGGGGGAGGCCCGTTCCAATGGGGGCTACCCGCCCTGCTTCAACTCGGTCAGCACCTGCCGCGCGATTTCCTTCAGCGTCTCGAACACGCCCACGCCCTGAAACGCCACGGACTCTATCATCGGCTCGTTTTTCTTGCGCAGTTCCCGGGAGAGAGCGTCCACCGGCAGGATATTGGGCAGGTCGCGCTTATTGAGTTGCAGGACGTAGGGTATCTTGTTGAAGTCGTAGCCGTGTTCGTTCAGGTTCGACATCAGGTTTTCGAGCGCCTCGACGTTGGCGTCCATGCGCTCCTGCTGGGAGTCGGCCACGAACACGACGCCATCCACTCCGCGCAGGATCAGCTTGCGGCTGGCGTCGTAGAAGACTTGTCCCGGAACCGTGTACAGGTGAATGCGCGTCTTGAAGCCTCTCACCGTACCCAGGTCCAGGGGCAGAAAATCGAAGAACAGGGTACGATCGGTCTCAGTGGCGAGCGAGATCATCTTGCCCTTCTGCTGCTCGGCTGTTTTCTGGAAGATGAACTGCAGATTGGTCGTCTTGCCGCCCAACCCGGCGCCGTAATAGACGATCTTGCAGTTGATCTCGCGCGCTGCGAAGTTGATGAAACTCAAAAGGTTTCCTCAGGCACTCTGCGAATAAGACTTGTGCGAACTACTCCCTCAGCGCGCGAGCCCTCTCGCCACAAAATCATTACGACTACAATACCGGATCCTGCTGGTTTTTATACCACACCGGACAGCTGCAGCGCAGGTTACCCGCGATACACGGTCGGTAGTCATCGGGCTGGGCCGGTGGGCAGTCCTAACCAATGCACTCCGCACCGATTATCGCGCCGTCGGCAGAGGATAGTATCCATCCTTCGCATAGACCTTTACGTCCTGTCGCCGCACCCGCACTTCGATCTGGCGGTAGCCTCCAATACCCGCCTTGGGCGCATAGCCCAGCGTGTACTGATTGCGCGCATCTCCGATCGCTCGAGAGTAAGCGCGCTCGATCTCGGCCTGCGCCAACTCGTCGTACACCTCTCCTCCCGTTGCGGATACGTATTTCGGCAGAATGTCGCTGTAGCCCATCAATCCCCGCGTCTTCGGAAGGTGAATCCGCTGCAGCCGGTCGTAAATCGGGATGGCCGCGCCTTCCACGCCCACCGCGTATACTGTGATGCCCTGTGTCAGCAGAACTTTCAGCGTGTCGGTGTAACTGGCGGTCGAGCCCAGCTCCCGCCCGTCGCTGACAATGAAGATGATCTTGCGTCGCGCCCGGTCGCGCTTCGCAAGATCGCGCGCCGCCATCAGAATCGCGTCATTCATTACCCGCGCAACTTTCGGCGGCGTGCTCACCGGGGTCACCGGAGAGTCAATCGGACGGCCATTGATGATCGGCCCCTGCGGACCGAGCGGCCCGCTCGTTACCGGAGGCCCATTATTGGCTCCGCTGTACCCCTTCACCTCGTTCAGGACCGCCGTCAACTGCTTGCCCACGGCGGTGAAGTCCGATACCCGGCCCACCGTGCTGCTGTAGGTATAGATCCCAACTTCATCGAACTGGCTGAAAGCTCCCTGCAACGCCGACAGCGTCTCCTGTACCTTCTTCAGACCTACATCCGGCATGCCGGTATCGAAGATCACCGCCGCCGATAGGGCAAACGGATCGCTGGTAAAGAACTTCAGTGTTTGCGCCTTCCCATTTTCCAGAACTGAAAAGTCTTTGGGAAGCAAGCCACCGACCAAACGCCCTTCGCTGTCCTTTACCGTAACCGGAACGAGCACCAGACTTGCTCCCACCCTGATAACGGGAAGCTCTTCGCCGGTCTCGAGATCCTTCGGAACACTGCCTGCGGGCACCGTCTTCACCTCGGGCATCGGCGGAGGGGCCGGCTTTTCATCCGTTGAATCCGGTGCGGTCCGTGGAATCTCCCTCGATCCGCTGGTCACATCGGACGCCGGGGGAGGCGCCTCCGGCTTGGTCTCCTCATCCACCCCAGGCCGCGGACTCGACGGCGCCGGCGGCGGTATCGGGCGCGTCGCCGAGGGAGCGTCCGGGATGTCCTCAGGCTTCTGTTGCGCCATCACGGTGCCAGCCAGGAACAGCAACCAAGCCAGCCCCAGAATCACTACCGCGCTCGTCTTCGTGGCCATCCCCGGAATCCTCGAGTCTTTCTTACGACGCTTTTTAAGATTCAGATGCCCAGCCCCACCGCTTTGGTGCATCTAACCGTCACAGGTCCGTACAGGATAGACTAGCAAAGTCCCGGGATAAAAACTCTGATGCTTAGACTGACTTTCAAGCCGCGCCTGACCGCGTGCTGGTTCGCTCCGATCCTAATCGTTCTGGCTACGATGCTGTCGCTTGCCGCTGCGGCGCAGAATCCTCCAATTCCGCCACCTCCGGCGCCCCCACCCACCTCCTCGACCGGCCCTACGTTCAATTCCGATTCCGATCCCAGCCCCAGATCTAAGGACCAAGGGCAGGACCAGTCGATCGAGACGCTGAAGGTCAACGTCGACGTCGTCCAGTTGTTCTTCAACGTCAAAGACAAGCATGGCGCGCTGGTTCCCAATCTCACTAAAGACAACTTCGACCTGTTCGAGGACGGTCAGCTTCAGACCATCAAGTATTTCAGGGCGGAATCCGATCTCCCTTTAACCCTCGGCATCCTCATCGACACCAGTTACAGCCAGCTGCGCGTGCTCGACATGGAGAAGGAAGTTGGGGGCTCTTTCCTGGAGAGCACGTTGCACGCCAAGGACGAGGCCTTCGTCATCAGCTTCGGCACCGATATCCAACTGGAGCAGGATTTCACCAGTTCAGTCAGCAAACTCAAACATGCGCTCAACCAGACCAAGATGAACAGCGCCGCCGTCAGTTGTTCCGGTGGCCCGCTTGGCCCGCAAGGTCCGATTCCATGCTCTTCCACTGGCCCGCGGGGCACCGCGCTCTATGACGCTGTGTATCTCGCCTCGCACGACGAACTGAGCCACGAAGTCGGCCGCAAGGCGATGATCCTGCTCACCGACGGAGAAGACCAGGGCAGCAAGCTCAAGATCAAAGATGCCATCGAAGCCGCTCAGAAAGCCGATGCCATCTGCTATGTGCTGCTGATCGCCGACCGCGGCATCACCATGGGTTTTGGCGGGGGCGAGATGCGCAAGCTCACCCAGGAAACCGGTGGCCGCATGATCGAAGTCGGCAACAAAATCGAAAAACTCCGCCAGGCCTTCGATCAGATTTCCCAGGAACTCCGCAGCCAGTACAACGTCGGTTACGTGCCTACCAACACCAGTCGCGACAGCTCTTTCCGCAAAGTTGAGATCAAGCCCAAGGAGGGGGACTACAGGATCCAGGCCCGCAGCGGCTACTACGCCACGCCCCGGCACGAAGACTAGCTTGTGGAGCGGGCCGGCGTCTCCGCCCGTCCAGCGCCCGTTCTCGCATTTACAGCGACTTAGCGCCGGCCCTTCCAGAGCATTCGCTTCTGCTTGACTTAAGGCCCGCTTACCCTCCAAAATAGTCCAACCGGGCGACCCCGCGCCCGTTGACCCCGTACTTTTTTCCCAGTTGTCTGGCCTTCACCAGGAGGTTCTGTGACCAAGTTGCCCCGCGTCGTCCTGTCCACTCTAGTTGTCCTTTTCGTTGCTTCGACCCTCTGGGGTCAGGCTCAGCCACCCGAGCTGCGCACCGGCATTTGGAGAGGCCTGAAGGTCACCTATACCTGGATTCCTCAGCCCGACGGCAGCGGCAAAGCTGTTTACCAGGGCGACATCCTGCTCGATAACGTCCAGCAATCGCCGAACGGCCCCGGCATCGACAGTGTGGGCGTCGCCTACTCCGGTTATCTCTGGCCGAAAGTTGGCAGCGTCTATCAAGTCCCCTACATTATCGATCCGGCGTCGGGGGATTTAACCAATCTGAACACTGCCATTAGCCAGTTCAACAGCACGTTTACCGGAGTGATCCAGCTGGTCGCGCGCTCCAGCGAGCCCGGTTACGTGGATTTCAATTTCGATCCCAACAACACCAGCGGCGTCTGCGAAGCCAACGAAGGCTATACGGGCAAAGAGCAGGTAGTCGGCGGTTCCGGAACGTGTACGGTTGCAACCATCCTCCACGAAATGGGACACACCGTCGGCGTCTGGCACGAGCAGGCGCGCGCCGACCGCAATACCTATGTCAACGTGAACTACGGCGCGGTCATCAAAGCTTCCCGCTCCAACTTCGACCAACTTGTCGAAAACGATCAGGAACTGACTCTCTACGACTATTCCTCAGTCATGGAATACCCGGCGTTTTCCTTCTCGCGCAATGGAGAGCCCTGCATTGAAAGCATTCCCGCGGGTATTCCGCTCTCCAACTCCGCCGGCTACAGCGCCGGGGACATCGACGGCATCCTGCGCCTCTACGGCGCCGTTCCCACGCAAGTCACCGTGACCAGCAATCCTCCGGGACTGCAGGTGATGGTTGACGGCTCGCCCGTGACCACCCCGCACACTTACGCCTGGGCTCTGAACTCGACCCATACGCTCAATGTCTCCTCCGCGCCGCAAACGCTCAATAACATCAATTACATTTACGGACGATGGAACGATTCCACCGCCGCCAGCCACACCATCACCGTCACGCCCGGCAACAACATGGTGACCCAGCCCGCGACCGCTCCCGCGGTCACCGTTTACTCCGCGAACTTTATCCAGCTTGTTCCCTATGTGAACGTGATTTCGCCGGCCAGCACCGGAACGGTTACGCCCTCGCCCGCGCCGCTAAGCTATTCGGGCCTCTCCGGCGTTTACTACATCATCCGCCAGCAGGTGACCCTCACCGCCGCGCCGAACGCAGGCCAGAATTTTTGGAACTACATCAATTCTCCGTTTTACCTGCCCGGCGCGATCGGCGCGAATCCCAAGACCTTTTATGTGATGGATGACGGCAGCACCATCAATCTGACCACCTACTTCACCAGCTCTCCGGTGTACACCGTGACCACCAATCCGCTGGAATCGAACGATGGCGTCCTCGTCGATGGCAGTTTTTGGTATGCGCCGGTAAATTTCGCGCTGCCTTACGATTCCAGCTGGACGCCGTCCAGTTCCCACAGCGTGAGCACGTATTCGCCGCAATATCCGTGGAGTTCGAATACGCGCTTCATTTTTTCCAGTTGGAGCGACGGCGGAGCGCTGACTCACAACGTCACTCTGCCCGCGAGCGGCGGCGCTACCTACACCGCAAACATCACGCCGGATTATTACGTTGCCGACTGGGTCCAAGAGACCTGTGCCGGCGCGATCAACGTCTCGCCCGGATCGCCCAGCGGCGACGGCTTCTATCCCACCGGCAGCCTGATCACTTTCAGTGAGACGCCCAACACCGGCTGGACCTTTACCGGATGGCTCTACGACCTGAGCGGAACCACCAGCCCGCAGAACCTTACTGTCAGCGACGAAGTCTTGGTTGCCGCCGATTACAGCACCACCTCGACGCAGCTGCAGTTGACCAGTATCAGTCCGCCCAGCGCTACTGCGGGCGGCGGACCATTTACTCTGACCATCAACGGAGCCGGCTTCACTTCCTCGACCGCCGCCTATATCGGCGGATTCTTCCGCACCGCCACGTTCGTCAACTCCACGCAAGTCACGGTGCAGATGACGGCCGCTGACATCGCTACGCCCGGGGCGTTTCAGGTTGCGGTTGGCAATTTTCCGTCTGGTGCAGCTTGCGCCGCCTATGTTCCCACGACGTTCTACGTGCTGCTCAACCCGAATCCAACGGCCGGCCTAAGCACGGGGAGCTTGAGCTTCGCCAACCAGGCCGCGGGAACGAGCAGCGCGTCCCAAGCTGTTACGCTCAGCAACGCGGGCTTGAGCGCCCTCAGCATCACCTCGATCGTGGCCAGCGGAGATTTTTCCGAGACCAACAATTGTTCCAGTTCTCTCGCCGCCGGCAGCAGTTGCACAGTGAATGTAACCTTCAGCCCCAGCGTTACCGGAGCAATCGCCGGCGCACTGACTTTCATCGACAACGCTGGCACCAGCCCTCAATTGGTGGCGCTGACCGGCACTGGCGTGACGCCACTCTCGTTCAATCCGGCCAGCCTGAGTCTGGGCAGCGTCGCGGTGGGAAAGACTTCGTCCAAGACCGTCACCGTCACCAACAACCAGCCCACGACCATCAGCCTGAGTTCCACGGCCAGCGCCGATTATTCCATTACCGGCGGGACCTGCGGCAGTTCACTCGCGGCCGCCGCGAGTTGCACCATCACGGTGACCTTCGCTCCCAAATCCAACGGTTCGATCAACGGTGCGCTCGCCATCGTTACCGGTGGCGCGTTCAGCCCGCAGATCGTCGCGCTTTCGGGAACCGGAAAATCCGGCCCGGCCGTCCCTCTCACCTTCAACCCGACCTCGCTGACTTTCTCTTCGACCGGAATCGGCGTGACCAGCGCCGCCAAGACCATCACCGTAACCAACAGCGGCACCGGTTCCGTGACTATTAACAGCATCGGCGCCAGCGCTAACTTTGCCGCCGTAGGCAGCGGCGCCACGCCCTGTGGAGGCGCGCTCGCCGCGGCCGCCAAGTGCACTCTGAGCGTGACCTTCAACCCTTCGAACATCGGATCCATCAAGGGCGCAGTCGCCCTCGCCACCTCGGGCGCGGGTAGTCCGCAGATCGTCGACGTGAGCGGTACCGGCGCGCTTCCCGTAGCCCTGTCGCCGGCGAGCCTCACTTTCGCCGCGCAAACCGTCGGGACAACCAGCGCAGCCCAGACCGTCACCTTGACCAACAACTCCGGAGGAACGCTGAAAATTTCCAGCATCGTAGCCAGCGGAGATTTCGCTGCTGCCCCGTCGGGCACCAAGCCCTGCGGCGCCACCGTTAGCGCCGGAGCGAAGTGCACCTTCAGCGTAACCTTTACGCCCAACGTAACCGGCGCGATCAGCGGAGCCGCCACCGTAACCCACAATGCGCCTCTGAGTCCGGGAGTGATCGGGCTGAAAGGAACCGGCCAGTAGCGGCTGGTTAGGGCCGGCGTGCTCCGTATCCGGTTACGCTTTTGTTTCTTGCACTTACGTGGAGTTTCTGCAAGTAGAGTAAGTTGAAGATTCAAGCGAATGTTGCGAGTGCGGCGGAGGATCAGCGGCGCACGACCGGCGGATCCTTGAGGGTGTAGGGGTTCTTCTCCGCTCAGACAAAGTGGAAAGGACGCTGGATAAGTCCAGCAGGCTGCGAAATCCCAAGAAAATCCTTCCCTCGGCACAGGCCTTCCCCTAAACTGGAGGGCAGGCTAGCCGAGGGCGCTCCCAGCCCTCGAATCTCGGGGGTTCTGTGCGCGTACTGGTGACGGCTGACACTTTCAGCAGCGTGTGGACTTACGCGCGCGAGCTTGTCTCGGGCCTGGTTACGCATGGCGCTCAGGTTACCCTGGTCAGCTTTGGAGAAATTCCGCTCCCCCACCAGACTGCGTGGATGGATGCGCTGCATGGGCTGGAGTATCATCCCACTGCGTTTCGTTTGGATTGGATGGAAGAAGGGGAGCAGGACTTCCACGCGGCGCAGGATTATCTGTGCTCGATCATTCGCGACACCCGTCCCGATTTTCTGCATTTGAATCAGCTTAGTTTTGGGGCGCTGCCGGTGCCTACTCCCCGGCTGGTGGTGGCGCATGGCGATCTGATTACCTGGTGGCTTAGCATTCACGGACACGAGCCGGCCGCTTCGGCTTGGCTGAAGTGGTATCGGCAGACGATTATCGGGGGGCTGCGGCGGGCCGAGGCCGTGGTCTCGACTTCGCGCTGGATGGAAGACATGCTGCGCGTTGCCTATGGCAACGTTTTCGAGGGGCACGTCGTCGCGCCGGGACGCAATCCTATCTACTTCAATCCTTTTGTAACCAAGGAAGAGTCGGTGCTGGCGATTGGGCGGCTGTGGGATTCGGGGAAGCAGGTTGCGTTGCTGACCCAGCACACGCACCGGTTGCCCGTGTGCATTGTGGGGGCGGACAATCCGATTCCGGTGCCGGCGCTGCCGATCCGCGCGGATGTGCGCGTCTCAACCGGGGCGCAGGAAATTTCGGTGAAGGGAGCGCAGACCGAGTCGCAACTGCGCTCGCTCTATAGCAAATCGACGATTTTTGCGGCGACTTCGCGCTACGAGCCTACGGGATTGGCGTCGGTGGAAGCGGCGTTCTCGCGCTGCGCGCTGGTCGCGAACGACACCGAAGTGTATCGCGAATTGTGGGGCGACGCGGCCTTGTACTTCGAGCGCAATAACGCCGACAGTCTCGGCGAAGTGCTGAGCCAACTGGAAGCCGACCGCGATCTGGCCCGCCTCTACGGGACGCGCGCTTATAACCGGGCGCGCGAGCGCTTCACCGCGCGACGGATGGTGGACGACTATCTGCGGCTGTACCGGCGGTTAAGGACTACGAAGGTGGCGGCGTAAGTTCGTCAAGCTTCCCGGCGAAATCAAATGCATAGGTCCTTCGCTTCGCTCAGGATGACAGATTTTTCTGGGTGACAAGGTTCTCGATAATCACGCGGCGAATCATCACAATTTCGGTTTTCAGCGCTCACTGACTTCCGCGTTTTCGCAGAGCACACTCTAATCCTGTCATCCTGAGCGAAACGAAGGACCTATGCATTCTCGCGGCCAGCGCCACTACTATGTCTACCTCCTGACCAATCGCTCCCAGACGTTCTATGTGGGCGTTACTAATAACCTGCACCGGCGCGTTTGGGAGCACAAGTTTGGCAACGGCTCGGAATTCTGCAAGTGCTACAAGATCGATCGGCTTGTTTACTACGAAAGCTTTGACGATGTGCGCAATGCGATTGACCGGGAGAAGCGGATCAAAGGCTGGCTTCGAATCAAAAAGATTCAGTTGATTGTCTCTGTGAATCCTACCTGGAGCGATCTGAGTGAGGAGTGGTACGAACGGCATCTCTACCAGCCGGAAGAATGCATAGGTCCTTCGCTTCGCTCAGGATGACAGAGTTTTGTAGGACGACTGAGTCTTGCAGGATTACAGGTTGCTACTTCGTCATAAACTTTTGGATCTCGTTCTCAAAGGTTGATACCGGGAGCGCTCCCACTACCCGGTCGCCGTCGAGGGCATCCGCGGCCGTCTTTCCGATCACGAAACTAGGAGTGCCGTTGATGCCGAGGGCGCTGGCGTCGGCCGCCCCCTTCTGAATTTCGGCCTTGTATTTGTCGGCGTCCTCGCAGGCTTTAAAGCTGGCAATATCGAGTGCGTTGGTCTGCGCGTACTTGAGGATCGCATCCGGGCTGAGGTCGGAGGAATTGGTGATCATGGTGTCGCGCAGTTCCCAGTATTTATTCTGCTCGCCGGCGCACCACGCGGCTTCGGCAGCCTTCTCGGCGTTGGCATGGAAACTGAGCGGCAGATCGCGGCTCACGAATCGGACCTTGCCCGTGTCGATGTAATTCTTCTTCAATTGGGCAAAAGTCTCGGTGTGATACTTGCGGCAGAAGGGGCATTGATAGTCGGTGAACTCGACGATAGTGACGGGTGCATCGTCGCGGCCCATCCAGTGCCAGCCCGCAGCTATCTTCATATGGACTTTGTCGGTCGAGGGACCGGGAACAATCGTGGGCGCGGAAGTGGGGGCAGGTGCGGCGGACGGAGGTGCCGCGGCAGTCGGACCGGGAGTGGTGACCCGGCTGGGCCCTTGAGCGATCAGCAACTGGTGGATGGCCTTGAGTTCGCTGAGTATGGCGTCGGCCTGGTCGTGGGTGATGCCCTCGGGCTGATTGACGGTGGCCGGCTGGGCCTTCACGGTTTTCGAAGCAGGGCTGGTCTTGGCTTTTGCGGCTAGCGCGCTGGCTGGCGGCGCAGCCTTCGCTGGCGCCGCGTTCTGTGCTGACGGAGCATTCTGCGCCGCTGCTATCAGGCTGCAAATCAACGCCAATAATGCTATCCGACCCATGATTCTCCCCTTGCCTTCCATTATCAGTTTACCGCAGCGATTCGGAGCGGAGCGGGGCGATGGTTACCGCGGTAAGGCGGCGCGAAGGGCCGGACAGCCGTCAACGAGATTTCAATCTCCAACAGGGGCAGGGCTTGCCACTCTCGGGATCTCCGAACGGGCCGATTCGCGGGCGATTTCCTCAGTCAAAGATCGGATTTCACTTTTCCTTAATGCTGCAGTTACAGAGCAGAAACATGATCCGCCTAAGGTTCTTGCAGTTTCTCGCCATGCGGCAGGCCTACGCCTTGCGCCGGGCAAATCGAAGAAACGGAGAACTCAGCATGTTTGAACAGCAGCAGTTCCTCGCCAACGTCAGGCGGGCGATGGCCTCATTATTGACGATGACCATTGCTCTGGGACCTAGCGTCACTCCCGCATTCGCCTCTTCCGCCAAACCGGCCGCTCCAGCAGCGAGCGCCGCGGCGACGCCCATCCAGCATCTGGTGGTGATTTTCCAGGAAAACGTATCTTTCGATCACTACTTCGGAACCTATCCCAATGCGCTGAACCCGAAAGGCGAGCCAAAGTTCAGAGCGGCTGCCAACACGCCGGCGGTCAATGGGCTGTCGAACGCTCTTATGAACAACAACCCCAATCTGAATCCCGCCAACCTTACCGGCGCTTCCAACCCCTTTCGGCTGGATCGCTCGCAAGCGGTTACCCCCGACCAGGACCACAACTATCAGGCGGAGCAGGCGGCGTTTGATGCCGGCCTGATGGATTTGTTTCCCCTGGATGCCGGATCGGGCGGGAGCAGCATTGTCATGGGCTACTTTGACGGGAACACCGTCACCGGTCTGTGGAATTACGCCCAGTTTTTTGCCATGAGCGACAATTCCTATGGCACGACCTTTGGACCATCGACGCCGGGCCTGCTGAATCTGGTTTCAGGCCAGACCAATGGAACGACAGCGACTATGAATGGAACGAGCAATGAGGTCAACGGCGGCAGCGACGGTTCTCTGAGCGTGATCGGCGATCCCGATCCGATCGGCGACGTTTGCTCCAACCCGACCCGCAATCAGGTCACCATGGGGAGCAAGAACATCGGCGACCTGTTGAACGCCGCGGGCGTAACCTGGGGATCGTTCATGGGCGGCTTCGACTTGACGGTCACCAATCCCAACGGCACAACCGGCTGCAAAAGGAGTTCAGCCGGTCTTGCTGGCACTACCGGCGATTACATTCCGCACCACTCGTTTTTCAACTATTACACCTCGACAGCCAACCTGGCGCACACGCGGCCTGGTTCTCTGGCCGAAATCGGAAATGCCGGTCCGGCCAATCACCAATACGACCTGCATGATTTCTTCACCGCCGCTGCCTCGGGCAATCTGCCGGCAGTGAGCTTCGTCAAAGCGCAAGCCTATCAGGACGGCCATGCTGGATACTCCGACCCACTGGACGAGCAGACGTTTCTGGCGAACACAATCAATTTCCTGGAAACGCTGCCCACCTGGAACAGCACGGCAGTGGTGATCATGTACGACGATTCCGACGGATGGTACGACCATCAGATGGGGCCGATCGTCAACACCTCGACTGGCCCCGCCGATGCTCTGACCGGGCCGGGAGCTTGCGGCACGGCGGCGACTGCACTGCCGGGCGTTAACCCGGCCAACACGCATGCTCTGGGCCGATGCGGCTATGGTCCGAGACTGCCTCTGTTGGTCGTTTCACCGTGGGCGCGGCAGAACTTTGTGGACCACACCGTGACCGACCAGACTTCGGTCACCCGCTTCATCGAAGACAACTGGCTGGGCGGACAACGCATCGGGCAGGGGTCGTTCGATGCGATTGCCAGCCCTATCAACCAGATGTTTGACTTCAGCAAGTTGAGAAACAATGGCGTGTTGTTCTTGAATCCAAGCACTGGAGAAAAGGTAAAGTAGAATTGCTTTCGAACCTGACTTTGGCGGGCATGCGACCTGAAATGGTTCGCATGCCCGTTGTTTTTTTGGGAAGTGGGTATGAGGTGCACGCTGCGGTTCCGCCGCATGCTTAAGGGAACGGGGCGAGCCCCTCTGTACGGTTAGGCGCGTGCTATACTTTTTAAGCATCTTTCCTGTCAGATTCACCTGTCAGATCAACAGACGGAGGACGGTATCGACAAGCGTTTTATCCGCATGAACGAGCGCATCCGGGCACGTGAAGTACGCGTGATCGGCGACGAAGGGGAACAGATTGGCGTGATGCCTCCCTTCGAGGCGCTCAAGATGGCCCGCGAAAGAAACCTGGATCTGGTGGAAATTTCCCCGACCGCGCAACCTCCGGTTTGCCGCATCATGGACTATGGGAAATTCCTGTACCAGAACGAAAAGCGCGAGCGCGAAGCCAAGAAAAAGCAGAAGGTCATCACGGTTAAGGAAGTGAAGTTTCGTATCAACGTGGACGATCACGACTACGAAACGAAAAAGAATCACGTGCTGCGCTTCCTCGACGAAGGCGACAAGGTGAAAGCGACCATCTTCTTCCGGGGACGCGAAATGACGCGGCAAAGCCTGGGCCGCCAGATTCTGGAACGCCTGATTAAAGACGTCGACCAGAAGGGTCTAGTGGAGTTCCGGCCGCGGCAGGAAGGCAACACGCTGCACCTGATTCTGGCGCCGAATAAGAAGGAAGGCGGGGCGAAAGAAAAGCCGGCAGCGAAACCGCCGGCTCCGAAGGTTGCGCCACCTCCGCCGCCCGCGCAGGGTGGTGCGCAGACCGCGTAAGAGCGGCCGTCAGCTAAAGTCTATGGTGCGACTGCGGGTGGAAAGTTGTGCTTCGTAACGCTGTGAGATGTAACTGAGAACTGAGAGCTATCTATGCCTAAACTAAAAACACACAAAGGCGCGGCCAAGCGCTTCAAGAAAACGGGAACGGGTAAGATCCTGCGTCACAAGGCGGGATTGCGTCACATCCTGTCATCCAAGGCGAAGAAGCGCAAGAAACAGCTGGGCCAGCCCACATTGGTAAGTGACGGAGATTACAAAAAAGCGGCACGAATGATCCCGTACATGTAATGGAACGACGGGCGCCCGCGCCCGTCCTTAACCGAGGTATGCAAGACAAAGTGATGTAAGACCAGTCTGCGGAGCGAAATGCACCGCAGCGGCGCGTGAAGAGGTCGGGCTTCAGAAATCCCGCTTCCATCAGGGAAATGTGGTAGAAGCCTCCTTACCTCCAGCCGCCATACGAAATAAAAAAGGAGAACAGCAATGCCTCGTGTAAAACGCGGAACCAAACGCCGCGCCAAGCGCAAAAAGATTCTGGAACGCGCCAGTGGGTATTTCCTAACTAAATCCAAACTTTACCGCTCGGCGAAGGAAGCCGTGGAGCGCGGGCTGAAGTTTGCCTACTCCGGCCGCAAGCAGAAGAAGCGCCAGTACCGGTCGATCTGGATTGTGCGCATCGGCGCCGCCGCCCGCTTGAACGGACTGAACTACAACCAGTTCATCAGCGGGCTGAAGAAAGCGGGAGTGGAGCTGGATCGCAAGATTCTGGCGGATCTGGCGGTGAAGGATGCGGCAGGATTTGCGCATCTGGCGGAGCAGGCGAAGAAGGCGAACGCGGCGACGGCTTAGCTGTCAGCTTTCAGCCGTCAGCTCTAAGTCTCAATCTCGTGTCATCCTGAGCGAAGCGAAGGACCTATGCATTCTGCTGGCGCAGGCGAAATGCATAGGTCCTTCGCTTCGCTCAGGATGACGATTCGTTTAGGAATTGCTCGAGAATTATGGCATACGCAGTCCCCAGGCTTAGTGACTTCTCGGCCGCAGCGCTCGATGGCGCTGTGCGTGAACTTCTGTCCGCACTTGAGCAAGAATCGGCGGCAGTCGCCTCCGAAAACGACTGGAAAGTATTTCGCGATCGCTGGATGGCGCGCAAGAATGGCCTCCTTACCCAGCTCAATGATCTTTGGCTGAAAGCGGCGTCGAAAGACGCCAAGCGCGACGTCGGGCAGCGCGTTAACGAACTCAAGATCAAAGTCGAGCAGGCAGTGGACGCGACGCTTGCCCGCATTCAGAGCGGCGCTTCCTCGGGTAAACTCGCCGCCGAGCGTCTCGACATCACTCTGCCCGGCATTCGCCGCCCCATCGGCGCGGAGCATCCCGTCATCAGGACGATGAACGAGATCATCGGAGTCTTCCGCAATCTCGGCTACTCGGTCGAGGAAGGCCCAGAGATTGAAACCGATTACTACAACTTCGAGGCGCTGAACTTTCCGCCAAACCATCCCGCGCGCGATACGCAGGACACGCTCTTCATCGCCGGACAGGAATCGAAGCCTCTGCGCGACCGTCTGTTGCTACGCACGCACACTTCACCGGTGCAGATCCGCACTATGCAAAAGACGAAGCCGCCGGTGCGCGTGGTGTGTCCAGGCAAAGTTCATCGCAACGACGCGCTGGACGCGACGCACTCTCCCATTTTTCACCAGGTCGAAGGCTTGGCGGTCGACACCAACATCACGTTCTGCGATCTGAAAGGTACGCTCGACCACGCCATGAAAGCGCTCTTCGGATCGAGCGTGAAGACGCGTTTCTATCCGTCGTTCTTTCCGTTTACCGAGCCCAGCGCCGACGTGCAGATCAGCTGCATTTTCTGCGGTGGCAAAGGCGTGCGCGACGGCGCTCCCTGCCGCAATTGCAAGGCCAGCGGCTGGATCGAACTGCTAGGCTGCGGCATGGTCGATCCCAATGTGTACGGCTTTGTGGATTACGATGCCAGTAAGGTTTCGGGATTCGCCTTTGGCATGGGCGTGGAGCGGATTGCGATTCTGAAATACGGTGTGGATGATATTCAGCTGTTTTTTCAGGGCGATGTACGGTTTCTGGAGCAGTTTGGATAAAAGTCGTTGGTCACTGGTCCTTAGTCGTTCGCAACTTACTGCCGTGTTAGCGTGCGTATTCTTACTTATTGTCATCCTGAGCGAAGCGAAGGATATGCTCTTTGTCGGCGCATGAGACAGCAGGTCCTTCGCTTCGCTCAGGATGACAACCAGCAAGAATGAAAGGCTCACGGCGGAGAGCTAAGAGCTGCTTTCATGAAACTTTCTCCCCATTGGCTGCGCGACTTCGTCGACATCCCGGTTGAGAATATCCGGCTTGCGGATGAACTTACGCTCGCCGGCGTTGCGGTGGAAGGCATCTCAGGCGAAGGCGACGACACTGTCTTCGAGATGGAGATCACCACCAACCGTCCCGACGCGATGAATCACTACGGCGTGGCGCGCGAGGCCTCGGCCCTTTATGATCTGCCGCTCAAGCCGATCGAACCGAAGCTGCCGCCGTCCCAGGGTAAGTCCGAAGTCACCATCGACATTCAGGAGCCGGACCTGTGTCCGCGTTTTACAGCGCGAGAAATTCGCGGCGCTACCATCAAACCCTCCCCGCAGAGTGTCTCTGCACGTCTGCAGTTGCTCGATCAACGTCCCATCAGCAATGCGGTGGACGCTACCAACTACGTGCTGTGGGAGAGTGGCAAGCCCACGCACGTATTCGATCTCGATCTGCTCGAAGGCAGGCGGCTGGTGATTCGCAACGCGCAGGCCGGCGAAATTCTCAAAACGCTCGATGGCGTGGAGCGCAAGCTCTCTGCCGACGACCTTGTCGTGGCCGATGCGAGGAAACCGGTGGCCTTGGCCGGAGTGATGGGCGGCTTCGACACGATGATCACTGAGCGTTCGACGAATATTCTGGTCGAGTCCGCGTGGTTCGATCCGGTGACGGTGCGCCGCATGTCGAAGCGCCACGGCCTGCACACCGACGCCTCGCATCGCTTTGAACGCGGCGCGGATTTCGAATCGACGGTGGTCTCGGCCAACCGCGTGGCCGAGCTGATTCTTGCCTCCGGCGGCGGCACGCTCATTGGCGACGCGATCGACGTCATTGCCCGCAAACTCGACCTTGCCCCGGTTGAGCTCGATCCGAGAGAAGTGCGGCGCATCCTCGGCGAAGAACTCAGTACGCTCGAAATCAACCGCATCCTTACCCGTCTCGGTTTCACGATGCTTCCCGGCGGCGAAGCTACTTACCTGGTCCATATCCCGAGCTGGCGGCTTGACGTCGAGCGCGAGATCGACATCATCGAAGAACTGGCGCGGCTGCACGGCTATGACAAGTTCGCAAACACGCTTCCCGCCTATAGCGGCGAAGTCCGGGACTTGCCCGACGCCGACAAAGACGCACGGCTGCGGTCATCGCTTCTGGCGCTCGGTTATAACGAGGCCATTTCGCTTACATTCATTTCGAAAGAAGATGCGCGGCGCTTTTCGACCGCAGCTGAGCTCGACCTCGCGAACCCGCTGAGCGATGAGGCTTCGGTGATGCGCACGTCGATGGTTCCGGGAATGTTGAACATGCTGTCTTACAACCTGAATCGCGGCAGCGACAACGTGCGGCTGTTCGAGGCGGGGAATGTGTTTGAGGCTTCGGGCGATAAGGTGCTGGAGATGAAGCGCATCTCGATCGGTGCGACAGGCAGCGTAGATGCGGAGGTGGTGCACGGACTGGCTCCGGGAGCGGCGGCGCGTCCGTTCTCGTTCTTCGACCTGAAGGGCGACGTCGGAAGCCTGCTCGCTCCCTTCAGCCATTGGACCCTCTACTACGATGCGCAGACGGCCGATTACTATCATCCCGGGCGTTCGGCCCGTGCCGTGCTGGATGGCGCTACCGTCGCCCAGTTTGGCCAGATTCATCCCGACGTGGCTGCGGCGCGCAAACTGCGGCAGGATGTTTTTGTCGCCGAGATCTATCTTGACCGGCTCTACCAGCACGATCTGCGCCACGTGCGTTATGAAGCGCTGCCACGCTTCCCCGCGGTCGAGCGCGACTTCTCGTTTGCGTTTGAGGACGCGGTGGAGTTCTCGAAAATCTATGAGCGCGTGTGCGGATTAGGCATCGCCGAGCTGCGCAGTTTCGTCCCGGCAGAAATCTTTCGCGGCGAAAAAGTTGGCGCGGGCAAGTACTCGATTCTGATGCGTGCCACGCTGCAGTCTACCGAACGGACGCTGCGCGATGACGAGGTGGCGCAGTGGGCCGGGCAGATTGCTAAGGCGCTGGAAGGGTTGGGCGGGGCGCAGAGGGCGTAGGGCTGCCCCTCGCGCAAACTTGCTGTCCCTGGCGTAGCCCTAAGATCGTCTTCGTCGTAACCTGTCGTATCCCTCGCTGATCTTTTGGGCGATTATCCGCTCCACGAATTCTTTGGCTAGCCTTTCGGACTTGAATTCCTGGATGAGCGGCTCACGCCCGCGGCCAGCGAACTTTGGACGGCTGCTTTTCATGACCGCGCGGCCCCAGGTCCGCTTCACAAACCTTCCGTGTCGATTGATTCTCCAGATTTTGTTGCTCGTCTGTGCTTTAGTTTTCTTGTTTGTTCGAAAGTTAAACAGAGTAGTCACACATAACCCCCTTCCGCCCAGCCAGTTCCGCACGGGTTTCCTCCCCTACTCCTCAGGGACTGGGAGCACCTGCGCGACCTTTTTTCCATAATTCGTAACCAGCAAGCACGTCCTCCCATACTGGACTTGGCTCAATCTATCGCTCAAGTTTGAGCGCAATTTGCTCAAACTGATTTCCGTATACGCGCTACTAGGGCTAAGAAGCACGCCTTCCTTAGTTTGCTTGAGGGAGATTCGCGTCACCTTAGATTTCTTTCGCATGAATTGATTCCTCGGTTAGCAATTGTACACATCTATACAATGTTTATAATATATACATTTATTATAGCGAACAAATAACGCATGACTTGCGATAATCCGCCAGGCAACAGCGGGAGCCCCGCGCGGAGCCACTGAATTCATGCCGCAAAGACAGATCACATCTATCAGCGGTTGGCCAAGGTGCGGATCGTTCCCAATCCCAGCAATCGTTGATCAGCTGTGACCAACGTGAGGTCCAGGACCTCGGCGGTCGCGGCGAGAATACGGTCGGCGGGGTCCTGATGCATCTGTAATTGCCGCGCTACGAGAGCGATCTCGTGGGTGAGCGGCGCTTCGTGAGTGCCGGCGGTGGCTCGCGCCAGCCAGGTCGCCAAGTCTTCCTTGATACGAATTCTGCCTTTGTAGTTCAGCGTCAGCGCTTCCCACGTACTCATCGGTGAAAGCCAAAGTTCGTTTTCCCTGTCCTGGAGATGACGTAAGACGCGTCGGCCAAGCCGCCGCTGATCCTGGAAATTCCAGAGCCAGATGTGTGTGTCCAACAGGAGTCTCAATCGCGCAGAACCTCCCACTCGTCCTCGTCGTTCGCCGGAGACACGATGTCGCCGAGAATCTCGAACGTGCCCTTCATCGATCCGATCCAGGCCTTGCGATCTTCTACCGCCGTCGGCGGAACGACTTCCGCCACCGGCTTGCCAAAGCGCGTGATTCGAATCGGCTTTTTCGTGGCGCGAACCTGTTCCAGCAGGGCAAGGCACTTGGCTTTGAACTCGGAAATGGCGATTTCCTGCACGGCGCTTCTCCGATGGTCATTCTAGCATACTATGGTCAGTCTATTTGACCATTTGAAAACAATTTGCACCTGCGGGCTTCGCCCGCTGGACAGCCGATGGCGTCCGTCCCTACGTGAGCGCTGGTTGTGCTAGGCTGCTTCCCATGACACCGGTTTCGGCGCATCCCAAGCACTTTCTCTCCGATAAGGTTGAGCATTTTACCGAGTCTGTGATTCGCGAGATGACCCGGCAGGCCATGCAGTATGACGCCGTTAATCTGGCGCAGGGGTTTCCGGATTTCTCGGCGCCAGCCGAGATCAAGCGCGCGGCGCAGGAAGCAATTGCCGCTGACGTGAATCAGTACGCCATTACCTGGGGCGCGAGGAGCTTGCGGACTGCGATTGCGCGGCAGATGCGGGAGTGGCAGGGAATCGAGGTCGATCCGGAAAAAGAAATTGTGGTGTGCTGCGGCTCGACGGAAGCGATGATCGCTACGCTACTGGCGGTGTGCAATAAAGGTGACGAGGTCGTGGTCTTCGAGCCCTTCTACGAGAACTACGGGCCGGACTCGATTCTTAGCGGAGCCAAGCCGCGGTTTGTCAACCTGCGTCCTCCGCAAACGGCGCACGGCGAATGGACCTTCGACGAACAGGAGTTGCGCGAAGCGTTCAAGCACCAGGTGGCGCAACATCAGACCCATCAATCCAAAACCAAGGCCATCATCGTCAATACGCCCAACAACCCTACCGGCAAGGTGTTCAGCCGGAAAGAGCTCGAACTGATTCGCGATCTGTGCGTCGAATACAACGTGCTGGCCATCACCGACGAGATCTACGAACACATTCTCTACGATGGCTCGGAGCACATTTCTCTCGCCAGCCTTGACGGCATGCGCGAGCGAACCATCACGATTAAC
>Ga0075030_100000570_pt1 | contig 32323 bp, 22 predicted proteins | sample LitLauG_LLR_2012_FD_71393 | JGI IMG/M metagenome (GOLD analysis project Ga0075030, IMG submission 71393) | Freshwater sediment microbial communities from Pennsylvania, USA - Little Laurel Run_MetaG_LLR_2012 | ecosystem: Environmental > Aquatic > Freshwater > Creek > Sediment | place: USA...
TCGAAAACGGTGCGGTTGGTGTGGCGGCGCGGAATCGCGCGGTACAGCTCCGTTTCCTGACGCGGGCCAGCCGAGAGAGCGACGCTCGCGACCAGCTCATTTTGCCGCCCTGAGTCCACCGTTCCGGGCGGTACCGATACGGTGGCGGCATACCCGTTGGCCGGGCAGGCAAGCATCAGGTTCTCGAGCGCGCAGCCCATGCCGATGAACTCTTCGCGCAGGTACGGATCCAGCGCGCCGACATTCCTTTCTCTGTCGATGTGCAGTTCAATGCCGGACGCCGAGGTGTTGAATCGCCACGGCTGGGTGTTGTGCGGGCTCGCGGCCAGAATCGCGGCGCGGACCAGCCGCAGAGGCCCTTGGCCAGCGCCCTGGAGCCAGTCCTTCCAGGGCGCGTACGCCTCCCCTTGGCCGGTGCTGAACACACCCTGTTTATAGCTGGAACCGGCCGCCGCTGCGGCGGAAAGTCCGATGGCCACGCCCGTTTTCCCGAAAAACTCCCTGCGATTCATAAATGGTCCTTTCCAACTCCCGCCGCATATCTAAGCACTGCTCAATTGCTAATCTTAGCGGTGTTCAGATAGAATGTCAAGAGGATGATGAAGAAAAAAATGCGTGCGGGGGAGCCGGTTTATCATCACGGCGATTTGCGGCGAGCCATCATGGATGCCGCGCTCCAAACGATCGAGGAGTCCGGAGCTCACAGCCTGTCTCTGCGGGAGATCGCCCGCAAGATCGGCGTGACGACCGCGGCGCCGTATCATCATTTCAAGGACCGGGAAGCCTTGTTAATCGAAATCGCGTTGCAGGGCTACGCTCAACTGCTGCAATGTCTTGAGTTCGCGCGCGACAGGGCGGTTGACGGCTGCCAGGAGATCGAGGGGGAGACGCGGGCGTATTTATCCTTCGCCCGTGAGCATCCAGCGCTCTACTCCGTCATGTTTTCGGTGGAAGTCTCGAACAAGGTCCACTATCCAGAGATGAGGGCGATGGCGGACCGGTGTTTTCAGGTTGTGTGTTCCAGCGTCGTGAAATGCGCCCGCAGTGGCGCAAGGGAGAGCGCCGAAGCGGCCTTGTGCCTGTGGGCGACGCTGCATGGAATCTCCGCCTTGAATCCGAACCAGTTTCTGGAGGAAGGGCGCGGGGAGCAGGACCGGATCGCAGTAAAGGCAGCGCGCAGCATCGTGCTGGGATATGCTTAAAATCTCCACCGGCGAAGGGGACAGCCTACTGTGTCCCCAATCCACAAATGCCGCAGCTTTAACAGAAGTGATCAGTGGACACAGCGGGCTGTCCCCTTCGCTCGCGGGATGCCCGTGGGGAGACGACTTTTCACACAGACTCGTAAGCCCGGGGCTCCCCGCCCCCACGGGCCAAGGTTATTGCGCCGCCTCGGCCAGCGGCTTTTTCAGCCACACGAACATCCCCGCCGCCAGTAACTGTGCGACGATGCCGAACACCACCAGCGCCATCAGCGAATGGTCGTACAGTAGCCCCATCACGGCGCTGCCCACGAACCATAGGACGCCATAAACTCCATTGAAAGCTCCAAACGCCGTGCCGCGCTTGTTCATCGACACCACCTGCGCGATTCCTCCGCGCAGCGACGCATCCTGCGCCCCTAAGCCTGTCGCCCAGCAGCCGACAGCGACGAAGGCTCCCGTGTGTCCGCCCAAAAACGCGAACGGCAAGGCGAGAAGCGAAACGCAAATTCCCGCCGAGAGGGCCAACACACCGAAGCGGTCGAACAGGCGGCCGAAGATCACCGCTGTGATGCCGTTGACGCCCATCGCAGCGGCGTAGAGCAGCGGAATGGTTTCCTTGCCCACCGTCCCCGTCCTTTGGAAATGAAATGCCATCAGCGGAAAATCGACGAATCCGCAGGCCAGCAGCCCCGCGGCAGCGACGTACAGCCAGAACACATCGGGTAGCTTCTGGTCCACTTTCTTGGGAGGCTTGGCCTCGCTCGCAGGATTGATTGCCCGCGCCACGATCATGGCCGTAAACGCACCCGCCGCCGGTATCCCGAGCCACAAAAATGCCGGCCCGAAATGGCTGGTCTTGGCAACCGCATAAGCGACGAACAGAGGACCGATTACCGCTCCGGCTTGGTCGAACGCCGCGTGCACGCCGTAGCCGAATCCATGCCCAACCTTTTCCGTTGCGCCGGAAAGCAGCACGTCGCGCGCCGGTCCGCGCAGAGCCTTGCCGGTACGCTCCATGATGATCAGCAGCGCGGCCGCCTTCCAGTTTCCGGCGAACGCCAGAGCCGGCACCACCACGATATTGATGGCATAGCCGAGAATGGCGATGGTCCAGTAAGCGCGCGTTTTGTCAGCCAAACGGCCTGAGAAATAGCGCAGACTCGCCGCGAACATTTCGCCGATGCCGGCGATCAGCCCCACCTGCGTGGCGCTCGAACCAAGATCGCTCAGCAGCGGCCCGATGACGCTGTGCGCGCCTTCATAGGTCATGTCGGCGAACATGCTCACCACGCCCAGGCACAGGATGAAACGGATTGCTGTCTTGCGGTCGATCGCGGAAACCCCGGTCACGCGTGGCCTTCCGTCAACGTCTCCACCACAGACAGAACGCCCAGCACCAGCAGCGCGCCGACGCCCACGTAGCGGATGATTTTCGGCGACACGCGATCCAGCACCCACTGGCGCAGGCCCGCGCCCAGCGTCGCGGCCAGAATCCCTTTGGTCACCATGGCGCTGACGGCTCCGGCCCATACCAGCCACGGCATGCCCGGATGCGCCACCGCCATAGCCGCCGCTGTAATTTGTCCCACATCACCCCATTCGGAAAAGAAGATTGCTGCAAAGCTCACCATCATCGCTTTGGAAACGCCCGTATCGCGCTTGCCCTCGGACCGCTGCACGTCTTTGCGCCACAACGCGATGGCCACGCCGATGAAACTGGCCATGGTAATCGACGCCACCAGCACCGGAGGCAGCTTGCCGATCTGCTCGCCCACCACCACCGCCACGCCCATCTTCAGCATGAACGCCAGCGCCATACCCAGCATGATAGGCAGCGTGCGATAGCGCGCCGCCAGCACGCCCGTCGTGTAGAGAAGCTTGTCGCCGACAATTTCGGCCAGGAATACGGCGGCGAACACCGCGAAGTAGATCGTCGTCATCTGGAAACTACCTAAGATACCGCTATTCGATGACCTCGCGCGTGCCGATCGACCGCCAAAACGCGTAACCTGCCGCGCCCAGCACCAGCGCCATGGCGAGCAGCCCATACGGAGCCCACCAGGCGCGCAAATCAGTGCCGAGCGTGATGCGGCTGATGCCGTTCACAAATACAAGCATGCTGATGGTGCTCACCAGACCGAAGCGCAGCAGCAGGAACATCAGGATGACGTAAAGCGATCCATAAATGGCCACCGAGGCCACTAGATGAGGCGAATTCACCACGGCGGGTTCGCTAAGCGTGAACATCAGCGACACCACGATCGCCGCCAGCCAATCTCGCTTCAGCAGGGCGCGCATTCCGAAGATCGCGAAGAACGCCGCCAGTCCCGCCAGCAGGGCCGTATCAAACATCGCCGCGAAGGACGCGATTTCCTGCCGCAGTCCCATGATGGGCCACAACTCCAAGGTCGCGCCCAGGCCCGGGTTACCCCATTCATTCCGCACCTCGAAAACGATCGACGTCGCCGCGCCGAGCAGTGCTCCGATCAAAACATGTGATCCCACCTGAGCGTCGGACCAGCGCCCGGCAAGAATCCGGTTCCAGGTGACGATGGCGTGCGGCCACCGTGCGCGCACCGCGGGCTCCAGCGCAAGATAGAGCACCCACAAGATCCCGGTCCACAGCAGCGCATCGCCGATGGAGTTTAACAACTGCCAGAACATATCGCCGGTCGGTACCGGATGCATGCGTCCGAACCAGGTGAGGACGCTCAGGACGAAATAAAACGAAGCCAGCCGCAGCGCGCCGCGCTTATCAATACGCTCCTTCACCCAATTCTTGCGCGCCAACATGATGCCGGTAAACCCCGCCATTGCGTAGGCCAGCAACAGCAACGCACCGCGCAGTTTTTTCCATCCCTGTGGACTATCGTCGGTGACCCCGGGGTCATAATAGGGAAACTCCACTTGCGCCTGGGTCACGCGGCCCTTCCAGAGCGCGACTTCCACCCACAAAGGAGTATCGGGAAGCACCGGGTGCTGCCCCTTCCATGCGCGCACTGTATCCGAGGCGTGCTCCGGCACAAGGCGCGGCTGCGTCTCGGAGAACTTCGCGCGATCCAAACCCATGGCGCGGAACACCGTGTCCATTTCCACTGGCTGGGCCACTGCTTCGTTAAGGGGAACCGCGGTGAACGTGCGCAGATGCCCATGCGCGTCCAGTTCCGCGGACACCATTCCGGGCAGCCTCTCGGCGGGCGTCTCGCTGCCCAGGAAGCCATAAGGCCAACTCACCATCGGATACGGACTTTCGCGATACTCCGCCATCAAAGGCGCTTCCGACTCGAGCCACGTGTCCCATTGGCGAGGTCCCGGCAGCTTGCGCAGCATATTGACCAACCCGCTGCGATGGTTGATCGAGACGGCCGTATCGGCAGGCTTCTTCGCGTACCCGAAGGCCGACGCACAATCGCGGGCCTTCTGTTCCAGCACTTCCGGCGAATATTCCAGCGAGGCGTGCAACATCGCCTCGCTGCGCTGCCGAAGCACGGGCACCGCCAGCACTACCAGCGCCACCACCGCGAAGCATGGGATGGAGTACTTCAGCGGCATGCCTTCTTGCTTGCCCGCCGCAGCCACCAATTCCGGCGATGGGGTTTCGCCCGCGGCCAAAGCCGCCGCCAGCGGATCGCCTCCAGGCAGCGCGGCCGATACCGCCAGCGCCGTTGGCGGACGCTTCGCAGGATCGGGCTCCAAACACCGGCGAATCGCCTTCTCCACCGACGGGTCGATGTCCGCGGCGATCGACGACATCTTGGTCAACTGCGCCGATTCCTGCTGCGAAAGCAACTGCGGCACCGTCTTCGCGTCGTACGGACGCCGGCCCGTGAACAGTTCGTACAGCACCAGGCCTAAGGCGTAAATGTCGCTGCGCGCCGTCACCTCCGCGCCCTTCAACTGCTCCGGAGCCATATATGCGGGCGTCCCGTTGCGCGCCTCCGCCCCCGAAAGCTGGTCGGCGATCGCGGCCAGGCCGAAGTCCATGATGACCACTTCGCCCCGCTTGTTCATCATGATGTTCTGCGGCTTCAGATCGCGATGAATGATGCCCTTATCGTGCGCCGCCGCGAGGCCCGCGCAAATCTTGCGCGCTGTCTCCAAAGCCTTGTCCCCCGGCAGCCGCCCGATCCGCGTCAGCAGCGAAGCAAGGTCCTCGCCATCGACGTACTCCATCGATATGTAAGGAACCCCGTCCACCTCGCCCAGGTCGTAGACACGGCAGACGTTCGGATGGGACACCTGCCGCGCCACCCGCACCTCGCCCGCGAAGCGTTCCAGCAGCCGCTCGTTGTTGGCAGCCTCGGCAGGCAAAAACTTCAGCGCGACGGATTGCCCCAGCGTCAAATCCGTGGCGCGATAAACCTCGCCCATGCCTCCGCGGCCCAGCAGCCCGATGATGCGGTAGCGTCCGCCCAGCAAAGTGCCGGCAACAAAACGTCCTTCATCGTCAGAACTTGAAGAAATGCCGGAGATAGCCGGGGCGGGCTTCGAAGGCTCCGCCACGGTCTGGGTCAGGTCTTCGATCCGGCGCTCCATGGAGCTTTATTCTACTGAAGTCATGCGGGGCAGCGCCGTGCGCAGCCACGCCTTCGGTGCTTTGCCGCCCCAAAGACCCCGGAGTTACACTAATAACACCGCAAATGAAAACCTCCCGCATGTCCGCCGCGCTGGCTCGCAACGTCGCCGAGCCTTTGAGCCGCAATCAGCACCTGCTCGCATGGGTCGAAAAAATGGCCCACCTGACCAAACCCGACGCCATTCACTGGGTCGATGGGTCGCAGGAGGAGAACGACGCGCTCTGCGCCGAGATGGTCGAATCCGGCACCTTCATCAAGCTCAACGAAAAGCTCTGGCCCGGCTGCTATTACGCCCGCTCCGACTCGAGCGATGTCGCCCGCGTCGAGGACCGCACCTTCATCTGCTCGCTTTCCAAAGACACCGCCGGACCCACCAACAACTGGGTGGACCCGTTCGAGATGCGTAAGAAGCTGAAGACCCTGTTCAAGGGCTGCATGCAAGGCCGCACCATGTACGTGCTGCCGTTCAGCATGGGACCCATCGGGTCGCCCATGTCGCAGATCGGCGTGCAGTTGACCGATTCGCCGTACGTCGTGGTGAACATGCGCATCATGGCGCGCATCGGCACCGCGGTGTTCGAAGAGATTGATCAGGATGTGAAGCGCGTTGTCCCGTGCATGCATTCGGTGGGCGCGCCGCTCGAGCCCGGCGAAAAGGACGTGCCGTGGCCTTGCAACAAGGAAAAGTACATCGTCCATTTCCCGGAAACGCGCCAGATCTGGTCCTATGGATCGGGCTACGGCGGCAACGCCCTGCTCGGGAAAAAGTGTTTCGCCCTGCGCATCGCCTCGAACATCGCCCGCGACGAGGGCTGGATGGCGGAGCACATGCTCATCGTCGGCGTCGAAGATCCGCAGGGCGAGAAAACCTACGTCGCCGCGGCCTTCCCCAGCGCCTGCGGCAAAACAAATTTCGCCATGCTCATCCCTCCGGCGGGCTTCGAAGGCTGGAAGGTGTGGACCGTCGGCGACGACATCGCCTGGATCAAGCCCGACGCCGAAGGCCGCCTGCACGCCATCAATCCAGAAGCCGGATTTTTCGGCGTCGCCCCCGGCACGTCGATGAAGACGAATCCCAACGCCATGGCGGCGCTTTCAAAGAACACCATTTTCACCAACGTCGCCCTGACGCCGGAAGGAGGCGTATGGTGGGAAGGCATGACGGACGATCCTCCGCAGGAGTGCGTGGACTGGCAAGGCAAGCACTGGACGCCCGAAATCGCCAAGGTCACCGGAGCCAAGGCCGCGCATCCCAACGCCCGCTTCACCGCGCCCGCGTCGCAGTGCCCCACCATCGATCCCGATTGGGAAAACCCCAACGGCGTGCCGATCAGCGCGTTGATTTTCGGAGGCCGCCGCGCCACCACCATGCCGCTCGTGTATCAGGCCTTCAATTGGACCAGCGGCGTGTATATCGGCGCGACGATGGGCTCGGAGATGACGGCGGCAGCCGCGGGCACCGTCGGAAAGGTGCGCCGCGATCCCATGGCGATGCTGCCTTTCTGCGGCTATCACATGGGTGATTATTTCCGCCACTGGATCCAGATGCAGCGCAGTTTGAGCGAGACTCCGCGCATTTACCACGTCAACTGGTTCCGCAAAGACGAGCACGGCAACTTCATGTGGCCCGGCTTCCGCGAAAACATGCGAGTGCTGAAGTGGATCGTAGACCGAGCCCACGGCCGAGGCAGCGCCCAGGAAACCCCAATCGGCTGGATGCCGACATATAACGACCTCGACTGGACCGGCATCGATTATTCGAAAGAACAGTTCGACGCCATGCAAGCCTTCGACCGCGCGGCGTGGAAGATCGAGGTGATCGGCCACGAGGAACTATTCATAGAGCTCCACGACCACCTGCCGTCAGAGATGGTGTACGAGCGGGAGTTACTAATCTGTAGGCTGTAAGTCGGCAGCGGAGGGAGTTTGGTCCCTCCCCGCTTTCCAGCTTTACCCAGCTTGCCCGCTAAAAGCTTAACCGGATTCCGATCTGTCCCGCAAACGGAATCCCTACGGTGGTTCCAGGGCCGAAGAAGTCGCCCAGCGCCCCTGCTGGCACACGCAGTTGACTGAGGCTGGTAATGGGCTGGGTCTGGGTGCAAGCCGCGTTAAGGCAAAACGCGGTAGCATTGGCCAGATTGTTAACCGGCACCGGCAATGCCGCGAGATTAGTGACGTAGTTCGCGCCAGGATTATTGCGGTTGAACAGGTTGAACATCTCGATGAACGGCAGCACCTTCCAGCGGTCGTGGAATATGAACACACGCGCGATTCGCAGGTCCGTTTGAAGATACGGAGTGCCCCGGAATTCATCGAGGCTTGTCTGGACGCCGTTGATCACCGCCCGGTTGTTGATTGCATCGCCGAATCCGTTGACGTCCACCGGCGTTGTCATCGTGAACGGGCGCGCGCTCTCTGCCTGGCTCAACAGCGACACATCGAAGCCGCCCCATAGATGAGCCGTTCCCGCAAGCACAGCGCGATGGGTGACGTCTTCTCCGGACGGGCCGTAGTCGCCTTTGGCGAAAGCGTGAGCCGGATTGCAGACGCCGTTCACGTAGTCGAACAGCTCCCCGAGCACGCAGCCCCAGGTTTCCGCCTTCGACAGCGTGTAGTTAAACACGAGGCTGAAGCGGGGCACATTGGCTTGCAAGTGGAGGGAGAGTCCGTCGTAACGGGAGCGATTATCGGTCCGAAAGACCTGAACATTGGGGACATTCGCCTGCTGGGTCGCGGCGTCCTGCGTGAACAGCGGGGAAAACATCGTATAGCCAGCCTCGTATTGGTAGCGCCGGTATGCATGAACGCCTGTTTCATGGGTCCAATCCGCGCTCATCGTCCAATGGGAGTTGAATGCGTGCTCCACGCCGGCGCTGGCGTGCAGAGCGTAGGGAGTCTTGTAACCCGGATCGATGAGTGAGCCGGATCCGCCATTGGCGGCGCCTGGAAGACATCCGGCGTCTGTCAGTTGGACGCAGGGCGCCGGGGCCTGGTTCACCGCCGCGAACGCAGTCACCCAGCCATTTTGCGCCAGATCGTTATAAAACATGCCGGCGCCGGCGCGAATCACGGTGCTCTGGCCCGGTCCGAACGCATAGGCGATTCCCAGCCGGGGCGCGAACGCCTTGCGGTAATCGTGAGGAGCGCCCATATGCTGAAACAGCGGAACCTGGAGGGCCTCCAGCGTCAGCAGCGCGGGGTTGTCGAGTTGGGATCGTCCCGCCGCCTTAAATAATCCGAAGGTGGTGTCGTAGCGGAGTCCGATGTTCAATGTCAAGCGATGCGTCGCGTGCCAGGAATCCTGGAGGTACATACCGAGCCGCTGCACGTTCTGAGTGAAGCTGCCGTCGCCGGCCGGGGTTTGCGTACAGGTGGTGCCAGGGGTAGCGGACGCCGCGCAGTTTAAATCCGCAGTGAACTGCTGAGGATTCCCAAGGTAGGCCGACGGGTCCTGCGGGAACACGGTCAAATTCTCCGCATTCGCCGGAAGCGCGCCGCTCATCACCGGCTCATGGATGAAGTCGACGCCGAATTTCGTGGAGTGCTTACCAAGCGTATGGATGACGTTGTATCGCGCCTGATATTTTTCCTGCTCCCTCTGGATGGGAAATGCAGTGATCGGCGTCACGAACTAGTTGTCGCCAAAAGTTTCGAAGCCGGAGATGGTCTGGGAAGTGGAGCTAAACGGAAAGGCCAGCGCGAATCCCAGGTTCGAGTTGCGCGATTCGCTGAGGCGCAATCCGCTGGCGTCAAGCGTGAAAGATCCCAGCCACGAGGGGTTGAAAATGAACTGCTGGCCCAACACCAGGTTCCAGTAGTTGGAATGCGAGTCCGCGCCCGTGGAGGGAAGCGTACCCTGCGCCACGAACGCGTTGTCCATGGTGTAGTTGTCGGTGGCGGCGCGGATGAACCATTGCGAGCGGGACGATTGCGACCAATCCAGCCGGAGCATCGCCAGATGATCGCGAAAAGGAACCGTGATATTGTTGGGAACCGCGATCGAATTCACGCCGGGGATCAGTCCTGCCGACGCCAACGAGGCGAGGGCTTGAAACTGCGTCAGGCTGGCCGGGCTATAAGCGATGCTCGCGTCTTCGTGGACGCCTTCGTACGAAGCGAAGAACCAGAGTTTGTCCTTCGCCACCGGTCCGCCGATCGTGCCAATATAATTCTGCCTTGAAAAGGGTTGCTTAGGAAGTGGCGCAGGATTTTCGATCGGGTATCGGGCATCTAGCGCTGCCGCGCGCTCGTAAAATGCGCCGCCGCCGTGCCAGGTATTCGTTCCGCGCTTGGTGGTTATCACCACCGAGCCGCCCACGGTTCGGCCGGTATCGGCGTCTTCCTGGGATGTACGCACCGAAAACTCCTGAATTGCGTCAGGCGAGAAATTCTGGAGGAAGCCGCCGATGTAATCGTCCGAGTTATCTCCTCCATCCACGGAGAGGACATCGTTCAGTCCGGAGCTGCCCCCGAACGCCACCGCTGTGATGCGGGCCTTGGTAGGGTCGGAGGGCTCAACCGGCTCCGTCCCGGGGACCAGGTAAGCGATATTGGCGAAACTGCGGAAAGCCAAAGGAATCGTCTCTAGATCCCTGGCGCTGACCACCCCGCCCTGGACGGCGCTGGTGGAATCGATCCCCTGAGCGACGATGGAGGACGAGTCGCCTTGCACCGTCACCGTCTGTCGCGCTGCCGCTGGTTTCAAGGTGACATCCACAGTACGCGCGGAAGTGACGTTGACGGTAACCATGGAATTGACCTCCGCCATGCCGGGGGCTGCCACCGTCATCTTGTAAGCTCCCGGCATCAGGTCCTCAAATCGGAACTCCCCAGCGCTGCCGCTCGACGTGGTGCGTTCCAGAGAAGATTCGGTGGCGAGCAGGCGAATCTTCGCCGACGGAATGCGGAGGCCGCTTGAGTCCGTTACCGTACCCAGCAGGCTGCCCCGAAAATCCTGCGCTGAGCACAGCACAACCGGAACTGCCATGATGACAATAATTGCCGGAATCTTGAAAACCTCGCGCACATTTTGAATCATATATAGGGCTTTCCCTCAGCGTTTGTGACAACGGGCATCGAGGGGTGTTCTCCTGCAAATCGGGGTAAAGCAGTAACAGCCTATCGCATCGGCCTTAGTACTACCACAGATCGTAGATTGGGACCGATCTCGCCGCTCTATGCCGCCCCACTCCAAACGGGCTTGGGTTCGTTTTTTCTACTGGGTTGGTTCCGCCGGTCCCTCGCTCTGGACCGACAGACAGGACCGACGACCGACAGGACCGACAGGGACCAGAATCGACGCACTCGAAAATCAGAAAAACGAGCGCCCTAAACCCTAGCAACAAAGCTGCTTGCCAGGACGAGGGACAGTCAGCCCCGCCCCGTTCGTGAAAATCGCCCTTTTGCCCAACGCGCCCAACGAGTCACCACCCCACCCGACGCCGTTCCCTCCTGGAATCAACACCTTCCCGCCTCCGACCGCCGACCACGCCCGCGACCCCATGCGATCCGTAGTCATGGCTTCTCAATCCAAATCCGACGCGGCCCGCCAAAACGGCTCCCAATCCCGCGGACCCGCAACCCCCGAAGGCAAAGCTCGATCTTCTCAAAACGCACGCAAACACGGCCTCTGCGCGTCATTCGCAACCGTGCCCGGCGAGGACCAGCCCGCCTTCGATGCGCTCCTCGCCTCTGTGGAAGAGTCGTACCAGCCCGCCGGCCCCCTCGAATGCGAGCTCGCCCGCACCCTCGCCACCCTCCGCTGGCGCATCCGCCGCATCCCCGAAATCGAAACTGCCATTCTGACGAACGAGCTCGCGCTCGCGAAACCGCAAATTGACCTCGCGTTCTCCGAAATCGACGACGCCGAGGGCCTCGGTTTCGTCTTCCAAAAGCTAGCCGACTCCGGCAAGTCCCTCGCCCTCCTGCTCCGCTATGAAACCTCGCTGACCCGCCTCTACAACCGCACCCTCAAGCAGTTAGCCGATCTTCAAAAATTGCGAAACGAACCCAACCGCCCCAGCGGCACCCCAGACGCTTTTGACAAAGGTATGGCCGAAACAGGAAGGACGATTGACGATGATGGGACGCGAGGTGCGCCAGGGCTTGCTTACTCGCCGGGCTTGTCGGCCGGCTTGTCTATGGGAGGATCGCCGGGCTTCGCCACAGGCTTGGACATCCATTCGACAATCTTGTTCGGCGGGAACGCAAACAGCGTAATCGCCACGCAAACGATGAAGAAAACGCCCAACAGGGCTACCAGCGCCATAATCCAAGGGTAACAGGATTTAGCGAACTCCTTAGCAGGCCCTTATGACTTCTTTACGGAATTGCGCCTACCTTGGTCTTATATGAAGGATGTGCTGTACATCGCCGTGGCGCTGGTCTTCTTCACCGCCTGCTGGTATCTGACCCGCGCTTGCGAAAAGCTCTAATTTATGGACTACGTCTTAGCCGGAATCGCGGCGTTTCTGCTGTTTCTGTACCTGATTTTTGCGCTCCTGAAGCCCGAGCGGTTTTAAGCCGACTTCCCAACCCCTATGACCTCCAATGGACTGTTGCAAATCGCGGTCTTCTTCGTCCTGATCCTTGCCTTCGCCAAGCCGATGGGCGCGTACATGACGAAAGTGTTCTCGGGCGAGCGGACGTTTCTCCACCCCATCCTGCGGCCGGTGGAAAAGCTCTGCTACCTGCTCTCCGGCGTCAAGGAATCCACCGACCAGCGTTGGACGCAGTACGCGGCCAGCCTGCTCGCATTCAGCTTTTTCAGTTTCCTGATCCTTTATCTGCTGCAGCGCCTGCAAGGCGTGCTGCCGTTCAACCCCATGGGATTTTCCACCGCGCATGCGCCCTCCGGCGCGACGGCCATGACGCCCGACCTGGCGTTCAACACCGCGGTGAGCTTCACCACGAACACCAACTGGCAGAACTACCCCGGCGAATCGACGCTCTCCTATTTAGTGCAGATGGCCGGATTGACCATGCACAACTTCACCTCCGCCGCGGCGGGCATGGCCATTGCGGTCGCGCTGATCCGTGGCTTCGCGCGCCAGCAGGCCAATGCGATCGGCAACTTCTGGGCCGACTTGGTGCGCGGTACGGTCTATGTACTGCTGCCGTTGTCGGTCATCGCGGCGCTGTTTTTCTGCTCGCAGGGCGTGATTCAGAACCTGCATCCTTATACGGCGGCCGTAACGCTCGAAGGCGCGACCCAGACCATCGCGCAGGGCCCTGTGGCATCGCAGGAGGCAATCAAGATGCTGGGCACCAACGGCGGTGGATTTTTCAACGCCAACTCCGCGCATCCGTTTGAGAATCCCACGCCGCTGACGAACTTCGTGCAGATGCTCCTGATATTCCTGATCCCCGCGGGCCTGACGTATACGTTCGGACAGATGACGGGCGACACGCGGCAGGGCTGGGCTCTGTTCGCCGCCATGAGCCTGCTGTTCCTGGCCGGAGTGTTCGTGGTCTACGCGGCCGAATCCAGCGGCAACCCGATCCTGACCAAATACGGCCTCTCGCCCGGCAATATGGAAGGCAAGGAAGTGCGCTTCGGTATCGCGGCCAGCAGCCTGTTCGCGACCGTCACCACCGACGCCAGCTGCGGCGCGGTCAACGCCATGCACGACAGCCTGACGCCCATCGGAGGCCTCGTTCCGCTGTTCAACATGCAGGTGGGCGAAGTGATTTTCGGAGGCGTGGGCGCGGGCCTCTACGGCATGCTGCTATTCGCGATCCTCGCGGTCTTCATTGCCGGCCTGATGGTCGGACGCACGCCCGAATATCTGGGCAAAAAGATCGAAGGCAAAGAGGTGAAGATGGCGATGGTGGCGCTGATCGCCACCTCGGCCGCGGTGCTGCTGTTCAGCGGCGCGGCGACGGCAGGCGCAGGCCTCGGAGCGCTTGGCAACAACGGTCCACACGGGTTCGGCGAAATTCTGTACGCATTTTCCAGCGCCGCCGCCAATAACGGCAGCGCGTTCGGCGGCCTCAGCGCCAATACGCCCTGGTACAACATGACGCTCGGCCTGGCGATGCTGGTCGGACGCTTCTTGATTATTATCCCTATGCTGGCCGCCGCCGGAAGCCTGGCGGCGAAGAAAAAAATTCCCGTCACCAGCGGCACTTTGCCGACGCACGGCGCTTTGTTCGTAGGCCTGCTGATCGGCACCGTGGTGATCGTCGGCGCGCTGACCTTTTTCCCGGCGCTTTCGCTTAGCCCCATTGTGGAGCACCTGCTGATGCAGGCCGGGAGGACATTCTAATGGAAGACCAAACCGAACTGCTGCCAAAAAAGCTGGCGCATTCGCGCCCCTTGTTCGATCCGCAGATCATCGGCCGCGCGACGAAGGAATCGTTCGTCAAATTGAATCCCTTGGCGCTCGCGAAAAATCCGGTGATTTTCGTCGTGGAAGTGGGCGCAGTCATCACTACTCTGATCCTGGCCCGCGATCTGTACAAAGGCGCCGAGGGCATCGGCTTCACGCTGCAAATCGCGCTGTGGCTGTGGTTCACCGTGCTGTTCGCCAACTTCGCCGAAGCCATGGCGGAGGCGCGCGGCAAGGCTCAGGCCGATACGCTGCGCAAAACCAAGTCCGATGCGCTGGCCAAGCGTGTTGGCTCCGGTGGAAAAATTGAAGAGGTTCCGGCGTCGGCCCTGCGTGCGGGCGACACGGTGCTGTGCGACGCGGGAGACGTCATCCCCGGCGACGGCGACGTGGTGGAAGGCATTGCTACGGTGGACGAATCGGTGATCACGGGCGAAAGCGCTCCGGTGATCCGCGAATCGGGAGGCGACCGCAGCGCCGTCACCGGAGGCACCAAGGTCCTTTCAGACCAGATCACCATCCGCATCACCTCGAACCCCGGCGAAACGTTTTTGGACCGCATGATCGCCCTGGTCGAAGGCGCGGAGCGGCAGAAGACTCCCAACGAAATCGCGCTGAATATTCTCATCGCCGGCCTGACGCTAATCTTTCTGCTGGCCGTCGTCACGCTTCAGCCGTTCGCGAAATACGCGGTCACGGCGTCCGGCACCGGCTCGATTCCCAGCGTCGCGGTGCTCGTATCGCTGCTCGTTTGCCTGATCCCGACCACCATCGGCGGCCTGCTTTCGGCGATCGGCATCGCAGGCATGGATCGCGTGATGCAGCACAACGTTCTGGCCATGAGCGGCAAGGCTGTCGAAGCCTCGGGCGACGTGAATACGCTCCTGCTCGATAAAACCGGAACCATCACCATCGGCAACCGTCAGGCCGTGGAGTTCGTCGCCGTTTCCGGCGTCAGCGAAGGCGAAATGGCCGACGCGGCGCAGCTATCGAGTCTCGCCGACGAGACGCCGGAAGGCCGCAGCGTCGTGGTGCTGGCCAAAACCAAGTACGGCTTGCGCGGCCGCGAAGTAGCAAGCCACGAAGCGGAGTTCATTCCGTTCTCCGCCTATACGCGCATGAGCGGCGTCGATATCGATGGACGCATGCTGCGCAAAGGCGCCAGCGAATCGGTGGCGACTTTCGTCCGCGAACAGGGAGGTTTGGTTCCGGCTGACTTGACCGAAACCTGCGCCCGCATTTCGCGACAGGGCGGAACGCCGCTGGCCGTGTGCGACGGTGCGCGCGCACTCGGCGTGATCCATTTGAAGGACGTGGTCAAAGGCGGCATGAAGGAACGCCTTGCGCAGCTCCGCACCATGGGCATCCGCAGCGTGATGATCACCGGCGACAATCCGCTCACTGCCGCGGCCATCGCCGCCGAAGCGGGCGTCGACGATTTTCTCGCCCAAGCCTCACCCGCCGACAAGCTGAACTACATCAAGAAAGAGCAGGCCGGTGGACGCCTGGTCGCCATGACCGGCGACGGCACCAACGACGCTCCGGCGCTGGCGCAAGCCGACGTCGGCCTCGCCATGAACACCGGCACGATGGCCGCCAAAGAAGCGGGCAACATGGTGGACCTCGATTCCAACCCGACCAAGCTGATTGAAGTGGTTGCCATCGGCAAGCAGTTGCTGATCACGCGCGGCGCGCTGACTACGTTTTCCATCGCCAACGATGTGGCCAAATATTTCGCCATCATCCCCGCGATGTTTATGGGCGTTTATAAACCGCTAGAGCGCTTGAACATCATGGGCCTGCATACGAAGGAAAGCGCGATTCTCTCGGCGGTCATTTTCAACGCGTTGATCATCATTGTCCTGGTGCCTCTGGCCCTGCGAGGCGTGCGCTATCGCCCGGTCAGCGCCGCGGCTCTGCTGCGCCGGAACCTGCTGATTTACGGCCTGGGAGGCGTCATCGCTCCGTTCCCAGGCATCTGGCTAATCGATCAATTGGTGCATGCGCTCAGGTGGGCGTAAGGAGATTTTATGTGGCGTCAATTTTTACCCGGACTTCGTATGACGCTGGTGCTGACCGTGCTCACCGGCCTGATTTATCCCGGCCTGGTCACGGGCCTCTGCCAGATGCTGTTCAAGAACCAGGCCAATGGCAGCCTGGAAATTAAAGATGGCAAGGTGATCGGCTCCACGTTGATCGGCCAGAACTTCGCGCGCGCCGACTATTTCCAGTCGCGCCCATCGGCCGCCGGCAATGGCTACGATGCGGCCAATTCGTCCGGCTCGAATTTGGGCCCGACGAATCAGAAGCTGGTGGACCGCGTGAAAACGTCGGTCGAGGCGTTCCGAAAAGCCAATCCTAATTACAGCGGCCCGATTCCGGCCGACCTGGTCACCGCCAGCGGCAGCGGCCTTGATCCGCACTTGAGCCCCGAATCGGCGGACGCGCAGGTGGGCCGCATCGCGCAGGCCCGCGGCGCGACCGCCCAGAACATCCACGCGCTGGTCGTGCAGTTCACCGAGGGCCGCGACCTAGGCTTTCTAGGCGAGCCGCGCGTCAACGTCCTGCGCATCAACGAAGCGTTGGACGCGAAGTTTCCGCGCAAGTAACCGCTCCGGCGACCCTCTGCGCCCCGAAAACTTTGCGTTTATTTCGTCATCGCCGGTACGACGAATACGAAGGTCGCCGCGGCGAACAACACGAGCACTATGCCGATGCCCGGCAGCCATAGTACGTCCTTTGTGTTTCCGGGCTCCAGCGCCGCGACGTCCGGATCGGCGGGAAAATAGCTCACCTTGACGCTTGCGCCCTTGCCGTAGTGGGCGGATCCGTTCTCCACCTGCGCGAAGCTGCGCACGTTGTTGAAGTGCTTTACGCCCGCCACGTCGTATTCATAAACCAATCGCGAACGGGCCGCCGTATCCGTCGTGTCGTCGTGCGAATCCGCTCCGGAAACCACCACCGTGCCCTGAGCCGTCGGCCAACCAAGGCTGGCCGAGCCGTACCAATACCGCTGATACCCCGCCGTCAGCGCCAGCAGTCCCAGTCCGGCCATTAACGCGCCGAATCCCGCCGCAACCAGCGCCATCGATTTATTGCCTTGGGGTGGGGGCGTAGGCTCGTTTACTGGGCGGCCCGCCCGCGCGTCCTCGATCGCCTGCTCGACTCCTTTTTGGAACGCGTCATCCTTCGCGCCACCGAACTTCAACAACCCCGGACCGATGAACATCAACAGCATCGCGGGAAGAAGGAACGCCAATCCCGCGCCGGGCAACCACAACGCCTCGGAGTGGATACCCGGCTTCAACACCGCGCCCGCCGGATTCTCAGGATCATAGGAAACCGTCACCTCTTTCCCTACCGGATATCGCAGCACTTGCAGCGCCGCTTCGCTCTTATCGCCAGACCCCAGCGTCTGCCCGAAATACATGATGTTCGTCGTGTATTGCTGGCCGTTGACCGTGTACGCGATGGCGGTGTCGGCGGAAAACGTTACCGACGGATGGTTGTCGTCTGTGTCTGACGTGACCTCGCGCTTGGTTTCCGCGCCCGTCACCTTGCCTTTCGTGGTTGGCCACTTCGTCGAGGCCGATGCCAGCATCAGCCGGTGGACGCCCTTCCATAAAAGGTACGCCCCGAAAAATGCCACCAATCCGACGGCCAGCATGTAGCCGGCCAGAACCACCTTGTTCATGACAATCTCCATTTCGTCCGCGTGTAAGCGATGCGGAAGCCCTTGCGCTCTGCATTGCGCTGGGATTCACTGCCGGCCTCGGTCACCATCATCATCAGATCGCACTGGCGGGCAGCCGCATAACGCAAGCGTTCGGTGAGCAGCGCGCCCTGCAGGCCGCGGCGGCGAAGTTCGGGAACCGTGGACGCGCCGGCGAACAACGCGACGCCTTCATGGATGCTCAGCGCCGCAGCCGCGCCCGGCTCGCCGTCGATCTCCGCGAGGAAACAGAGTCCATCTTCGCGCGCGAACAAAATCTCACCAAAGCCTCGCAGGAAACCTTGCAATTCAGGATTGTCGTGCGCCCAGCCGCGCGCGCTGACGTCCGTCCAGAGAGCGGCTTCACTGGGGTCGGCCAGCCGCACGCGGATCTGCGCGCGGACTTCGCTCGCAGGCGGAGCGACCGCTTGATACAGGACGCTTGAAATCTCGATAGGCCGATAGCCGCGCGCGCACAACAGGTCCAGCGCCGCGACGCCCGCCAGCGGCGAGACCTCATGATGCACCGGCGCGCCGCGTTCCTTGAAAAACGCTTCGATGACGTCCAGAGTTGCGGCCGTCAGTGGCTCAAATATGCCGAGCCCAAACGTTTGCGTGATGGGCGAATCAACCCCGTCGAACACCACATATGCGCCGCCCGCTTCCATCCACGCGGCATCGGATTCGGGAGACACTTTCTTGCGCGCCTGGGCGAAGGACCGGCAGGCGTGGCCTTCGGCTCCCTCCAGGCGGCGCGCGAGCGCGAGATCGGCAAAGGAGATCGTCACTTTCGAGGCCTCTGTTTGGCCGAAATCGACTTCACGATCGTCTCGCCCTTGCCGGACGCGGGCAATGGGACTTTCCCCTGCTCGACAGCGGCCCGAATCAGCTCCCGCACTGCGCGTTCGTTCAGCGTGGCCGGACCTTCCAGGCGCAGGAAGCGATTCTGCGAACCACTGCCTTGAAGCAAACCATGAGGGTCAGCGATCGTGGCTCCCCAGTAGAACGACAGCACCAGCCCTTTCGAATTCGCGGCCAGGGAGACGATGCAATCGGATGCCCGCGGCGTGCTGCAAAAGCCGAATACCAGGAAATTGTAGTTGTCGTAGACCAGTTCGAACGCTGTGGGAAACAACTTACGCAGCGCCGCGCGCGTGGCACGGATCGACTTCGCCATCCTGGGGTCGAACTTTGCGATGAATCCGGCGATTTGTTGGGCTGTCGTCATGAGCAGCCCTGATTCTACATCAGCTGCACGCATGTAAATGCCCGCGTGTTCGCCATTTCGTTATCCTAAGAAGAATGGCAGAATTTGACCGCCGCCGCCCTGATCCGGAGCGCCTGCTCAAGCAGATCGAGGCTCAGGAGCGCACCACTTCCCGCGGGCATCTGAAGATCTTCTTGGGCTATGCATCCGGCGTCGGCAAGTCGCTGCGGATGCTGAACGAAGGCAAGCGCCGCAGGCTGCGCGGACAGGACGTGGTGGTGGCCGCGACCCAAACTTCCACATCGCCCGATGTCGCGGAGATTCTCAGCCATATGGAAGTGATTCCTCCCAGGGTCGTCAACGGCGTTCCGGCGATCGACGTGGAGCGTCTGATTGCGCGGCATCCGCAGATCTGCCTGATCGACGGGCTGGCCTATCGCAACCCGCCCGGCAGCAAGCATCCGCAGCGCTGGCAGGATGTGGAGGAACTACGTGAGGCGGGCATCTCGGTCATCACGTCCATCAATATTCAATACATCGCCGAGCGGCAGCGCGAAATCGAGGCGATTCGCGGAAAGACCGTCAGCGATTCGGTGCCGGAAGCGTTCGTCCAGACCGCGGATGAAATCGAAGTGGTGGACGCCTCCGCCGAATATTGCGCGTCGCGGTCGATTGAGGGCGACGAGCAGCGCCAGCTATCGGAGCTGCGCGAGATTGCGCTGGTGCTGGCGGCCGACGTAGTGGATCACCAGTTGGAGGAGTTCGCCAGCCGCGGCGGCACTCCTTTATACAGCGCGCATGAGCGCATTCTGGTGTGCGTCACGCCGCGCTCCAGCGCCAAGGAAATGATCCGCCGCGCGCGCCGCCAAGCCGACCGTTTTCACGGCGATTTGTACGTGGTCTACGTGCAGCAGGATAATTTGAAGGACGCCGACGAGGCGCTGCTGCGGCAGAACCTCGACTTCGCGCACGAGGCGAAGGCGCGCGTCGAACTGCTGACCGGCGAGGACCCCATCGCCGCCATCCTCGGCTTCGCGGCCAGCCACGGCATCACGCAGATTTTCGTCGGACACAGCAACCAGACCGGTTGGGCCAGCCGTATGCGCGCCAATCCGGTGGAACGGCTGATTATGGAGGCCGACGGTATCGATGTGCGCGTGTTCCCCAATGAGCCCGCGCATGCCTGAGCGCAAAGGAAAGCTGCGAATCCTGTTGGGCTACGCCGCTGGCGTCGGCAAGACGTATCGCATGCTGGAGGAGGCGCAACTGGCCAAGCGCCAGGGCCGCGACGTGGTGATCGGCTATTTCGAGCCGCATGGCCGCAAGGACACCATCGCCAAGACCGAGGGCCTGGAGATTGTGCCGCGCGCCAAGGTGGATTATCGCGGGCGCGAATTCGAGGAGATGGACACGGACGCGATTCTGCGCCGCGCTCCGGAGGTTTGCGCGGTGGACGAGTTTCCGCACACCAACATCCCCGGTTCGGCGCGCGGCAAGCGCTGGGAAGACGTGATGGTGCTGATCGACGCGGGCATCGACGTGCTGACCACGATGAACATCCAGCACCTGGAAAGCCTGAACGATCAGATTCGCGAAATCACCGGCGTCGCGGTGCGGGAAACCATCCCGGATTGGGTGGTGAAGCAGGCCGACGAAGTGGTGCTGATCGATCTGCCTCCGCGCGCGCTGCTGAATCGTCTGCAGCGCGGCGTAATTTACGGCACCGAAAAAGCGCAGCGGGCGTTGGATAATTTCTTCAAGGAACCCGCGCTAGGCGCGCTGCGCGAGATGGCTCTCCGGCAGACCGCGCATGAGGTGGAGATTCGCCAGAGCGAGGAGAATGCGCGCGTCCATCATGGCGAGCCGGAGGTGCGGGAGCGGATCCTGATTCACGTCACGGAATCGCCCGCGTCCACGGGCGTGATTCGCCGGGGCCGGCGCGTGGCGGATTATCTGAAGGCCGATTGCTTCGCCGTCGGCGTGGTGCCGTCGGCCGATCCGGCCGCGCTGGAACAGCAGTTGGAGTTCGCGCGCAAGCTGCATATTGAGACGCGGGTGCTGGAAGGAAAAAATCCAGCCGAGGCGCTGGTGGATTTTGCGCGGCGCAACGGCGTTACGCAGATTTTCTTGTCCAAGCCACCGAAGCGTCAGTTCCCGTTTCTGGGCGGGCGCAGCGTGGCGATGGACGTGGTGCGGTTGGCGCGGGACCGGCAGGTGACGGTAGTGGCGGAACGCAGCGGTCCGAATTAGCGCAGCGCGTCGATCACCAGATCCGGACGTTCCATGGGGATGAAGTGGGAGCAGTCGTTGAGCACGGTGTCATGCGCGTTCGGCATGCGTTGGGCTAAATGCGGATCGGTTGGTGACGCCGAAAGGTCGAACTTATCCTCCGACATGCGCTTGCCCGAGCGCCAGATTTCCGTGGGCTGCTGGACCGTTCGCAGTTCGGTGTCGATATTCGCCTCCGGCGCGTTCCACTGCGGATAAATCGATGCCTCAATTTTCGGAGGGCAGGCGAGTGTGAATCCGTCGTCCGCGGGCAGTAGGCCGTAGTCACAATAATCGTGCAGAATTTCGGGCTTCCAGGCCGAAAACGGTGGGCGCTGCGAAAAGCGCAGATGCATTTCCTGCGCCGATTTCCATTGCGCGCGGCGGCGGAGGATGAACCCGACGTCGGTTTCGCCGCCGCGATAATCCGCCGCGGGTTGAATCACCGGGTCGATCAACAGGAGGCGCGAAAACGCGTCCGGAATCAGAGCCGCGGCCAGAGCCAACGCGTATCCGCCGATGGAATGCCCCACGCCGACGGCTCCGCGCAGATCGAAGGCGCGCGCCACAGCCGCCGTATCTTCACCAAAAGTGCGCCAGGCATAGGAATCGAAGTCCTTATCGCTATGGCCGTGGCCGCGCAGATCGAACGCGATGCATCTGCGGCCGGGCAGTTGTTCGACGATATATTTCCAAAGCCGCGCATGAAATCCGGTGGCGTGGACGAACAAAATGGGCGGGCCCGTACCCTTCCACTCCCAAACGACCAATTTATGCACACGATGGAATTGCACGTACAATAGAAGGTTACTTCGCTTCATGTGGATTGTCCAACTCGCCCTCCGGCGTCCCTATACATTCGTGGTGATGGCGCTATGCATCCTTGTTTTAGGCGCCTTGGCCATCGTGCGGATGCCGGCCGACATTTTCCCGGACATCAACATTCCGGTGGTCAGCGTGATCTGGAGCTACGCGGGGCTGTCGCCGGAGGAGATGGCGGAGATCATCACCACGCGCTCCGAACGCGGCATCACCACCGCAGTGAACGACATCGAGCACATGGAGTCCATCTCGCTCACCGGCCTCAGCGTGATCCGGATTTATTTCCATCCCAACGCGCGCATCGACGCGGCGGTGTCGCAACTGGCCGCGCAATCGCAGTCCACGCTGAAATCGCTGCCCACGGGCACCACGCCTCCCAACGTCATCCGCTATAACGCGGCCACGGTGCCGATTCTGGACCTCGGCCTGTCGAGCGACACGCTCACCGAACAGGAAGAGTACGACCTGGGCTACAACTTCATCCGCACACAACTGGCGAACATCCAGGGCGCGAGCATTCCTCTGCCCTACGGCGGCCGTCCCAAGCAGGTGATGATTGACATCAATCCGCAGGCTCTGTATTCCCACGGCCTGGGCGCGGCGGACGTCACCGAGGCGCTGAACAGCCAGAACCTGATTCTGCCCACCGGATTCGCGCGCATCGGCACGCGGGAATACAGTGTGCAGTTGAACAACAGTCCAGCGGTGGTGGACGCCTTCAACCGTTTGCCGATCAAGACCATCAACGGCGCGACCATCTTCATGAAGGACGTGGCGCAAGTACGCGACGGCTACGCGGTGCAGACCAACATCGTGCGCCACGATGGACGGCGCGGCGCGCTGCTGACGATCCTCAAGAACGGCGCGTCCTCCACGCTGGACGTGGTGAAGCGCATCAAGGCCATTCTGCCGCGCGTCGAATCCACGATGCCTCCAGCGCTGAAGATCACGCAGTTGTTCGATCAATCGGTGTTCGTCGCGTCGGCGATTTCGGGCGTGGTGCGGGAGGCCTGCGCCGCCGCGCTACTCACCGGCCTGATGATCCTGCTGTTCCTGGGAAGCTGGCGCAGCACGCTGATCGTATGCATTTCGATTCCGCTGTCGATTCTCACTTCGCTGGCGGTGATGTCTCTGCTGGGCGAAACCATCAACATTATGACGCTGGGCGGACTGGCGCTGGCCGTCGGCATTCTTGTCGATGACGCCACGGTGGAAATCGAAAATATCCATCGAAACTTAGGGATGCGCAAGGGCGTGATTCAATCCATTCTGGACGGCGCGCAGCAGATCGCGGTGCCGGCCTTCGTTTCCACGCTGTGCATCTGCATTGTGTTCGTGCCGGTGATCTTTTTGCAAGGAGTCGCGCAATATTTATTCACCCCGCTGGCGCTGGCGGTGGTGCTGGCGATGATGGCATCTTACCTGCTGTCGCGCACGCTGATCCCGACCATGGTGCGCTACCTGATCCCGGCGGAGCTGCGTTTTTACCGGCATGGCGAGGATCATGAGGACGAAATTCCCGACGCGGGCATCATCTGGAACATCCATCACCGCTTCAACAACCTGTTCGAAAAGATGCGCGACGGCTATTCCAGCCTGCTGCACTCTACGCTGGCGCATCGCAAGATGGTGCTGGTGTTGTTTTTCGCGTTGACCATCGGCTGCGTGGGTTTGTATCCGTTCATCGGCACGGATTTTTTTCCGCTGGTGGACGCGGGCCAAATCCGTTTGCACGTGCGCTGCCCCGGCGGCACGCGCATTGAGGAGACCGAGCTGAAATTCTCGCAGGTCGAGGATTCCATCCGCAAAATCATTCCACCCCGGGAAATCTCCGACATCCTGGACAACATCGGCTTGCCGTATAGCGGCTTCAACATGGCGTTCACCGACAGCGTGACCATCGGCTCGTTCGACGGAGAAATTCTGGTTTCGCTCAAGGAAGGCCATGGGCCGACGTGGGATTACGTGGCCCAGATGCGAAAGAACCTGGCGCGCGAGTATCCCGACATCACGTTTTTCTTCCAACCCGCCGATATCGTGGGCCAGATCTTGAATTTCGGACTGCCGGCGCCGGTGGACGTTCAGGTTCTGGGTCCGCTGAAGAACGGGGAAAGGAATTACGCCATCGCGCAGGAAGTGGCGCAGCGACTGGGTAAGATACCGGGCGCAGCCGACGTCCACGTGCACCAGGTGAACGACGTGCCGCTCATGCGCATGAATGTGGATCGCGCGCGTGCCAGCGTCATGGGGTTGCAGCAGAAGGACGTGGCGAACGACATGCTGATGTCGCTCAGTTCCAGCGGCCAGGTGTCGCCGAACTGGTGGGTGAATCCGGCGAACAACGTGGATTACCTGGTTGCGGTGCAGACTCCGGAGTACAAAGTGGACTCCGAGGAAGCTCTGATGAATACGCCTGTGCATACGGCGAGCGGCACGACGCAGATGCTGGGCAATCTGGCGCAGATCGAGCGCGGGCACACGGCGTCGGTGGTGAATCATTACAACGTACAGCCGGTATACGACGTCTACGCCAACGTGCAGGGGCGCGATCTGGGCGGCTTTTCGAACGATGTGGAGAAAGTCCTGGCCGGCATGAAATCGAAGCTGCCGCCGGGGAGCTTTTTCGAAGCACGCGGGCAGGTGGCGACGATGAAGGCGTCGTTCGAAGGCATGGCCTACGGCCTGATATTCGCGATTTTGCTGGTGTATTTCCTGATGGTGGTGAATTTCCAGTCGTGGACCGATCCGTTCATCATTTTGATGGCGCTGCCCGGCGCGCTGGCCGGCATCCTGCTGATGTTGTTTTTCACGCGCACCACGGTGAGCGTGCCCGCGTTGATGGGCGCTATCATGAGCATTGGCGTCGGCACGGCGAACAGCATCCTGCTGGTCACCTTCGCCAACGATCTGCGCCGCGACGGCCTGGATGCCATGACCGCGGCCTACGAGGCAGGACGCACGCGTCTGCGCCCGGTGGTGATGACCGCGGTGGCCATGTTGGCCGGCATGGTTCCCATGGCGATGGGTTTGGGCGAGGGAGGCGAACAGAACGCCCCGCTCGGCCGCGCCGTGATCGGCGGATTGATGATGGCGACGGTTGCGACTCTGTTCGTCGTTCCGGTGGTGTACAGCTATATGCGCAAGGCGCCTCCCAAGACGTACGACGAAATTTCAGAGGCGGAGTAGACAGCGGAAAAGATGGAGACGGAACAACAGATCGAGCGGGAATCCGGCAGTCCCACGCGGATGCCGCACAAGAAATCGCACAGCAAGTTCATCGCGCTGGTGGCTGTGCTGATTCTGGCGCTGGTGATTGCGATCGGCTACGGACTCGTATCGCGCAGAACCACGGCAAAGGCGCTGGCCGCATCGTCCGAGGATGAAACGTCGCGCGCGCCGGTGGTGAACGTCGGTCACGTGCGGCAATCGGGCGCGAAATCCACGCTGGAATTGCCAGGCGATCTCATCGCGCGTGTTGAGACTCCTTTATATGCGCGCGTCGATGGATATTTGAAGCGCCGCACGGTGGACATCGGCGACCACGTGAAAAAGGGCGACATGCTGATTGAGATCGACACGCCGGATCTGGACGCGCAGATCGCGCAGGCCGAGGCGACGCTGGCGCAATCGAAAGCAACGCTGGGTCAATTGAACGCGGCGCTGGCCGTGGCCAAGAGCAATTCCAAGCTGGCCGCCACCACGGCGGAGCGTTACCGAGTCCTGCTGCAACAGGAAAGCGTCGCCAAACAGGATTACGATAATCAAGCCGCTGCGGCGGAAGTGGCCGTCGCCAATATCAAGCAGGCCGAAGAAAATATACGGGCGGCGGAGGCAACCATCGTCGCCAACGCGGCCAATTTAAAGCGTCTGACGGAGTTGAAGGTCTACGCCAAGCTGGTGGCTCCGTTCGACGGCGTCATCACGTTCCGCAGCGCGCAGGCCGATATCGGCACGCTGATTACGTCAGGCAACACGACGGCGACCAAGGAACTGGTGCGGGTGTCGCAGATCGATACAATTCGGATTTTCGTGAACGTGCCACAGTCGTCTTCGACGCTGATCCGAGCGGGGCAGACGGCGGATTTGATCGTGGATGAATTTCCGGGCCGCATCTTCCCGGCGCGGGTCAAAGGCACCACCAATTCGGTTGACATGTCGTCGCGCTCATTGCTTGCCGTGCTGCTGGTGGATAACGCCAAGGGCGAGCTGTTGCCGGGTATGTACGCCAAGGTGCGCTTTGCGCTGCCGCACACCATCAGCAATCTGATGCTGCCAGCAGACGCCCTGGTGCTGAAGACGGATGGTCCTCACGCGGCGGTGGTGGGCTCGGATCATAAGGTACATTTTCACAAGCTGACCATCGGTCGCGATCTGGGCGCGGAACTGGAAGTGGTTTCGGGGTTGAGCGAGGGCGATGCGGTGATCCTGAATCCAACGGACGCCATCCGCGAGGGTGTGGTGGTGGAGACGAAGGAACGTGCCGCAGGGAAGTGACGAGTGGATGTTCGTTCCTCTGTGGCCTGCGCCGCCGAAGAGGTGGGTGAAGTGGGTGCTCGCACTGGTTCCGCGGCCTAGCTTCGCGATGGTCTCCGGGATGGCGTTTGAGGGAGGGCACACCAAAGAGGCCAACATTTTCGTTTGGTCGGTATGGTCCTATCGGCTACCGTTGTGATTGCGTTCCGGAGCCGCAGGCAGTGGCCGAAACTGGGGTTCCTCCCCCTCCTCAGCATCGCTGCGTTTCTGGTCAGCCCATTTTTCTCCTCGAACTTCTATTAGTGAGTTGGGGCGGGCAATGTTGCCGGCAGCCGACCTTTGGGTCGGCTGCGCCATTACTGCGAAGAGCCGATTGAAAAGCGGTTCCCGGCTATAAAGCCTGCCCCACTCGCACGAGAGCAATGTTCCACACCGGCGTGGCATAATCGATCCCATGCGATTCACCCGCTTCTGTGCGCTGTTGGTTTTCGCTGCCACTTCCTGGGCGGCGCGGTTTCAAATCGAAAACGTTGGAAAGATCGTCCGCCTTAGCGATCCGCAGATTTCTCCCGACGGAAAATCCATCGCGCTCGTCGTCTCCCGCACCAACTTCGATGAGGATCGCTACGATCCGGAACTTGTGTTGATCGATGTTTCAACGCGCATGCAGCGGGTGTTGACGCGGGGCCGCCGTGGCCTGGGCCAGGCGCGCTGGTCGCCCGATGGATCGCGGCTGGCGTTCCTCGCCGCCGCCGATGGCAAGTCGCAAATCTTCGTCATGCCGATGAACGGAGGCGACGCCTGGCAACTCACCAAATCCGGAACCGGCATTCAGCAATTCGCCTGGAGGCCCGGCCGGGACGAGATCGCCTATGTCGCCACCGACGAGGCTCCGAAAGTCACGGGCGAGGAGCGCCACAACCACGCCTTCGAAATTCAAAACAATCACTACCTGATGCTGGAAGCGCCGCGGCCCTCGCATGTGTGGCTGATTGCCGCCCACGGCAAAGGCGCGCCGCGCAGGCTGACCACGGGCTCGTGGACGCTGCCGACCACTCTGCCGCCGGGCGCGCCGTCGTCGCCTTTATCGTTCTCGCCCGATGGCATGCGCCTGGCGATCGTGAAAGTGGAAACGCCGTACACCGGCGATGGCGACAAGTCCGCCATTCAAATGTTGGACGTCGAAAGCGGGCAGATGAAGGCGATGACGGGACGCACGCACAACGAATCGCAGCCCCTGTTTTCGCCTGACGGAGTGCACATCGCACACTGGTATCCGCGCGATGGGCAGCAGAAAAACGTGAACGAAATTTACGTCGGTCCGGCGACCGGAGGCGATACGGCCAGCGTCACGCGTCAGGTTGATCGGAATGTCCAGCGCGCCATGTGGATGCCCGATGGCAAATCGCTGCTGGTCAGCGCCAACGATGGCACCACGACCGGCTTGTGGATCCAGCCGATCGACGGCAAGCCCCGCCGCATCGATCTTGGCCGAGTCGTCGCGACGGCGGCGTTCTGGTTGGACGCCTCCATGGGGCCGAAGGGCGAACTCGCCTTCACCGGCACGGAGCCAGATCGTCCAGGGGAGCTGTATTATCTGGCGTCGCCCACGTCCGCGCCGCAGCGTATGACGGAGTTCAATAAGGACATAGCTGCCCTGGAGTTGGGCCGCACCGAGACCGTCCGCTGGGAAAACGAAGGCTTTCATATCGATGGGGTGGTGACCTATCCGCCCGATTTCGTGGCGACGAAGAAGTACCCGATGGTGCTGTACATTCACGGAGGCCCGCGCAGCGCGTCGAAGCAGTCGTTCTCCTCGCGGGCGCAGTTGCTGGCCGCGCATGAGTGGATTGTCTTTGAGCCGAATTATCGCGGCAGCGACAATCTCGGCAACGATTTTCAGGCCGCGATCTGGAACGACGCTGGCGCTGGTCCTGGCCGTGACGCGATGGCGGGGGTGGCGCTGCTGGAAAAGCGGGGCTTCGTCGATACCGAGAAAATGGCCGTTTCCGGCTGGAGCTATGGAGGCTACATGACCACCTGGCTGCTGGGGAATTATCCGTCGAAGTGGAAAGCGGCGATCGCGGGCGCGGCGGTGACGGACTGGTTCGACCAATACAATTACGGCGACGCCAATGTGCGGCGCGGCAATGCGTTCGGCGGCTCGCCTTATACCGATGAGAAGCGCTACGAGGAATATCGCAAGCAGTCGCCGATTTATTACGCGGGCAAAATCAAGGCTCCCACGCTGATCTTGTCGGACACGGGCGATTACCGCGTGCCGATCACGCAATCCTTCCAGCTTTATCATGAGCTGAAGGATCACGGCGTCAAAACACAGTTCATCGCGTATCCGGTGTCGGGCCACAGCCCCACCGATCCAGTGCATTCGCGCGACATCGACCGGCGCTGGATCGCGTGGCTTGAGAAATATCTATAAATGAAGCGAACTCTTTGTCTTCTCGCGGCAGCGGTGTGCGCCCAGGCGCAGGACATGGGCACGATTCTCGGCGAACTGGCGTCGGTCAAGCCGTTTGACCGGGTGGAGATCTCGCCTGACGGCAAGCGCGTCGCCTATATCGAGGAAGTGATTGAGAACCGCATCGACACCGGCAAATCCGCCATCGTGATCGAGAATATCGGCGGTGGAGGAGCCGTGCGCATCGGCGCCGCGGGCAAAGCGTCCGATCACGAGCTGGTGTGGTCGCCCGACTCGACGCGCGTCGCGTATCTATCGAATCAGCAGCTGTACGTCGCCCAAGCGACTGGAGGCGCCGCGCGCAAGCTGACTGCGCTCAAAGGCTACATGACCGATCCGCGCTGGTCGCCCGACGGCAAGCAGATCGCTATATTATTCGCCGAAAACGCACCTGGGGGCGGCGGACCCTTGGAGGCTGAGCCTGTCGAAACCGGTGTGATCGGCGGCGAGATTCACAATCAGCGGCTGACCACCGTCGATGTGGCGACGGGCGCGGTGAAGCAAATCTCCCCCGCGGAGCTGAACGTGTACGAATACGACTGGTCGCCTGATGGGAGAACGTTCGCGATCAGCGCTGCGCCCGGTCCGGGCGATAACAATTGGTGGATCGCGCAGCTCTACATCATGCCACTCGGGACCGGCAAAATGACGCCGATTTTCAAGCCCGAAACGCAAGTCGCCATGCCGCGCTGGTCGGCTGACGGACAAACCATCGGCTTCATTCAAGGCCTGATGAGCGACGAAGGATTCACGGGCGGCGACGTGTTCACCATCGCTGCAAGCGGCGGCGCGGCAGCGAACCGCACGCCCGCGCGCAAGTCGTCGGTGGTTTCCATTCAATGGACCGCTCCGGGCAAAATGCTGCTGACCGAGGTTGTGGGCGGGGGCAGCGCGATCACCACGCTCGACGTCGCCTCAGGCCAGACGGAGAGGCTGTGGCAAGGCGACGAAAGCATTCATACGGGCGGCAATTTCCCGAATTTCACCGTGGCGAGCGACGGCCGCACCAGCGCCGTCATCCGCAGCGATTTCAAGCATCCGCCGGAGGTGTGGACCGGCCCCATCGGCGATTGGAAGCAGGTCACGCACGCCAATAATTTCACCTCGCGCTGGGGGGATGTGAAGAACGTTTCCTGGATGAACGAAGGCTTCGCCGTCCAGGGCTGGCTGCTCTATCCACGCGGTTTCGATCCTGCCAAACGCTATCCCATGGTGGTGAGCGTCCACGGGGGCCCAGCGAATTTCAACGCGCAGCACTGGCCGCAGGACCGCTTCGATATGGCGGTGCTGTCGTCGCTCGGCTACTTCGTGTTCTATCCGAATCCGCGCGGCAGCTACGGCCAGGGCGAGGCCTTCACTCAGGCCAACGTGAAGGATTTCGGCGGAGGCGACCTGCGCGATATTCTCGCCGGTATGGATGAAGTGATGAAGATGGCTCCGGTGGACGCAAACCGCGTCGGTATCGCGGGCTGGAGCTACGGAGGCTACATGACCATGTTCGCCGTCACGCAGACCAATCGCTTCAAGGCGGCGGTGGCGGGCGCGGGCCTCGCGAATTATCAGAGCTATTACGGCGAAAATTCCATCGATCAGTGGATGATTCCGTACTTCGGCGCGTCGGTCTATGACGATCCGGCGGTGTACGCGAAAGCGTCGCCCATCACGTTCATCAAAAATGTGAAGACGCCGACGCTGGTCGTGGTCGGCGAGCGCGACGGCGAATGCCCCATGCCGCAATCCTACGAATTCTGGCACGCGTTGAAGGCGCTCGGCGTCAAGACAGAGCTGGTGGTGTATCCCGGTGAAGGGCACATGTTCCGCAAGTCGGAAAACAAAAAGGACGTGATGGAACGGACCGTGAAGTGGTTCGAGGAAAATCTGAAGTAACTAACTGCGCGGCGTCTTTTTGAGCAACCCGAGCTTGATGAGGCTCTCCGCGGTCGCCACCAGCGATTCTTCGTTGGACCGCGGCGCCCAGCCCAGCACGTGGCGCGCTTTGGCGTTAGTGGCGTTTTTATATTTGCCAAGTTCCGGCACGATCTGCGAGACCGCCGAGTCGAACTTCGCCACCAGCTTCACCAGCCAGTCCGGCAGCGTGCGCGTGGGAATATAACGGCCCGCCGCGCCCATCCGCTCGCGCAGCATAGCCGCCATTTCCGGCACGCTCATGAAATCGCCCGCGACGGCCAGGAACCGTTCGCCTTTGGCCGCTGGATTCGTCATCGCGAGCAAGTGCAGATCGGCCACATCGCGCACATCCACGACGCCGAAGCGCAGATTCGGGCACCCCGGCATCTCACCGTCCATCAGACGCTTCACCAGCATGATGGAGGTGGAATAATCGGGCCCAAGAACGGGTCCGAACACGCCCACCGGGTTCACCACGGAAAGTTCCATCGAGCGTTCCTCGCGTGCGATGAAATCCCACGCCGCGCGCTCGGCCAGCGTCTTTGATTTTGTGTAGGGCATCACGTCGGCCGCGTTGGGATCGGTCCAACTGGTCTCGTCGAACGGCTCCTTCTGCTCGGGATGTCCATAGCCAATAGCCGCGAACGACGACGTCAGCACTACGCGCTTCACGCCCGCGTCGCGCGACGCTTTCAACACGCGCAGAGCGCCTTCGCGCGCCGGAACGATCAACTCGTCTTCATTTTTGGGAACACTCGGGGGAAACGGCGATGCAACGTGCAGCACGTAATCGCATCCGGCCACGGCGGCGGGCCAGCCTGAATCGGAAAGCAGATCGGCCGCAGCGAATTGCAACCACTCGCCGCCCTCCACGCCGGCACCCTTCAGCATCGCGCGCACCTGGGTGTCGCGATCCAGCGAACGCACTGTGGTCCGCACGCGATACCCCGCGTTGCGCAGCGCCACAATACAATGGCTGCCGATGAAGCCTGATCCGCCCGTGACCAGAACGAGTTCGCCGCCCATACTTATTTGTGTACGGAAACGGTCTGGTCGCCGTCGATGTAGGCCACGTATTGACTGCCTGCGGCGGCAGCGACTTCCTTGGTCTTGCCTTTCGCGCCTCCGTCGATGGGGCGCTTCGGCGGACCATCCTTGCCAGGCGAAGGCTCGGCGCGAACCTTCAGCTTCTTTCCGTCTACGGCGTCGGCCTGAGTCAGGCTGAACGTCATTTTTCCGCCCATGCCGAAGATCTTCTTCTTGCCCGCGGCCTCGGCGATGACGCCGGTAACGGTCGCGCCTTTGGCCACCACCACCGCGTCGCCGACCTTCAACCCGTCCA
>Ga0075030_100000571_pt1 | contig 32280 bp, 29 predicted proteins | sample LitLauG_LLR_2012_FD_71393 | JGI IMG/M metagenome (GOLD analysis project Ga0075030, IMG submission 71393) | Freshwater sediment microbial communities from Pennsylvania, USA - Little Laurel Run_MetaG_LLR_2012 | ecosystem: Environmental > Aquatic > Freshwater > Creek > Sediment | place: USA...
GTGCTATGTTCCGCCATGCGGAAAAGCCTAAAGGGTCGCGGCGGGTTCCCACCGTCTGAGACGGGTTCATTCTCGGCCCACCACACGGCCCAGTGGGTCGGCTTGTTTTTAGCTCTCAGCAGTCAGGAAAATCTTCCTTCTGATACAAGCATCCTTTATTGAATATTGAACCCATCCAGCGCAGATTCAGTCTGCTGACAGCATTTGGTCGCTGAGAGCTGAGACCTTATTCCTGCTAGACTCTCTCTAGAACTCAGCCTGCAATCGGAGCATCTAAACCAACGTGTTCCCCAGACTTTTTCACATAGGCAGTTTCTACCTGCCCACCTATGGCTTCCTGGTCGCCTCGGGCGTGCTGCTCGGGCTTTGGATCAGCGTCCGCAACTCGGAAAAGCAAGGCATCAACGGCGACGATGCCTGGAACCTTGGCATTCTCATGGTCCTCTCCGGAATCATCGGAGCGAAGATTCTCTACGTCATCAATGACTGGGGCACCTACGCCAACAACTGGCGCGAGATTTTCAGCCTCAACACACTGCAGGCCGGGGGAGTATTTTCCGGTGGCCTGATTGCCGCGATCGTCATGGCGGGCTGGTACGTGCGGCGTCACCATATGCCGCTGCTGCGCACCACAGACTGCTTCGCTCCGGGGCTTGCGTTCGGCCACGTCCTCGGACGCTTCGGCTGCTTCTCGGCGGGATGTTGTTACGGCAAACCGACAAACCACTTCTGGGGCGTCATCTTCACCAATCCTCTGGCGCACGAGGTCAGTGGAACTCCGCTTGGGGTCAGGATTGAACCGACCCAGCTGATCGAAGCTGCCGCCGAGTTCTTCAATTTCGTGCTGCTGATGTGGCTGCTTCCACGCAAGAAATTTGACGGCCAGGTGTTTGCCAGCTTCATGATCCTGTACGGCGTCGAGCGTTACTTCATCGAGTTCTTGCGCGACGATCCGGGACGGGGGGAAGTCTTCGGTGGGCTGATGACAGGAACGCAGCTAATCTCGATTCTGCTGGTAATTGGCGGGGGATTGATTTGGTGGTTGAAGAACAGCACTCAGCCGTCAGCACTCGGCACTCAGAAGTCGGGCTCTGGGATTTAGATTCTGTATTTCTTCGAGATTCTCGGTAGTGAGTAATTCACGAGACCCTCAACCACCAAGGCCACCAAGCTGCACGAAGGAAAGCTTGAGACACAATCCTTCTTGATACTTCGTGGCCTTGGTGGTTCATGGGTTTTGCGGACTGCATTATGAGATTGACCAACGACCAGATTCTCCTTGCGCTTGACAACTGGATGCTGAATGCTGGTGCTGAATGCCCGCCTTCCCTCTAACCCTGACTGCACCCTCCGAAGCTGCGGGTCAGCGCCTCGATCAATACCTCGCGACGCAACTCTCTGAAGTCAATCAGACAGAGGTCAGCCGCGCACGCGTGCAACAACTCATTGAGAGGAGTGAAGTGCTGGTGAACCAGACGCCGGCAAAGGCATCGCTACGTCTGAAGGGCGACGAGAAAATTACGGTCACCGGACCGTCCCACGCGCCGCCACTGCGCGCCATTCCAGAAGAAATCGCGCTCGACATTGTCTACGAAGACGACGACCTCGCCATCGTCAACAAGCCCGCTGGCATGATGGTGCACGCGGGAGCGGGAGCGACCGACGATGCGCGCAACCGTGGAACGCTGGTCAATGCGCTGCTGCATCATTTCAAGAAGCTGTCGGCGGTGGGTGGAGAACTGCGTCCGGGAATTGTCCATCGCCTCGATCGGGCGACCAGCGGACTGATGGTGGTGGCGAAAAACGATGAGGCCCACCGCCGGCTGGCCAAGCAGTTCAGCAGTCGCGAGGTGCACAAGACTTATCTTGCGCTGGTCCACGGCTGGCCTAAGCAGGACCGCGGGACGATCCAAAGCGCGATCAGCCGCCATTCGCAGAAACGGACGCGAATGACAACCCGCGGCTTCGGAGGCCGCGAGGCGGTCACGCATTACCTGGTCAAGCGAAAAATCGATTCGCCTTATGGCAAATTTGCGCTGGTCGAATTGAAGATCGAGACGGGGCGCACGCACCAGATTCGCGTACACATGGCGTCGCTCGGACATCCGGTGGTGGGAGATGCGCTTTACGGCGCGCCCGGCGAGTTGCGCTCGCAGTCGAACAAACACCGGGCGGCAGGCATGCCCGCGACGCTGACGCTGGATCGAAATTTTCTGCACTCGGCGGTGCTCGAGTTGGAGCATCCTCGGACTAAGGAGCCGCTAAGGTTCTCACGGCCGTTACCGGAGGAACTGGAAAACTTGCTCAACAGCCTGGAAAATGCCCGGCAAGAAGGTCCCCGGCGGGAACCTGGCCGGTAAGAGCGAACCGCCGTTCCTGCGCTGAGGCGCGGGCTATAATACACCCATCGACTGTGCTCAAGTCGGCCTGATGAAATCGCGCATCATTCTGCTTCTGCTTGCTTCTTGTTTATTGGCTGGCTCGGTGCTCAGCCAGACGCCGCCCGCTACCGCGCCGAAGTCGGCGCAGAATTCCCCTGCGAAAACAAGCACGCCGCCCCAGGACAAGCCATCGACTCCAGCGGCGCAGCCGCAGAATCCGGCTGCGCCCGACTCCGATGAGTCCGTCACCACGATCGTCCACGTCGTCAACGAGGTTCGCGTGGTGTTCACCGTCACCGACCGGCACGGCCGCTATATCAAGGGTCTGAAGAGCAACGACTTCAAGGTCATTGACGATCAAAAGCCCGCGGAACTGCGCAGCTTCCGCAGCGAGACCGACCTGCCCTTGCAGGTGGGTTTGCTGGTGGACGCCAGCAACTCGGTGCGCGACCGCTTCAAGTTCGAGCAGGACGCAGCCATCGAGTTTCTGAACTCCATCGTCCGGCCCGGCTATGACAAGGCGTTCGTGGTCGGTTTCGACGCCACGCCGGAAGTCACCCAGGATTTCACCGACAACACGGAGCACCTTTCGACCGGCGTGCGGATGTTGCGGGCGGGAGGGGGCACCGCGATGTACGACGCGCTTTACTTTGCGTGCCGGGACAAGTTGTTGAAGCAGGAGCAGACCGGGCCGGTGCGGCGCGCTATCATTCTGTTGAGCGACGGCGAGGACAACCTGAGCCACGTGACCCGCGAGGAAGCCATTGAAATGGCGGAGCGCGCGGAAGTAATCGTCTACACTATCAGCACCAACATCAGCGGCATGAAGGGCAGTGGTGACAAGGTGCTGGAGCGCATCGCCGATGCTACCGGCGGCCGCGCGTTTTTTCCCTTCCAGATGCGCGAGATGTCGGACGCATTTGTCTCCATTCAGGAAGAGTTGCGCAGCCAGTATGCGGTAGCTTACAAGCCGGCGAATTTTACCCCCGATGGACGCTACCGTACGATCCAAATCCTGGCGCAGGATAAGGGCCTGAAGGTGCGCACCCGCAAGGGATACTACGCGCCGAAGCAGTAGAGCAGTGGTCAGTTCTCAGTTAGCCGGTCGTGGTTCTCACCGCCAACTTGTATGCCTGGTTACTCTGGAACTCCTCTTGCGAAGAAGTTGGGCATCAAGGACGGTTATCGTCTCGTTCTGTTGCATGTGCCCGACGATGTGAAGTCCGAACTCCGCGATCCTCTCGCGAAATCCCGTATCCAACCTTTCAGCCGGCAGACCGGCAAAAACAGAGACCTCGACTTCGTTTTCCTTTTTGCCAAGTCGCGTGCGGGGCTGGAACGTGAATTTTTCCCGGCCGCAAAAGCACTGGCGCCGGCGGGCATGCTCTGGATCTCGTGGCCGAAGAAGAGTTCGGGCGTTGCGACCGACCTTACGGAAGACGTGATTCGCCACATCGGACTCGATGCAGGCCTCGTCGATATCAAAGTCTGCGCGGTGACCGACGTCTGGTCGGGATTGAAGTTCGTGATTCCGGTCAAGAATCGACCAAAGAAATAAGCGCAGCGACAGCCGCCCTCGGCTGTCCCAGCGAGCGCGGCTCGCCACGGTTTCGGTCGTTATCGATCGTTATCATTCTTCTCCTGCCTTTTCCAAAGCGACGGGGCTTCGACCCGCGGGACAGCCGATGGCGCCCGTCCTTGCTTCTGCGGCGCAACTTCGGTCCAGGAACCGGGTTTGCATGCAGTAGACGCGGCCTCCCGCGGCGATGCCCGGGGGACCGGGACGAGCGGTCACTCGATAAGGAGAACGACTATGAAACGCACGATAGCTGGGGTTCTACTGCTGATCGGACTGGGTGCGGGAACGATGTTTGCCGAAGATGGCTGGCGCGACCGGCGCGACATCAGGCGCGATGAAGCGAAAATTGCGCATGACCGCCGGGAACTGCGGCGCGATCTTTATTACGGAAACTATGCCGCCGCGCGGCATGAACGCAGAGAGCTGCGGCGTGAGTATCGCGACATCAACCGGGACCGTCGTGACTTGTATTGGGACCGGCGCTAAGCGGGCAGTGCGGCCTCCAGCGCTCAGCAATTTCGTCCATAACTGTACGACGTTAGTAACTTGCCGGGACCAGGCTAGCCGGGTTCTATTCACTTATTCCCCCGTGGAGACTTGACTGTGCGAATTGGAACCCGGCTGGCGGCGCTGGCCATGGTGGGGATCATGCTTTGTTGGCTGGGATACAGCGAGACACCGGTGTCACGGGCGGAGCGGGAACTGTTCGCTTCGGTCAACCAGGCGCGGCGGGCGCAGGGACTGGCTCCGCTGCGATGGGATGACGCGCTGGCGGCAGCGGCGCGGCGTCACGCCGAGGTGATGGCGCAACGCGGATCGGCGCAGCATGGGTTTACCGGCGAGCCCAGCCTGCCGGCGCGGGTCAAGCGAGCAGGCGGGCATTTCAGTTGGCTGTCGGAAAACGTAACCCAAGGACCGACGCCGAGGTTCATCCACTCGCAGTTCATCAACTCACCCCTGCATCGCGCGAACATTCTAGACCGCGACATGGATTCGATTGGAGTGGGCGTGGTGGAGCAGCGCGGCCAGTTATTCGCGGTAGAGGATTTTTCGCAAGCGCGGTGAATTGCTTGCCGCTGGAATGTAATCGGAGGGCCCACGCTCGCTCCCACGGGTGTGGGCCCTATTGTCTTTAAGGCGCCGCGGGTCGAATGCGAGGGCCTGTTGCCAAGCCCTGTTGCCAAGCGATGATCGTTGGTATACGGTCTACTTCGCAGACGATTTTGTGCGATCTGAAATAAAACAAGAACGGGACCGGATGCTGGGGATGGGCGCGAAGATCACGCGCCGGGACTTTCTGAACGGAGTCGCACTCACCGTTGGCTCGGCCCTGATTCCTCCCGAGATGTGGGCTGCGGCCGCCGCCGATCTGGAAGCCCAGGACGCGCCCGGCTACTATCCTCCCGGCAAGACCGGCCTGCGCGGAAGTCATCCCGGGTCGTTCGAGACCATGCACAAACTCCGCGACGGCGCTTTCTGGGACGATGCCCCTAAGGCCGTGGACACGGGCGAGTCTTACGATCTGGTGATCGTGGGCGGAGGCATCAGCGGACTCGCGGCGGCGCACTATTTCCGCAAAGCCGCGGGCGACCAGGCACGCGTCCTGATTCTCGAGAACCACGACGACTTCGGCGGACACGCCAAGCGCAACGAATTCCGCGCTGGCGGCCGCACGATTCTGGGGTTCGGCGGGACGTATTCCATTGAAAGCCCGGCGCCCTACAGCGCGGCCGCGAAGGCTCTGATCGAAGAGCTTGGGATTGATGTGCCTTCCTATCCCAGGTACGTCGACAAAAATCTTTACCGTTCACTCGGCATGAGGCCGCGCATCTTCTTCGACAAGGAAACGTTTGGGACCGACAAGATGGTCCTGAACGCGGTGCATACCGGAGGAGATGAGAGTGGAATCAACGACGAAGCTGGAGAAGCGGGCCGGCAGGAATTTCTGAAAGAGGCCCCGCTCTCGGTGAAAGCCAAGCAGGATTTTCAGCGGCTGCTCGCCGATAAGACGGACTATTTTCCCGGTCTCAGCTCCGGCGAAAAAAAGGCGCGCCTGGCTCGCATCAGCTATGCGAAATATCTCACCGGCACGGTGGGTGTGAGCGATGAAATCGTCAAGCTGTTTCAGGCCTTGCCGCACCCGTTGTTCGGGGTGGGCTTTGATGCCGTCCCCGCGCAAGACGCCTGGGGCCTGGAAATGCCGGGATTCAACGGCCTGCAGCTCGATCCCGCACCAGGCAAGGGAATGAACCGCGACACCATCCGCAACGATGAAGCGGACAAATACTTCTTTCACTTTCCCGACGGCAACGCTTCGATTGCGCGACTGCTGGTGCGCAAACTGGTCCCGGCGGCGATTCCAGGCAGCTCCGTGGCTGACGTGGTGCTGGCCAAGGCAGATTACGCTAAGCTCGACGAGCCGTCCAATTCGACTCGCATCCGGCTGAACAGCACGGTAGTCAAGGTGAATCACCGGGGCGATCCGGCTGCGGCGAAGGAAGTGGAAGTCAGCTACTTTACCGGGAAGAAACTCAAGACGGTGCGGGCCGCAAACTGCATTCTGGCTTGCTGGCACGTGGTCATTCCCTACATCGCGCAGGAATTGCCGGACGCGCAGAAAGAAGCGCTCGCTTCGGCACAGAAGGTGCCTTTGCTTTACAGCAACGTGCTGATACGCAACTGGAGCGCGTTTCAGAAGCTGGGGGCGAGTGCGATTTACGCGCCGGGCATGTACCACACCGGCGTGAGCCTGGATCTTCCGGTCAGCATCGGCGGCTATGAATGCACAAAGAAACCGGATGACCCGATCGTCGTCCATATGATGAAGGCGGCCTGCAGGCCGGGGCGCCCGGCGCGCGAGCAGCATAAGCTGGGGCGCATCCAGCTCTATACCACGAGTTTCGAAACTTACGAGCGCAACATTCGTGAGCAACTCGCGCGGATGCTGGGCCCCGGCGGATTCGACGCGGCCCGTGACATCCTGGGAATCACGGTGAACCGCTGGCCGCACGGCTACGCCTATCAATATAATTCGCTATCCGACGAGTTCTGGCTGGAAGGCGGCGAAACTCCATGCCAGGCGGCGCGCAAGCCGTTTGGGCGGCTAGCGATCGCGAACTCGGACGCGGATGCATACGCCTACACGGACTGCGCCATCGATCAGGCTTACCGCGCGGTGCGCGAGTTGAAGAAGTAACCAACAGTTGATAGCATCCCCGGCGAGGACGTCGGTCGCGCCCGGCCCTGGAGAACATAGCGAAGAAAGACGGCTCGAGTCCTCACTCCTGCTGTGCCGGATGCCGATCCGCTGGAGGACCTCCATGCTCACCGAACGGTCCAGGGAAATCAGTCATCATGCGATTGTTGGCGCCTCGATTGCGGGCTTTCTTGCCTTGGTCGAAGTTCTGGGGCGCTCCGTGGAAGATTGGCTGTGGTTTTCCACAATAATCCAGTGTCACCCTTGGATCGGCGCGCTTCGTTGGCTCGTTCCACCCGGTATCGGGTTCCTGGTCTTTTTCTTTGTCCGGGATGTAATCAGTTGGTACGACAAACACGAAGGCCGGAAGCCCATCGAGATTTCCGGATTGGGCATCGTCGATGGACGCTGGCTTAATGCTGTGATCCAGGAGGGAAGGGTCGTCGGGATTTCAGAGTTGCTGATTTCAAGCTCGCAAAACGATGGCTTCACGGTGAAGGGCACGACCTACATCGTGCAAAATGATGAACCCATGAGCGCCGAGCATGGCACATTTCATGGGACGGGAGGAAAGGTGTTTGCCGGGAATGTGCTCGGCTACATTTTCGAAGGCACGCTCGGACAGGATAAGAGACGAGTCTCTGGGATCGCGTACTACCAGTTCGACCTCAAAAGGGAAGGCAAGATGATGTTCTTGGAGGGTGCCTTCCTCGACCGCGCAACGAACAGCATGCGCGAAGCCTGTGGCAGAAGCATCGTGGAGTCTGAGGTCGGGGAACTCCCGAGTTGCGATGTAGAGTCTGCCAAAAAGGATTGGATAAAATGTGAGAAGGTTGAGAAAGCGCGCCGCAAATCGGAGAATAGGCTCAAAAAGGACACGTCGCCCGCAGGTTCCCATGACTCTCAACCAAAAACCTCCTAAGGCGGATCGTCCCTTTGCACCGGGCTACGGCATAGTCGGAGCCAAACAGGGCAAGGGTCTGCTGCCGTGGGCTTGGGTTACGAGAAAGATGAACCGCTGCCGGACGTTCTGGCTGGCCACGATTCATGCCGGTCGCGCGCGTCCTCATGTGATGCCGGTTTGGGGAGTGTGGCTGGATGGGGCATTCTATTTTTCCACTGGACGCAAATCTCGCAAAGGGCAGAATCTCGCTGCCAATCCCGCCTGCACGATTGCGAACGATAATGGCGAAGAAGCGGTGATCGTCGAGGGCCTGGCCGCCGAAGTCAAGGACGCGTCGGCGCTGGAGCGGATCGCCATCGCCTACCAGAAGAAATACAAGATGGATCCGCGGGGCATGGGAGAACCGATCTTCCGCGTTCAGCCCAACCGTGTCTTCGGCCTTGTGGAAAAAACCTTTCCCCAGTCGGCAACGCGATGGAAATATGACTGCTAGTCCCCAAACCGCCCGTTGGTAACGGGTTTTGCCGTTACCGCCGATGTCGAAAATAAACACCACCGGGCGATTGCCGTGCGGCGGCGGATATGGAAAAATGACTGCAATTCAAGTGCAAGTCGACCCTTCCCCCTTGAATCGTGCGTAACCATCATGCGTAACCCATGTGCGCTAATCACGCTAAGACTGGCGCTTGTACCTCGAGGAATTCCGCTCGCAGCGGGCGATTTCCACAGCACGATCCACTTGTAATCGGGAGTATAATGCCCGTCCGACTTGTATCTGAAGTTTTGCAACGCCAGCCAACTGGGAATCCGAGCCGTCGAACAGGAAGCCGAATGCCGCGCCCACAGCGGGTTTCAACGGTCGCCGTTGTTTTCTTTGTCCTCTGCGTGGGGACTACTCTGCTTTGGGGGCAGAACGATGTTCTGACTCAGCACAACGACAATACGCGCTCGGGCCTGAATGTGAATGAGACGCTGCTCACGCCTGCCACCGTCAACGTGAACAGTTTTGGAAAGCTCTTCACCCAGAACGTCGACGGCATGATCGTCGGACAACCGCTTTATGCCAATCAGGTCTTGATGAACGACGGCCTGGTCCACAACGTCGTGTACGTCGCCACCCAGAACAACACTGTGTACGCCTTCGATGCCGACAGCAACCAGAGCAATAACGCCAATCCGCTATGGGCGGAGAACCTGGACGATGGCGGGACGCCCGATCCGATTTCCGACTATGGCTGTACCGGGACTCACTACACCGAGATTGGAATCATGGGCACGCCGGTGATCGACCCCGGCAAGACCACGCTTTACGTGGTGGCCAAAACGATCATTGGTTCGGGACCGAACGCAATCCGCAACTTCAGTCTGCATGCCTTGGACATCACCAGCGGCAACGAGTTGTTGGGAGGGCCGATGATCATTACCGGCTCAGCGCCCTCCAAGAAGGGGTCGGTGACCTTCAACCCGGTCTATCAGATGCAGCGTCCGGCGCTGTTGCTGGAAAATGGCGTGCTCTACATTGGATTCGGCGGAAACGGCTGCGACCAGTACGCCTACAACGGCTGGCTCTTTGCCTACAACTCGCAAACCCTGCAGCAGGAAGCCGCCTTCCTGGACACTCCCAATGGGACGCGCGGTTCGATCTGGCAAGGCGGAAGCGGTCCCGCGGCAGACGCGGACGGCAATATCTATGTGGTTACCGCCAACGGCACCTATGACAGCTCCAACGACTGGGGCGACTCTGTACTGAAGATGGGCTGGAACGGCAATGCTCTGAGTGTGCTCGACTACTTCACGCCTTACAACCAAAATCAGCTGGCGCAGCAAGATCTCGATCTGGGTTCGTCCGGCCCCCTGTTGCTGCCCGACCAGCCTGGCCTCTACCCTCACGAACTGGTGGCGGGGGGAAAGCAAGGCACTCTCTACGTGGTTAACCGGGACAGCGAAGGGCAATTCAACTCGAATACTGACAATGTCGTCCAGGAACTTCCCAAAGCAGTGGCCAGTGAACTGAACGGCGTGCCTACGTACTGGAACAACAGCGTCTATGTGGCGGGAGAAAGCGACCACATCAAGCAGTTCGCTCTGGTCAACGGACAACTCGGGCAGCAACCGGTTTCACAAACCGCGATCAGTTTTACCGGCTTCGGTCCAGCCTCCACCTCGATGACGGCCAACGGGAACACCAACGGAATTCTTTGGGCGATCAAGCATACTAACCCGGCTCTCTACGCCTTCGATGCCACCAATCTCGCAAACGAGTTTTGGGACAGCACGCAGGCGGCGAAAGCGCGCGACAAGTTGGTTCCCGTCATGCGCTTTGTAACTCCAACCATCTCTAACGGCAAGGTGTACGTGGGCGGATCGGCCGCCCTGGCGGTGTATGGGCTGTTGCAGACGCTCTCAGTAGTGACGGGGAATAACCAGGCTGGCATGGAGAAAGCAATTTTGCCCATTCCCTTGACGGTTGAGGCCATCAATCCTTATTCCTCCGCGGCGCCGGCTGGCGTGGTTGTCACCTGCAGTGACGGGTCGGCGGGAGGCGTGTTCTTTCCTAAAGCAACGCAGACGACGGATGCCTCGGGAACGGTAATCTACAGTTACCAGCTTCCTAGCAGGGTGAGAGGCATCACCATCACTTGCAGCAGTCCGGGTTATCTCAGCGCCGTGTTCAGTGAAAAGTGTGCTTCGGGTCCTCCGAAGTCCATGACCATTACTTCGGGGAACAATCAAACCGCCCCCCCGAATGCGCCGCTCCCAACGTCCTTAGTGGTGCAGGTGGCTGACAAAAACGGTCTTGGTGTGCCGGGAGTGACCGTGAATTTCACGGACAATGGCGTCGGCGGGAATTTCGTGGCCACCTCAGTCGTCACCGGTTCGAATGGAAGTGCCTCCGCGCAATACACGATGGGCCCGAAAGCCGGGAGTGTCACGATTACTGCCTCGTCATCGGGACTCAAGAGCGTGAGCTTCGCGGAGAATGCCGTGACCGGCCCCGCAGCCAATGTCAGCGTCACCGGCGGCAACAATCAATCTGGTACTGTGGCAACCCAACTGGCTCAGGCTCTCACGGTGCTGGTTACCGACAGCTACAACAATCCCGTCTCTGGCGTCAGTGTAAGCTTCAGCGACGGCGGAGCCGGAGGCACTTTCTCCAGCCCCAATCCCGTCGTGACCGGCAGCAATGGAACCGCGGCCCAGTCCTATACTCTGCCGACGCTCGCCTCTTCGATCAGCATCACCGCGACTGCCACTGGAGTGTCAAGTCCCGCCACCTTCACCGAAAACTCCGTTGCCGGGCCACCCACCGCTATCGCGGTCAACGGCGGCAATAATCAGTCTGGCACAGCGGGAACTAAACTAAGTCAGGCGCTCAGCGTGCTCGTCACGGACCAATACCACAATCCCGTGTCCGGTGTGAACGTTGCCTTCAGCGACGGCGGAGCCGGAGGCACATTCTCTAACTCCAACCCCGTCGCGACCGGCAGCAATGGAACCGCGACCCAGTTCTATACGCTGCCGACGCTCGCCTCTGCGATCAGCATCACCGCGACCGCGGCCGAAGTGTCCAGCCCTGCCGTCTTCGCCGAGAATTCGCTCGCCGGGCCCGCCGCCAGCATTGCCGTCACTGGCGGCAATAATCAGGCTGGTCCTGCCGGAACGGCATTGCAACAGGCTCTGACCGTGCTGGTGACCGACCAGTACCACAATCCTGTTTCCGGCGTGAGTGTTAGCTTTAGCGACGGCGGCGCGGGAGGCGCTTTCGCGAATCCCAATCCCGGCGTTACCAACAGTTCCGGAATTGCAACCCAGACCTACACGCTCCCGCCGCTCGCCGGCACCATCACCATCACGGCGGCCGCCACCGGAGTAACCAATCCCGCCGTCTTCGCCGAGAATTCGGTTGCCGGACCGGCTGCCAACATCGTCATCGCCAGCGGCAACAATCAGTCTGCTGCGGTCGCAACGCAATTGCCTCAGGCGCTCACCGTGGTGGTGACTGACCACTTTGGCAATCCCGTTTCCGGTGTCAGCGTCAGCTTTAGCGACGGCGGTGTGGGAGGCTTGTTCTCCAACCCCAATCCCGGAACGACCGACGGCACAGGCTCGGTGACCCAGTTCTATACGCTTCCGACGATCGCGCAAGTGATCTCCATTACCGCGACCGCCAGCGGAGTAGCCAACTCCGCCATCTTCACCGAGACCGCTATTGCCGGAGCTGCCCACAACATCGCCATCACCAGCGGCAATAATCAGACCGCTCCGAATGGAAGCCAATTGCCCTTGCCGCTAGTGGTGCTGGTGACCGACCAGTACAACAATCCTGTTTCCGGCGTGAGCGTTACCTTTAGCGACGGTGGTGTGGGAGGCATTTTCTCCAATCCCAATCCCACCGTCACCGCAAATGATGGGACGGCAAGCCAGATGTACACGCTTCCGGCCGTTGCGGGCGAAACCGTTTACATCACCGCCACGGCCGCGGGCATCGCCAACCCTGTCACCTTCACCGAATATGGGCAGTAGGCAAGGCTGGTGTGGGGAATCGCCTCACGCTCCGATGAGGCTTCGGCCAGTTCAGTCCTGGATTCAGTCCTGCAGTATTTGTCGCGCCGACAGATGCGCGCCGGTCAGCAGCAGCATCCCCGACAGGAACGCCCAGAACATCAGGCTGACCGAGATGGCGAACGGCCCATATACTTCCGCGAAATTCAGACGGGGCAAGGCGAAAATATAAACGTACTTCAGCGCCTCGGAGAGCAATCCCATAATCACCGCCGCGGGCAGAACCCCGCGGGCCGGCACTTTGCCATTCGGCAGCAGCCAATAGATGAGAAAGAATATCGCGATGCTGGCCAGGATCGAGAACACCTTCATGGTCGTAAAGTCCACCAGTTGCACATACCACGCGCCATAGCCGTGCAGCGCGCTCTTCACGATCGCGACATTTCCTGCGGTCAATCCGACTGAGAGCAGCGCGAGCGTTCCGCAGGCAAAGACCAGGCCGAGCGAGATCAACTGATTCTCCAGGTACGATCGGTTGTTGCGGAATCCCCAGACGCGATTGAGCGCCACTTCGAGCGGAAGAAAAATTCCGGTGGAAGTGATCAGCAGCATGACCAGCGAAAACACTTGTGCTCGATGGTGTGCGCCGACCAGCGCGTTCAAGTTTCGGATCACGAATTCCTGGCCGGTCGGCAGATAGTCTCGCAACAGGTTCTCGACCACGCCATACATCACCTGGGAATGAAAGACGTAGCGGATCAGGGTCATCAGCAGCAGCAGAAAAGGGAAGAGGGACAGAATTGCGTTGGCGGCCACGGAGAACGCAAACGTATGTACTTCGGTCCGGAGCAGATAACGCGCCGTGGAACCGACAATGCCATGCCGTGGAGTGGCGCGAAGTCTGGCTGCGCCCTGTTTGGCCGGGATCTCGATAGGTGTGATAGAAGACACTGTTTCTCAAATATTATCAAATACTTACGGCTTCCCGTCGAGGCTTGCCGGCAAAATCAGCCAAGGCCTGCCCGAGATCAATCCCGTGGTCATGTTCGTTTCCAGTTCATTTTCAGCAACTTCTCTCTTGCCAACTGAAATCTTCCTGCTATTATCTGGTGCTTCGTCAGCCGGACCGGTTGGCGATGCAACAGGATTGACGTTTCTGTGCAGCAGTCGGATATCGCGCCTTCGTCTTGGTCTTCGCGGCTCCACCGCAGTTCGTCGCGGGCAATGCCTTCGACGGAATGCCGGGGAGCCGTTTCTGTTGGTACGGTTCGTCGGTGCGCAGCAACGCCAGTGAAAAAATTCTTGCGTCCGTTCGAGGGGGTGTCCGTCAGTGTTCGTCTTAATTCCGCAGGCGACCACAGCCGGGCAAACAGGCAAGCGGCGGAAGAATAATTCTTAGCTAGAGGCGAAAGGAGTTTCTTTGTGAGAGAGAAGGGTACTGTGAAGTGGTTCAACGGGGCGAAGGGATACGGATTCATCCAGCGCTCCACCGGCGAGGATGTGTTCGTACATTTCTCGGCCATCCAGGAGAACGGCTACCGCTCGCTGAATGAAGGCGAGCTCGTGGAGTTCGATCTGCTCAAAGGCCCGAAGGGCTTTCAGGCAGGCAACGTCGTCCGCGCGGCGGCATAAATTTCTCCAACCAGTTCGCACAACCCTCTCGGATGGGTCGAGAGGGTTTTTTGTTTTGACGCCGGGGATTGAGCTTGCTGAGAATTGAGCCGCAGTGAGGAATCGAGCCCGGTGAGGGTTGAGCCACGGTGAGGATCGAGCCCCGGAGAGCCTGTCCTGAAAGGAGTCGAAGGGGGCGACCTAACTTAGCCCAGCGCTGCAAGTACCGGGCTAAGCTGATCATTGCCCGGCACTGGATTCTTGCTCGCACTCACTAGCCGGAATTAAGTCGAAGGCAGAAGAGCGGTTGGCAAATTCAACGCTGCGTATTGCTCCGGCGTATCTATGTTGACGGCTATCAGTGGGTCGTCCACTGGAACGTATTCGATATCGTTTTGATGCGCGTGCTCTACTTCGCGCGCATTCGTGGTTTCGGGAGCCCTCAGGAACGCTTCCATCATCTCGCGGGCCGCTAGAATTGGATGGCCGTGCTTTCCCTGATACTCCGGTATCACGGCCCACTTTCTTTGCGCGATCGCGCGTTCGAAGGCGGCTTCCAGTGCGGCCAGCGTTTCTGCGCGGACCTGCGGGCGATCGACGAGAGTGATCATGGCGGCATCGCGGCCGCGGCTTAGGACTTCCTGCAGGCCGACGCGCAACGAACTAAACTGGCCGCGCTCGGGCGCGGGATTGACCACCAGCGACGCGCCGTTGGCGTACACGATGGGGGCCAATGCGGATTCATTCTTGCCGGCTACTACCAGCACGATATCCACATGGGAGAAAAAGAGCCGTATGGCAGCGGAGAGGAACGTATCCGATTGCGCCGGGTTGGTAGCCAGGGGAGGCCAGGGGAGTAGCGCCTTGTCTCGGCCCATGCGTGTGGACTCTCCGGCCGCCAAAATTACTCCGCAGAAAGCGGTTCGCCCCATGTCGGCACGATAGCAAAGTGGGGGGACTCTGCCAAGGACGTGGGTCACAGGCCAGCCTGTGAAGGGTTGGGTTGAGAAATCGGTCGTCCCTCCAGGACTTGACTCAATCCCCCTCTTTTCCCAGCGCTGAAGCGCTGGGCTAAGTTAGGTCGCCCCTCCGCGGCTAGATCCTCGATGATTTCGTTCGACCGAATTGCCGCGAAACTAGTTCTCCGCATATCGAAGCGGGCCGTCTGATTCCGAAGGTTTGCGGTATCGCTAAAGCGATACCCGATACGAACCTGAGTTTCTTAACTGAAGGTGGGCAGCTTAACTAAGTCGTCGTTGGGAACCCGCTCTACGGGGTTGCCCGCTTTGCGCCAGGCGCGGAGGCCGCCGGCGATTACGAAGACTTTGAATCCGAGTTGCTGGAGTTGGTGCGCCACCCGGGCGCTTGTGGCTTCGCGCGCTCAAGTACAGTAGAGATAAATCTCTCGATCCTTGGGGAGGTTCTTGATTTCTTCAATGAGGTTGTTGGGTTCAATGCGGATGGACCCGGCAATACGTTCGGAGTCGGCATCGTAGTAACCGTGGCTGCGGACATCGGCGATGAGCAGGTTCTGGGCGGCTTCGGAGGCCAGCCTCTTGGCGAGTTCCTCGGCCGGGACGCGGGGAATCACGTCGAGCAGACGGTACTTACGGTAGACCCAGATGCGATAGACGATGTAAGCGGTGAGTCCGATGCCGAAGATGACTTCGGCGGCGAAGCCGGCGGAACGGAGGCCGCGGGTGATGGCGCGGAGCGCGTCGCTGAAGAGATATCCGGCGAGCACATACGCGCCTACATACGCCGTTGCCCCGATGCTGTCGAAGAGCAGAAAATCTCCCGGGCGCATTTTCATGCTGCCGGCGAGCGGCGGAGACATGGTGTTGATGCCGGGGATGAACTTGGCGAAAAGCAGGGTCTGCTTGCCGCGGCGGTAAAAATATTCGGCCGAGCGAAGAATGCAAGTTTCCGGATTCGCGGACAGGCGGCACAAAAAGCCGAGCAAGGCCCATCCGCTGACCCTGCCCATGAAATAGAGAATGATGTCGCCGCTGATCATCGCGAGCACACCGACGCCTATCACCAGATAGAGGTGCAGATCTCCATAGGCGGCGACGGCGCCGGCGGTGAGCAGGGCGAGCGCGGCGGGCACGGGGAGACCGATGGCCTCGGCGAAGCACACGGCCGCCAGGAGTAGATAGCCGTGGTGTGAGATCAATAAAAGCAAGTCGTTCATGGCGCAAGCAGCCTGTTTAGTATAAACAATCCGGCCCTGCGGCGGGTTTGGCCAAGCCCGGGGGAACTCCTGATAGAGTGGTACGACTTTGCAAGCTTAGGAGGCGCATTGCCAGCCGAGAGCCGCCGTTATATCAATCTGCCCAACCGTCCCGCCGGGCTTCCTTTCAGCGATGCCGTGCAGGTGGGCAATACTCTGTACATCTCCGGACGAATTGGGCTTGACCCGGCTACGGGCGAGGCGCCGGCGAATGTGGACTCCGAGATCGAACTCTTGTTTGACGGTTTCCAGGCTGTGCTGCGCGAGGCGGGCATGACGATGGACGACCTGGTTTGGGTGCAGGTCTATTGTCCCGATGTTTCTTTGTGGCAGCAGTTCAACTCGGCCTATGTTCGACTGTTTTCGCGCGAGGTTCCGGCGCGGGCTTTTCTGGGATCGGGGACGCTTTTGCTCAAGGGACGGTTTGAGATGCTGGGGATTGCGGTGAAGGGGTGACCCTTGTCGGTGTCATCCTGAGCGAAGCGAAGGGTCTCTACTCTGAGGACGTTTTCAGATGAGTAGGGGTCCTTCGCTTCGCTCAGGATGACAACTCAGTTGGCGCTACTTTTCTCTGGCCACCACGAACTCCGGCGCCCACAACAGGGCCCGCTTGATTTCGGAGTCGGGAAATGTGCAGATGGCTTGGCGGGCTGATTCGGCGTAGCGGGCGGCCTCTTTGGAGGCGTATTCGAGAGAACCATAACGGTTCAGGATGGTCAGGATATCGGCGTGAGTTACGCCGTTGAAGGCGCGGTCATGCAGAACGGTTTCGATTTGACCACGCTCAGCGGCGGTGCAGCGCTCGATCGCGTGAATGACAGCCATGGTGGCTTTGCCCTCGCGCAGGTCGCTGGCTACGGGCTTGCCCAGCACGCTTTCTGAAGCGGTGAGGTCGAGGACGTCGTCCACGATCTGGAAGGCTAATCCAAGATCGCGCCCATACTGGCCGAGGCGTTCTTCTTGCTGTCCGGTGGCGCCGCCGAGGATGCCGCCGACACGCATCGACACCGAGAACAGGCAGGCTGTTTTGCGATAGATCAGATCGAGATGCTCCTGCAGAGTGATCAGCTTGCCTAGTTTCTCCATCTGGAGCAGTTCGCCTTCGACCATCTGCTGCGTCAGTTCGATGAGCACGTCGAGGATGCGGAAATTGCGTTCCTGCACCGCGATTTTGAAGGCCTGCATGTAAAGCCAGTCGCCGGCCAGCACGCACATCGAGTTGCCCCACTGCGTGTTGGCGGCAGGACGGCCGCGGCGGAGTTGTGCCTCGTCGATGATGTCGTCGTGGACGAGGGTCGCGGTGTGGATGATCTCGACGACCGTCGCGAGCTTTACTGCGCCCTCGCCTTTGTAGCCGAGGAGTTTAGCCGAGAGCAGCAAGAGCGCGGGACGGATTCGCTTGCCACCGCCGGCGCGCAGGTACTCGCCGATCTCGGTGATCGCGGTCACGTTTGAGACCGTGTCGCGTCCGAATTGCTCTTCGATCGCGACAATGTCGTCCCGCAGTAGATCGAAGATTTCTTTGCCGTTGATGGAGGTGGTTGAGCCCAATTTCCTGGTTGCTCCGATAGCTAGTTGGTCCGATAATTCGTGAACTGCAGATCGATGCCAAAATCTTGCTGCTTGACCATGGCAATGATTTGCTGCAGCGTATCGCGATCCTTACTGCTGATCCGCACTACGTCGCCCTGGATGGAGGCTTGTGCTTTTTGCTTGGAATTCTTGACCAGCTTGACGATCTCCCGCGCCTTTTCGATCGGGATGCCCTGCTGCAGCGAGATTTTCTGTTTCACGGTGCTTCCGGCGGCGGGCTCGAGCGGCCCGTAGGTCAAGCCTTTCAGGGGGACGCCGCGTTTCACCAGCTTTTGCTGGAAGACGTCGTTCACCGCCTTCATTTTGAATTCGTCGGCGGAGTGCAGCATGATGGCGTCGGTGCCCTCCATCGCGATTTGCGACTTCGAGTCCTTCAGATCGAAGCGCGTACTGACCTCTTTCATCGCTTGCTGAATGGCATTGGCCACTTCCGCGAGGTCGATTTTGCTGACGATATCGAAGCTGTTGTCGGGCATGGAATGTGACGGCTAAAGGGATGTTCGCCCAAAACTGAAAGGCCCACGGATCGCCCACCCCAAACTCGTATCCCTGAGGGTAACAGAAGAGGGATTGTCTGCGAAGGCTGTGGTTCTTGGAAGGCCATGTTTTGTGATTTGTCATCCCGAACGAAGTGAGGGATCTGCATTTTGCCACAAACTGCAGATCCCTCACTTCGTTCGGTATGACAAAGCTTTCGGGAGGGTTTTTTCGGGAGCGTTTAAAGAGCGAGGTCTGCATTGCCCGACGCGAGGCCGAAGAATTTGTAGAAATTGTGGGCGGTCTGCGTGCCGACCTCTTCCGTCGACAAGTTGCGCAGTTCGCCGATCTGGCGGGCTACCTCTTTCACAAACGCCGGTTCGTTGCGCTGGCCGCGATGCGGGATTGGCGCCAGGTAGGGCGAGTCGGTTTCGATCAACATGCGGTCGAGCGGAACTATTTGAGCGGCGTCGCGGATCGATTGTGCCTTGGGAAAGGTGACGTTGCCGGCGAAAGAAATCATGAAGCCCATATCGAGTGCGCGGCGGGCGTGGTCGACGCTGCCCGTGAAGCAGTGCAGAATGCCTCCCAAGGAACTGGGGGTCCAATGGTCGGCGATCATATTCAGGCAGTCGTCCCATGCGTTCTCACTGTTGTCGGAGGGACGGCAGTGGATGATGATGGGCAACTTCGCCGTCCGAGCGAGTTCCATCTGCCTCCGGAGCACCGCTTTCTGAATTTCCCGGGGCGAGTGGTCGTAGAAATAATCGAGGCCGATTTCTCCCCAGGCGATCACTTTGGGATGGCGCGCCCATTGCAGCAGTTGAGCGTCGGAGGCTTCGTTGGCGAGGCTTGCTTCGTGAGGATGGACTCCGACGCTGGCCCAGATTCGCGGATATTCCGGCTTGCCGTCGTGGTGTTCCGCCAACTTGATTCCGCAGTCGGCCGTGTCTGGCCCGTCGCCGTTGCCGATGGCTAGATAGGCCTCGATGCCATTCTGCTTCGCGCGCGCCAACACTTCGTCACGATCGGCGTCGTAGCGTTTGCCTTCGAGATGAGCGTGGGAGTCGATGAACAAGGCGATGTAATCGGCTTCTCTCAGTACGATATGAGCGAGTTCGTTAACCGCATATGATTAACTCGACCGTCTTTGTCAAAGTCTATCGTCAGGCTCGGCACACCGTAATCCTGAAAAGCCGCCCAAGACGAACGATCGTTGGGGATAGTGGCCCCAAAGTACACCAATCGATAGATGCCCTCTGCGTCGCTGATTAGATCGCCAAGTTTCAGGCCGCGTCCAGTTCTCCCGATTTCAGCATGCGGATGTGTGCCCCACACGTCCACACTCCTGATCGGGGGATCCTGCGGGCCCCTCTCGTTTAACGCAATAAGCCTGATCCAGCACGTTTTTGTTTCCCATTCATAGATGCGAAACGTGGGATCCCGCTCGGTACGCGGTTTAACGGTTACGTGGCTAGGCTCTCCCAGTTTCTCGATCACTTGCTGAATGGAATTGTTGCGCACATCGACGCCAGAGAGAACCGTCTCAGAATGCACGATGATACTGTTTCGATAATCTGGAAATAGGCCTCCACCAAACGCCGCGTGTGTGGCAAACATGCCAACGAAAAAGGCGGTCAATAAGGTCTTCAGTGTTATTGAGCTGCCCGCGCGTCTCGACGAGTGAGTCATCTTCATTTCAATCTCGTTCCGACCGGCACATCCTCCAGAAAGCTTGCCAGCACGGGTTTGCCGCCTTCGGGCGAAGCCGCGACGATCATGCCGTTTGATTCCAAGCCTCGTAGCTTGCGTGGTGCGAGGTTGGCCACGATGACTACCTTGCGTCCGATCAGGGTTTCCGGCTCGTAGGCCTCGGCTATCCCGGCCACCAGTTGGCGCACTTCGGTTCCGAGATCGACTTCCAGGCGCAGTAGTTTGTCGGCGCCTTTTACGCGCTCGGCCGTTTTCACTTGCGCTACGCGCAATTCTACTTTTGCGAAGTCGTCGATGGTGATCTTGCCGTCGGGAATGGCAGCGGCTGGCTTGGCCGTGGCCGCTTCCGGCTTGGCCGGTGCACCTTGCTGCCGAGCTTCGCTCGGCTGGACGGGCGAGGCGCCCGTCCCCACACTTACACCACTCCCTGCACTTGCACTCGGGTCCTCCATTTTTTGCATCCTCTCTACTGCTGATTTGTCTGCCCTTGGAAACACCGCCTGCACCTCGCCCAACTTGGTGCCGAGTTGCAGTTGTCCCCACTGCAATTGCGTCAGGTCGAATTTCCTGATGTCCCCGAGGCCCATCTGGGTCCAGATTTTCGCGGTTGCGTCGGGCATCACCGGATGCGCCAGGGCGGTGACTATTCGCAACGCTTCAGCGCTGGTGTAGAGCACCGTTGCCAGACGCGCGCGGCTTTCCTCGTCTTTCTTCTCGTCCAGGGCCCAGGGTTCGTTTTCTACGATGTATTTGTCCACCGTCGCGACCAACCCCCAAGCTGTTTCGAGCGCCCGCGAGAACTGGTACTGGTCAAACAACGTGCCGAAGTCGGCGATCGCTTTTCTTGCCGCATCCGCGATAACGGCGTCCGCCGGGGTGTGGGCGGCGTTCGAGGGATACGGTACCTCTCCCTTGAAGTAGCGGGTGATCATGGTCAGAGTGCGGCTGGCGAGATTGCCGAGTCCGTTTGCCAGATCGGAGTTATAGCGCTGCACCAGCGCATCGAAACTAAAGGCGCCATCGTGTCCAAAAACAACTTCCCGCAACAAAAAGTAGCGCAGGGCGTCAGTGCCGAGCACATCCACGATGGTTTCGGCGCGCACGATATTGCCGCGCGACTTCGACATCTTGCTTTCTTCAAACAGCAGCCAGCCGTGGGCGGTGATGCCCTTGGGCAGCGGCAATCCGGCGGCGAGCAGAAACGCCGGCCAATAGACGCAGTGGAAGCGGACGATTTCTTTGCCGATCATGTGCACGTCGGCGGGCCAGTACTTGTCGAACTTGCCGGCGTCGTTGGAGCCATAGCCGAGGGCAGTGATGTAATTGGCCAGTGCATCCAGCCAGACGTAGACGATGTGCTTCGGATCGTCCGGCACGGGAATGCCCCAGGAGAACGTCGAGCGGCTGATGGAGAGATCGCGCAGGCCGCTGCGTACGAAGGAAAGCACTTCATTGCGCCGCGTCTCGGGGCGGATGAAATCCGGCTGCTCGGTGTAGAGGCGGATCAGCTGGTCCTGGAATGCCGAGAGCTTGAAATAGTAATTTTCTTCGTGGACGGTTTCCGTCGGGCGCTCGCAAATCGGACAGGGAGCGCCGGGTCCGACCGCGTCCACGTAGAGCTCGTCGGAGACGCAGTATTGGCCCGTGTAGGTGCCCTTGTAGATGTATCCGTTATCGCGAATCTTGCGCCAGAGCGCCTGCACTCCTTGTTTATGGCGGGCCGAAGTGGTGCGAATGAAATCGTCGTAGGACAAGCCCATGCGGTCCCAGAGCGTACGGAACTCGGCGGAGATTTCATCGGTGAACTGCTGCGGCGACTTGCCCGCCGCCTGGGCGGCGCGCTCGATCTTTTGCCCATGCTCGTCTGTGCCCGTCAAAAACCAGGTGTCGTCGCCCAACATGCGATGGCGGCGGGCGATGGTGTCGCAGGCGATCGTGGTGTAGGCGTGGCCGATGTGCGGATGCGCGTTGACGTAGTAGATCGGGGTCGTGATGTAGAACTTCTTGATCATTCGTATCCTAGCGAGAGAGAGTCGGTCTGTATCTGAGCGTTTAATTGTATGCGTGAGAACTCAGTCGTCCCTCCGGGACTTGAATCATTTTTTCCATTTTCCCCGGCGCTGAAGCGCCGGGCTATCGGCGGACGCCCCTCCGGGGCTGGACTCTCGGACATTTCAGGTCCTGGATTGCCCGCAAATAAGTTCTGACATGCGCCTAGGCTGCGCTCGACGCGCTTGATTTGATGTCGTCCGTTTCGATTCCGATGTGCTGCAGGTGGTGCAGCATGTGATCGACATAATCGTCGAACACGAACTGGAGCGTCAGCGGTTCGGAACCAGCGACCGTTAGCTTTCGTGACCAGGCGGTGTTGGTCACCGCTTCGGCGGCTGCCAGCAGTTGCCGGTTGAGCGCTTGCCAGACTTCGATCAATTCTTGCCAATCGCGGCGCTGGTAGGCGTGCACGGCCACCCAACGATTCTGCTCGTATCCGGGCATAGCCAGATTGTCCTCGAATTGAGCGCGCACGATCCGTTGATGGTTGTTGGCGGCGGAATCGAGCAGGTGCCCCAGTTCCTCTTTGGGAGACCAGTTTGACGGGGTTGGCTTGGTCTCGATTCTGTCTTTGGGAAGTCTCTCGAGGCGATCGGGCACGCGCTGTACAAGGTCGCGCAGAAGATTGAGCACTGGCATGAATCCCCCTAACTTGACTATTACCAGATCAGAATTGCGAACATTGGATTTGAATCATTATCTCTTGTTGGCGCTGGCATACGCTTGCACGGCTTCCTGGATCACTTGCTTCAACGGTACCTGATGCGCCTCGGCGAGCGCCCGGCAGTCTTCGTATTCGGGCGCGTAGCTGGAGACGGTGCCATTCATGTTGGCGATCTTGATGCGCACCGGGCCCCAGATTGTGTCCACCGTTTCCCATCGGCGCGCGAGCGTCTGGCGATGTTCCTCGTGGCGGCGAACGCCCAGGGTTGTGGTCTCGGCAAAAATCGTTTTCGTCAGGCGATGTGCGTCTTCTGTTTTTGCCAGCACCGTGAGCAACGCGCCGGAGCGGCTTTTCTTCATTTGCACGGGGATGCTGAAGACATCGAGCGCTCCTTCCGCCAGCAGGCGCTCCATAGCGTAGGCCAGGACCTGCGGGCTCAGGTCGTCGAGATTGGCTTCAAGGACGGTGATTTTGTCATTGGATGTGCCTGCTCCCATCGTCGCACCAACTGCAGCGGATTCGCCAATTGTCAGCCGCAGGAGGTTCGGGTGATCCGGGAAGTCACGGGTTCCAGCACCGTATCCTGCCCTTTCTATTTTCATTGACGGGAAGGGCGCGAAGCGGCTGCACAGCGTCTTTACGATCGCCGCGCCGGTGGGCGTTACCAGTTCGACCTGTGGCCCGGAGGAATAGACGGGCGCATCCCGAAGCAACTTCAGCGTCGCTGGCGCTGGGACCGGAAGTGTTCCGTGGGCGCACTTAACGGTTCCGCCGCCCACGTTGAGGGGCGAGCATATCCATTGTTCTACCCGCAGAGATTCGGCTCCCACTGCGGCACAGACGATATCGACCAGGGCATCGACGGCGCCTACTTCATGGAAGTGGACTTGGTCGATGGGTAGGTCGTGAATCTCGGCCTCGGCTTCGCCCAGGGCCTGGAAGATGCGAATCGCGGTTGGCTTTGCCGTGCCGCTGATTGGTGCGTTCTCGATGATGTTGCGAATTTCAGGCAGACTGCGGCCGTGGTGATTGCGTCCGTGTGGTTCTAAATTTTCGTCACGATGTTCGTGATGATGTTCGTTATCATGAGAATGACTCTGTTTGTCCTGCTGCTCCCAGAATGCTTCGCGCGGCAGGTCTTTTTCGCCGTTGGCGTACACGTCGACTTTGGTGGCTGAGATTCCAGCTCGCAGCACGCGCGAAATTTCCAGCCGCGCGCCGAGATCGAGAGCCGCTACTGTGTCTTCCAGCAGCTTGGGAGACACCCCTGTGTCCAGCAGGGCGCCTAGAAACATGTCGCCGCTGATTCCGGAGAAACAGTCGAGGTAGGCTGTGCGCATGGAAAAATCGCAGCTCTTAGCGGTTGGCGCTTAGCTAAAGGCCAAGGCAGAGAGCTGCCGATGTCGAGTTTTCATCATAGGTGCCTCTCGCATCGCCGTCAAACTCGCCGCCCATCACGAGTTTGTTAGAATCACTGTTTCTTCAATACTTTAGAGGACATTCTTGTATCGATATCTGGAACGCCGGTTGGTTGAGCATCTGCGGGAGTTTCTGCGGCGCAACTACGAGTTGGAAACGGTCAACATCGTGGTCGAGCAGCCGCCGAAAATTGAATTTGGGGAATACGCGCTGCCGCTTGCTTTCGAACTTGCGCGCAAACTGCGCAAGGCTCCGCGGAAGATTGCTGAAGAGATTGTCGCCGGGGTCGGCGCGATTCCCGGTTTCGAGAAATTCGAGGTGGCGGGCGGCGGGTATATCAACGTGCGCGTGAGCCGGGCTGAATTGGCCGCGGCCCTCGCGGCGGACGAAAAGCCTGCGGCTTCGGTTCCGTCCGGCAAAGTATTGGTTGAGCATTCCAGCATCAATCCCAACAAGGCGGCGCACATTGGGCATCTTCGCAATGCCATTCTGGGCGATACGTTCGTGCGCTTGCTGCGCTTTGCGGGCAGGGAAGTGGACGTCCAGAACTACATCGACAATACCGGCGTGCAGGTTGCCGATGTGGTGGTGGGATTCCTTCACATCGAGCAGAAATCTCGGGCGCAGATCGAAGCGCTGGCGGCTGCGCCCCGCTTCGATTATGTGTGCTGGGATCTTTATGCCCGCGTGTCGCAGTGGTACGAAGAGGATAAGTCGAGCCTGCAGGCGCGCGCGGCGACGCTGCGGTCAATCGAGGAAGGGAACAATGAGACGGCATCGGTTGCGGAGTTGATTTCCGTGGCCGTACTTCGGCGGCATCTTGAAACCATGGAGCGGCTGGATATTGAGTACGACTTCCTGCCGCGCGAAAGCGAGATTCTGCGCCTGCATTTTTGGGATGCGGCGTTTGCCAAGCTCAAGGATGCGGGCGTGCTTACTTATGAGGACGGCGGGAAGAACTCGGGCTGTTGGGTTATGCGGCGCGCTGGTACTGCGGCCAGACCCTCAACCACGGGGGACACAGGGGGCACAGGGGAAAAGATCACAGAGGAAGACCAGAAAGTCATTGTCCGCTCGAACGGCACGGTCGGTTACGTCGGCAAGGACATCGCTTATCACATGTGGAAGTTCGGCTTGCTGGGGCGCGATTTCGGGTACCGGAAATTCTTTCGCTATTCGAATACGCACGATTGCTGGATCTCAACCACCGATGGCGAGAAAGATCATCCCCACTTTGGCGATGTGGCGGAGATCTACAACGTCATCGATGCGCGGCAGTCGGAGGCGCAGAACACGGTGATCGAGGCTTTGCGCGGACTTGGCCATGGCGAGGCTGCCGATCGCTACACGCATTTTTCTTACGAGATGGTTGCGCTCACGCCGCGCTGCGCCGCCGAACTTGGCTACACACTTAGCGAAGAAGATCAGGCTCGATCGTGGATCGAGGTTTCCGGCCGCAAAGGGTTTGGGGTGAAGGCCGACGACTTGTTGGATGCGCTGATCGCGTCGGCTCGCCATGAAGTTGACGCTCGGCATCCCGAGTTGAGCGAGCCCGAGCGCGGCCGGATTGCTACGCAGCTTGCCATCGGGGCGTTGCGCTACTTTATGCTCAAATTCACCAAGCCCTCGGTGATCGCTTTCGATTTCAAGGATGCGCTGAGTTTTGAGGGGGACACTGGACCTTATGCGCAGTATGCGGTTGTCCGCGCCTCTAATATTTTCCGCAAAGGTGGATTGGACCCGGATGGTTTCGGCGGAGACGCGGCCAGCCGCGTCTCTACAGAGGCTTTTGCCAGGTACCTGGACGGCGCATCCGGCAATGACATCTGGGAGCTTTGGCTTTCGGCTGCGAAAACTTCTTATATTGTGGGTCAGTGCATCGCTACCACGGAACCCGCTTATCTGGCTAAACATGCGTTCCAGTTGGCGCAGCTTTTCAACACTTTCTATCACCGCTATCCAATTCTGAGCGAAGCCGATGAGGGGCGGAAGAAATTTCTCCTGGCCACGGTGGCGGTAGTTCGCCGCGAACTGATTCGGGTTCTCGCGGTTATGGGGATCAGCGTGCCGCCGGTAATGTGAGGTTTCGCCCGGCCGTGCGTACGGATCTGACAACTCCTCCCCTCCAGGTGGCATCCCTCTTAATAGGGAACTTTAGTAGGAGACATCGAGAGGTAATTCCTATGAAGAAGAACATATTCGTAATGGTGCTGCTGGCTTTGTCGCTGGCGGCGCTGAGCACTGCCGCGGCTGCTGGAAACGTTCCGCAGTTGCCTCGAACTCTTTCGAACGCCCGCTTTGTGTACGTAACTGCTTACGATGGCGATCAATTCAATCCCAACCTGTTGCCTGAGGACCGCGCGGCGATTGCTCGCGTCCAGGATGCGATCAAGAAGTGGGGGAAACTCATTGTGGTGTATCGGCCTCAGGAAGCGGACATTATCCTGGCGGTGCAGTCTCGCCCATCCGAGGATGTGCTGGCCGTCTATGACGCACACAGCGGTGACTGGGGCAGCAAGCCTTCGCAGATCTATCTCTGGCGCGTGATGGGGCGCGGAGGACTGCAGAAGAGCGAGCTCCCGCTGTTTTCACAATTTGAGAAAGCTTGGGACAAGATGGCGAAGTAAAACCGCGAATTGTTGTTAATTCAAGGCAGTCACTTCCTCCACCCGACGGCTGCCCGGGAACCCAGCTAGTCGATAGTGCGATCATTTGCCAGCGTCTATAATTCGAGGCTGGGATCAAACAGTATAAAATTTCTACGGTTGATAACGCGATTGGCGGGTCGGTGAGGGATGTATCCTGCGGTGACTTTGTAAGTTGTTGATATTAAATGATTTGCAAGTCTAGTTTGCGACTTTGGAAATGGCATCGCTCGTGCTTCAGGAATGTACGGGTCCGGGTTGCTCAAGGACCTTGAATCGGGATTTGGTACAGCAATATTTTTGGGCAAGGAGCCCCCTATGAATCGTACTTCGTTGACCCTAATGCTGGCGGCCACGCTGCTGGCATCGATCGGATGTACAACCAAGAATTACGTGCGGCAACAGACCACGCCGCTGATTAACAAGACCAATGAACTCGACGACCTGACCGCGAAAAATTCGAAAGATATCAAGGACGTCGATCAGCGCGCCCAAGCTGGAATCCTGGACGTGCAGACCCGCGCGGCAGCGGCCGACCAGAAGGCCATGGCGGCGGGGACTGAAGCCGACAAGGCCCAATTGTCGGCCAATAGCGCATCCCAGCGGGTGGACGTTTTGACCAGCGCGGTCGTCAACCTCGATAACTATCATCCGGTGGTGGAGACGGCGGTACATTTTGGGTTCAACAAAGACAATCTGACCAAAGACGCCAAGGAGGCCATCGACCAGTTGGCTACCAGCGTGGCCACTACCAAGGGATACATCATCACGGTCGAGGGCGCGACCGACTCGGTGGGCAGCGCGGATTACAATTACGATTTGAGCCAGCGCCGCGCCAACGCTGTGATTCAGTATTTGGCGGCGGAGAAGAGCGTTCCGGCCTACAAGATTTATCTGATCGGGCTGGGTAAGGACAAGCCCGTCGAGTCGAACAAAACCGCCGACGGCCGCGCCAAGAACCGCCGTGTGGATATCCGCCTGATGACCAATAGCGGAACCGACTCAGTGACCCCGGCGCAGGCGCCGAGCAATCCGACTGCGACGCCCACGGCAAGCGCGAATCCGCCGTCGCTATAGGAATAAGTTTACCCTCCTCCCCGGAGGACTTTGCCAAACCAGGCCGTCCCATTGTGGGCGGCCTGTTTTTTGTGGGGCCTGTTTGCTCGCAGGGCTTTCGTTGCACAAGGCACTTCCTTGCCGCCGCTCGTGTGGACACGGAACAGGGTTCAGCGTAGGCTTCAAGTTGAGTGAGCAATTCCTCTCCTCTTTCAGGTCCTCTGAGCTAAGGCAGTTCATCTGAAGTACTTCCCTCTTAGTGCGCCTGCACTCAAGAGGTCCCAATGTTCGATCCCAAGACTGTCAAGCAATCGAAGCCAGACGTTACTGTCACAACGGCCTGGTTTTCCGTTCCGTTTGCGCCGTCTGCTTTTTTCCTGGTCACTCTTACACTGCTATTCGGCATTGGAGTAACCACCGGCTGCGGTTCCAGCGCAACCACTCCGCCGAAGCTCAGCGGAAATACCTCGGTAACGGTATTGCTCGCGAGCACGGGGAACGACCAGGTTACGCGGTTTGCCGTGGAACTTCAGACATTGACGCTGACCAGCCAGTCGGGGAAGACGGTGACGTTGTCATCGTTGCAGCAACCCTCCGAGTTTATGCACTTGAACGGAGGGATCGAACCGTTGACGACCGTCAATGTTCCTCAGGACATCTACACTTCGGCCACCGCCACGTTCTCGGCGGCGGTATTTGTCTGTCTTGCGCAAGATCCAGAAACAGGCGGCCTCGGGATCGCGAATTATTCGGCTATCAATCAAAGCCCGACGGTGAATTTAGCGTCACCAATCACCGTCGCGGGCAACAGCATGGCATTACTGCTGAACATGCAGGTTTCCAGTTCGGCAGTTTTTCCCACCTGCTGGACGTCCCCTCCATTTGAAGGGTTCTCTATGTCACCGACCTTCAACCTCACTCCGTTTGCCTTGTCCGCTTCTCCGACGGCCTCTGGAAACGGCAAGCTCAGCGGGCTCGACGCGGAAGTTGCTTCAGTGGGAATGACAGGGTCGAGTTTGACGCTCACGATTGCGGGCGGACCATTTGGGACGAGAACCCTTTCCGCGAGTTCCAATAACCAAACGGTGTTTCAGGGCATCAACGGTGCGTCTGCTCTTTCCCCCGGAATGTTCTTAAATGTAGACGGTGCGATCCAATCCGACGGATCTCTGCTGGCGACTCGAATTGCAGTGGAAGATCCCTCGGCGATCAATGAGTTCAGCGGTCCTCTGATGTTTGTCGACAGTGCATACCCAGTTCTTACCCAGTATGGACGCACCGAATTGGGCCCCCTTGTACCCGATAATGGACAAAGCGTGTACTTCGACACACCCGACTTTGACTTCAGCAACGCCGCGTTCAACATCTCGGGCCAGCTGACGAATCTGCAGAATTTGCCGTTCGTCCCCAGCTTTACCTCCTCCAACATGGTGGCGGGTCAGAACGTCGGCATTACTTCGCCGACCTTCATATTCTACGGGGGAACTTACACCCCCGCGAACACGATCACACTGGCCCCGCAGACCATCAATGGGGCGGTTGTAGCTGCGCAACCGATCGGTAGCTTGGTCGATTACACGGTCTCGCTCGCTTCCTATAACCTCTTTCCGACGCTGGCCGTGCAGCAGGGACAGACCACACTCCTGAACAATCCGAGCCGTGTCGAGGTTTACGTCGACAGCAACACCCAGAGGCTGAACACGCAGGCACTTGCGCCGGGCAGCACGCTGCGCTTCTATGGACTGGTGTTCAACGATAACGGCACGCTGCGGATGGATTGCGCGCAGGTGAATGATGGAGTGACAGCAACACCGCAGGCGAACTCTGCCGTCGCCGTGCAGGGCGTGGCGCAAGCGATTCGCCGTGATCCGAGCGGGCTTGTGCTGCGGACGGTCACGACGGCAAAGTGAGAGCGTTGATTGGGCAGAGACTTTTTCTGACTGGACGGAATTGGGCCGCTCCCCGCCGGCGGACAGACTGAGCCGCAGGGTTCCGGATAGTCCTGCCTTTTAATGCCGCCCGAGCTATGGGCGGCTTCTTTGCGTTGTCATCCTAGGCTGTTGAAACCAGGCGATAGGATCTCAGTGAGAAATTGCTGCCATGCCCTTCTTCCGACATTTCCACTCATCGGGGGCGCTTCGACGACGCTTTGAAGCGGTACAATAATGGCGTGTGTATTCGATTCCTGATGGTTTCATTGGCGCTGCTGACGGCTCTTGCGCTGGCGCAGGATGTGCCAGACAAGACGGCCTCTGACAAGGCGGCTGCCGAGAAAGCGGCCGCCCGGAATCGCGAGGCCGAGGAGAGTTCCAGCCGGGATACTCGAATCGATATCAGCGCGCCTAAGGACGACGCCAAGAATCATCCCGCCAGCAAGGCTGCGGTGGCAGACCTCGACGTTCCCGACAGTGTCGATCCGTCTGGCGTGCAGGAGTTCCATCCCTGGAACCCGATGAAAGCGCTGAAAGACGTTGAGGTCGGCGACTTTTACTTCAAGCGCAAGAACTATAAAGCCGCGCTCGAACGGTACAAGGACGCTCTCTACTACAAGAACAACGACGCAATTGCCAATTTCCGCATCGCTGCGTGCGAGGAAAAACTTGGAGACAAGGCCGAAGCCAAGAAGTACTACGAACAGTACTTGAAGATTCTGCCCGAGGGACCGTGGGCCAAGGATGCGCACGCCGCTCTCGAACGATTGGCGAAGGCGCAATAAGACCTGCGAGCTTCGAGCCGCGCGCAATCAGTTTGTGACCGCTCGTAGCCGTGGGTACTTACTTCTCTACCCGCGAAAACTCCCCCGTCGATGCGTTGACTGCCACCCTCAGTTTGGCGGTTTCGCGGTCGGTCCCATAGATTACGTGCCACAGCAGCGTGTTTTCCTGCCGGTTCCATTCCAGCACGTAGAGGACAGGCGTGTCGGGTTCCTTCTGCAGCAACTTGTCCCCGCCGTGCTGCTGGGCGACAGCGAAGGTCTTGTCCGTGTCTGCCTTGAGAAACTGGATGTTGAAAACCTGGGTGCTGGAGTTCGTCGGGCTATAGGTGTCGTCGACGCCGTGAGAAATGTCGCCGTTGGCCCAGGTGAAGGTCTTGATCGCGTGCTGCGATGGGGAAGCGAATCCGACACGCCACTCGCCCGCCTTGCCATCCCGGCCTTTGAAATCCGCCGAGGCCCCGGATTCCGCGCGAAAGGGTTGCGCGTCGGCTGCCCAGAGATGGGCGGAGGCGTAGCATTTGTAGAACGCGCTGCTTCCGGTGATGGCCTCCGGAGCCTTCGGCTGGGGTTTCTCGGCCGCCGACGCCGGCTTGCTGGGCTCGGACGAGCACGCCGACATCATGGTTAAGGTTAATCCTGCTGCTAGAATTGCAACGGCAAAGATCAGTTGTTTCATGGACGATTTCCCGATGAAGATTTCCGTTCGCGGAGCATTATTCGCGGAGCAAGGTTCCTCGAACCATATTTCGACGGAGCAAGGTTCGACGAATCATTGTACTCACCCCACGCCATGAATTCCTATCTAGAACGTTTGCGGCATGAACTCGAAGGCGCTGTGGCGGGCGCGGGAGCCGACGATTTGACAAAGGCGCCTCCAGGAAAATGGAGCTCGGCGCAGATACTGGAACACCTTTTCCTGACCTACATGCACACCAACCGGGGATTGGAAAGATGCCTGGGACAGGGAGCGCCACTGGCCACGCGGGCCACACTGAAGGACCGCTTTGCCACGCTGCTGGTGGTCAATATCGGATATTTACCGGCAGGCCGCAAAGCCCCGGAACGGGCTGTCCCGCAAGGCATGTCGCCGGAAGAGGCGCAGCGCGCGATCACGCCTGAACTGCAGAAGATGGGCCTGGGCCTGGACGATTGCGAGCGCAGGTTCGGAGCGCGGACAAAGATCCTGGACCATCCGATTCTCGGCCCTTTGACGGCTGGGGAATGGCGCAAGTTTCACTGGGTGCATGGGCGGCACCACGCGCGGCAGATTCGGGAGCGGATTGGGAAACCCTGAAGGCGTTAACCACGAAGGGCACGAAGGTACACGAAGGAGAGGCTCGGGGCCTGAGCCTTCGTGATCTTTCGGGGTTTGGCTGGTCGGTTCGGCGGACGGGATCGTGAAGCTGGCTTACTGCTTGGTATTGTCTTTGTCTTTATTTTTGTTATTGTCCTTGCCGTTGTCTTTGTCGTCCACTCCAGCCTTGCGCGCCTGCTCCTGCAGTTGGTCGAGTTCCTGGCGGGCGGCATCGAGCGCTTTC
>Ga0075030_100000572_pt1 | contig 32248 bp, 44 predicted proteins | sample LitLauG_LLR_2012_FD_71393 | JGI IMG/M metagenome (GOLD analysis project Ga0075030, IMG submission 71393) | Freshwater sediment microbial communities from Pennsylvania, USA - Little Laurel Run_MetaG_LLR_2012 | ecosystem: Environmental > Aquatic > Freshwater > Creek > Sediment | place: USA...
GTACAAAAAGCCCACCTCAAACGCCGTGCCGAACACAATTGGCACAAGAGGGCAGGGGGGTCCTTAATTCCGGAATGCTGGAATTCAGGCATTCCGTTATTATTGAACTCCGACGGAACGAGGTCGGGGCTCCTCAAGCTTGGCGACCGAGCTTAACCCCCATAAAACCGCCGCAGGTCTTTGATCAGAAGATAGAGGTGCAGGGGATCGGTGGGCGACGGGACAAAATCGAAATGTTCGTAAAAGGCGCGGGCTTCGTCGTCTTTGGCATGGACGGCAAAGGCGCGAATACCCGCAATGTCGGCCGCACGCACACTGCGCAGCATCGCGTCCTTGAGTAAGCCCGATCCCACGCCCTTGCCCTGCCAAGCGAGGCTAACGGCCAGACGAGCCAGAAGCATGATCGGCACCGGATGGCGGGCCAATCCCTTGATCAGCCGTTCCGGGGCATCTGTGTAGGCGACCTCGCCAACGACAAGACTGTAGTAGCCGATCACGCTTATGTCGGACAGGGCGAGGTAGGTCTGAGCCGCGCCTGCCTGCTGGTTGGCCAGAGCGAAGCGAACGAGGAATCGATTCAGTTCCTCGCGACCGCAGTCAAACGCCGTGACGGCATGATCGCGGCGTAGTTTTTCGATGCGAAGCGGCTCGCTCAAGAAGCCGCACCCCGCTCAAAGAGGCTGGGTTCAGCCATGAGGTGCGCGATCCGGGGCAGGTCACGCGGCGGGGCATCGAGTGCTTCCTGGAACGCTTGCCAGCGTTCGGCGGAAAGTCCGAAACGCGCCCGGTCGGTCAGAGCTTCTTCGGCACGAGAGAGAGCACTCTCCAGGACGAATTCGCTGACCGATCGATGTGCCGCGGCGGCAGCGGCAAACAGGGTTTTCTTGGCTTCCGGGGTCAGCCTTAAATCGAGTTTTTCAGTGCGGCTTGCCATGTCATCCTCTCTCTTCTCGTTTTCCTAACGATAACATAAATGCCCGACATTGTCATGACAAAACACGCGTGCTCTCAATCAAGTTGGAATGGTGGAATAGAGGAAAGCCCGATTTCCTGAATGCTGGAATTCGGGAATTCCACTATTCAGGAATTCATGAATGCCGTGTTTTGTGACTTCACAGGAAATTCAAAGGCATCCGGTCCAAACACACCCGCGAACCCCCCTTTTCCTTTTCTCTCCCCGTTTCCCCCACTGGGGGGCGGAGAGGGGGAACATCAGTAAACGCGGCGCAGCCGCCACCGATCACGCAATCCGGCCAAATTCGCCCCCCACAGGAATCTTGGGGCGAATTTGAGCCGGAACAAACGATCATCGGGAGCGTAGCGACCCACCGACAGGCAACGGATCAGCGATTGCCATGAACGGTCGCGGAGTCTTCGGAGCGCCGGGCGTGGCAATCGCCCGTTGCCGACCCGCACCAGCGGGCGGGAGGGGGCCATCAGGCCGTTCCGAAGGGACCGAAGCGAAAGCGGAGCCCGTGAGCACGCGACCGCCTGCGGCGGGGGTGCCGGAAGCGTTACCCACAGGCTTCCACCCACCGGGATCGGTTCCAGCCTATGGATAACCCTTCCGGCACGAAAGAATCTTCCACGGAAGGCATCAAAATCGGCGGGAAATGACCCAGGGAAGCGAGGAAGGGATTTCTTTGAGGGGGAAACACCAACGGCACAGATGGGCGCTGTACGGCTATAACTCGAAGGATGTCGGTCTAAGCAGGAACGTCCTGCGTCTCTTCTCGATCGATGAGGGCCTCAAAATAGTCCCTGAACATGACAAGGATCAGCGTGTCGCGGAGCCGGGCTAATCCGGGATTTGCGCACTGTTCACGTACCTGGGGACTGGCTTCGGCCAGCAACCTGGCTTCAAGCTCGGCGCGTGCGTCCGGGCTGAGCTGCTTGATGCGCTCATCGGCTTTTTGGCGAAGACCCTGCTGGCGGTTATGGTCCAGCTGCGCTCGCCGCCGCTTATCGCTCTGGGCCTGGAGCTTTTGTTGGGATTCCGCCTCGCGAAGCAGGCGTTCTTCCCGGGACGTGAACCCTTCCGGCGTGGCGTAATCATCGACAATGGATTTGACCAGCCAGCCAGCCGGATTTTTGGAAACGCGCTTGTCCTTGGTTTCTTGGAGCCAGTCGAAGACTTCGAGTTTGAGCAGAATGCTCTCCGCAGGGTATTTCTTGACCAGCTCCTCGGCCTTTTTCTCGCTCACTTTGCGCGTGATGAGTTCCTTGGCCAGTAAAGACGCTTCGGAGGGAATCTGTGCGGCCAGAGCCTGAACGAGGAACGGCGAATGGCAAACGAAGCGCACGTGCCATTCCTTGCCCTCTTTGAAGTAGCGGTCTTCTTTGCTCATGGGCTTCAGAAAACCAATCGATTCGAGCTCTTCAATTGCGGGCTGGAGCTTTTCCTTGATCTTGGCGGCGTTGCCGCTGTAGCTGTCGCTGAGTCCGATATGCGCGAAGGCAAGGTCGCGAAGTTCGAAGGTCAGTTCGGGACTGAAATACATCCGTTTGCTCAGGAAACGGTACATACGCTTGGCCGTCGTATGCCTGAGCGTAAGATACAGGCCGTAATCGATGGTCTTGAGATAACCCGCCTCAAAGCTCTCGAATACCACCTTGTTCCAGATGATTTTGCTCGGGAAGAGTTCACCTTGCGCGCTGATGGTGCGCGAATGGTTCAGTTCGATATTGTCCAGGATATGAAAGCCCTTGGTCGTCCATGCGCCTTGGCGGTTGTCCCGCCAGGCGTTCTCATAAAGCAAGGTGACACTGAGCCAGCGTTTCAAGGAGGTCGTCAGCCGTCGGTAGCTTTCGCCCGAATCCGGCCAGCCGAGGGTTCGGATCAAATCCAGTCGGCTGAATTCGACTTCGCGGGACGTAAAGGCATTTGTTTTTTTGGTGAGCTGAATCAGCCCCATGATGACATCATCATCGACGGCGGTCGGAAGGCCATTGGCATTGTCGGCGCTGATCGTCAGCTTGCGAATGATCTTCTTGCCGGTCTTTTCATCGAAAATCTCGTCCCGATACTGAATGACCGTTTTTCCCTTGGGGACGCGATCGGTGAGAAGCGTGATCGGGAATTCAGCAAGGTTCATCTCGTCCTTGCCGAGATGAATCATCCGCACAGGTTCCGCCTGATCGGCGGCCAGATTTTCTTGAGGGGTTGAGTCTGGCATCATGCCTCCTGTCTTACGCTAAAAAACAAGCAACATCAACCGCCGTTGTTGTTGTGTTATTTGCAAAGTTAAAGAGTTATAATGTTACCGGAAAAATTTCGCTTACGCCACAAGGACTTACGACAAAAAATGTCCCCCGGACATCGGATTAATGTCCCCCGGACATCGGATTAATATCCCCCGGACATCGGACGAGTATCCCCCGGACATCGGATTAATGTCCCCCGGACATCGGACGAGTATCCCCCGGACATCGGATAGGGTAGGGAAACAGGGTAATTTGGCGTAACGCACTGATAAAGATGGACTTGTGTGCATCTCAGGAAAGACCCACGGCGTTTGTAGACGTTAGGATTTACGAGGCATCGGTGAACGGTGCTGGAACAAACTATCCCCCGGACATCGGATGGATGTGGAGACTCGCGGACGGCGGGTATCGCGAGAATTTCACCGTGAAATCGACTATTCCTATGTACATTAGTCGAACAGGGGATACGAAAGGGCAGGGGGCTCTTCCTGGCTCCAGAGCCTCAAGCATCAGCGTGTCTGCCCTTCATGCCGAGCAGAATCATCAGGGAATCCCGCGCCGCGCAGACATCGCGCGGATCGCCGGCCAGGGTAAAGCGGTCGGCCAGGCGGATGATCTCCTGGTCGCTCACGCGACAGGGCATGCGCAACAGCGGCTCGTAGCCGGATTGCATGGCGTAGCTGATATGCAGGGCGATCGCGTCGGTGCCTGCTGGGGCCTCGGTCCTGAGCCTCCGATAGAATTCGATTTCGAGGGCAAAGAGCTGTTCCAGCGGCGACATGGCCAGCCTCCCGGAAGGACGCGGGATCAGTGTATGGCTGGCCAGTATAGCGAAATCGGTACGGATGTCCATCAGGCCGCGAATGCCTCGGGGCATCGGCGGTCAGACCCAAAAGTGAACTGGAAGGGGCATGCTTCAGAAACGCTTGCTCCCTCAGGCTGATAGATGCAATATGCCCAGGGAGTCGATCTTTAAGCTGAAAATGTCCCATTTGACATTGCTCGCAAAAGGGGACATAATGCCGGGAGAGCATGGATGCCGTTTGATTTGCCGTTGCCGCGAAAGCTTAAGGCCGAAGGCTGGAAGGTGAAGATACGCGAGAAAGAGCGCGTCGAGCCGCCGCACGTCACGGTCATGCACAAAGCGGACGAATGGCGTCTTGGCCTTCGGGATAAACAATTGCTGGTGCCGCCCGGTGGGCGGATCAAGGATATTGACCCTGCGGTGATGAAACTCATCGAAGCGCATTGGGATGAGTTGCAAGAGGCCTGGGACGCAAAATATCCGGAAAACCCGGTATCCAGCGCCGAAGAGGATGAGAACGGGAATAAAAGCAATGCTTGATATGGAACAGAGATTCGTATTCCTGGGGTCGAACAAAGGGCTGTTCAAAGACCCGTTGCCCCCACGCGTGTCCCTTTGCCGCGACCGTGCTGAAATCGCGGCGGCGGTGGCCAACCCAACCAAACAGGTGACGTGGATATCGTTCACCCCCGCCCTGACCGATATCCTGCTCGAAAAGACGCTGGATGCGCGCATCGATCTGCGTGGCTCGCACCTGATTACGCTGACGCCGCCGCGTTTAGAAAGCATCCCGGCCTTACTCGGTCTGTTTCATCCGGTCTTCGGCCTGGTCGAAGGATTTCAGTGGCTGCCAAAGGCAGAGTTGGCCGAGGCGATCACACGGGAAGACGCCCCCTCCCGCTTCATCGGCGGCAGCGTCGATCATAAGACAAAAACCCTGACGCTGCTTCGTGGCGACATTACGGCGGTGGTGGTTCCCTTCTCGCTCTTTGAGCCATCTGGGGATGGAATCGCACCGGATTTCACGCGTCTGGGGATGACTGATTATGGGCGCACGATCTCGCTCGGCGATTACGAATCGTCCGCCGATGCGGTGCTGTACGAGGTTGATCCTGCTTACCGGCGGTCGCTCAACACACAGCGGCGGCAAAGCGAAAAGACATTCGGGGCCTCGCTAATGCGGCTGCGGAAGCAACGCAAGCTCAGGCGAAGCGATTTCGAGCCGGTTTCCTCCAAGGAGATCGCCCGCCTGGAGCGTAACGAGATTGCCCGCCCCCACGCGAAAACGCTCGATGTCATCGCGACAAAACTCGGGGTGCGGGCGGAAGAAATCGATAGCTTCTGAGGGGGGAACTTCGCATGAGGACCATGGAACCCGTCAACATTTACCAGTGGGTTAACGATCACAATCCCTCCCCGGAACTCTCGTACCGAAAAGGGTGGTGGGATTACATTACTTTCCTGTATCGCCTTGATGAAGTGTACGGCAAAGATAAAACCACGGTTATAGCCACCTATGATATGAAGACGCCGCCGCCGCAGGAGATTCTGCACATGCCAGTGGCGCGCCTGGAAACAGGCAAAGCCAGCTTCATCATGAAGACGAGTTTTGACGGCATCGGTCCGGATTGGACGGTGAGCGTCATCCGCGATCGGACCGAACGCCTGCCGTTGTACAGCCTGATCAATGAGCATGAGGACTTATTGCCCACAGGGATTGATGGGTTCGCGGCAGAATGGGTATTTCCCTCGTACGCGAAAAGCCCATCGCGGTTCACCGACCGGGTTGATGACGACTGGAACCTCTATACCCTGATCTGGGTGATCGCTCATTCCGGATGATTCAGGGGTTCTGGATCCCCACAACATTAAAAATGGGCGCGGGGATGACAGTCTATGGCAGGGTTAATAGAGGTGCCCTAAGAGTTGACGACTTTTGTCTTGCACGGGAAATCTTGACGTTACCCATTGCATGCAAACCAGTTAGGGTGCCATACTCACGGCAGATAGGCCAACAGACACAGGAAATCGGTCATGCAAACCGCTCAGACCGGCACTAGTCAGATCGCGATTTTCGGACGGGTACTCGAACCCGATCAGGCGACTCTCGACGCCAACGCGGCACGGGCAATTCTCGACCTCGACTTCAGGCAGGCCGACAAAGACCGTATGCATGGATTGCTGGCCAAGGCGAAAAAGGGAACACTCACCCCCGAGGAGGAGGTGGAAATCGACAACTATGAGCGGGTCGGACATATGCTGTCGCTCATGAAATCGAAGGCCAGGCTATCCCTCAAGAACGGGTAAACTGTCAAGGTTCATTGAGCACGTATGGATCGCGCGCTGAAAACCCTTGTTTGGCAGCGCGCGGATAACCGCTGTGAATACCCTCTTTGGGAATGAAGCTACCATTTTGTCCATTCTTGTGAGGTGACTCCAAACAGCATGACCCGGCTACGTCATAGAAAACGTAACCGGGCCGTGCATGGTAAGACGTTGTTCGGATGGTGACGGAAAGTCACCAATAATAACCCTGCATCACGTAGGGCGTTTTCTGGGTGCCCTTTTGGACTGTGATCACAGCTTGATAGGCCAGCAATTCGAAATCTCCGTATTCGATCACCCAGATCTTGTTAACAGGATCAAAGGTTCCCTGAACCTGGCCCTCGCTGATGTTGCCGAAATTGTCCTTAATCCAGAAGTAGAGACGGACATCGGCGATCTGTTCGTTGGCAGCGATCGAGTATTTTCCGTAGCACTCGACATACCGGACGGTTCCATAATGCCACTCAGGATGGCCGAGCTGAACGACCGAATCCGCTGCGGTTGCACGATTGGCACCACCGAGCGCGAGAACCAGGAGGAACGTCAACAACTTGAGGCACTGCATCGTGGACATCAAACACCTCCGAAAAAAACGGCGTGAAGAAAAGACGGAGTTGGCTGAAACGCGATGGATCGCAAGAACGAGGACGGTTTGTTTCGTCCTCCTTAAAGAACACGATGATCCGCTGCAAAACGACAACGGTTCAGCAAAAAATCGGCGATGATAGGACACAAGTCCTTTGTCCATCGCTTGTTATCTATTGACTCTCCGCCTAAGAGAGATAGTGTTGGGTAGCCGTCCATTGATAGAATCGTTTCACTTGCGCTTTAACGCGCGGGCTATCGGGCTCCGTGTTTGCTCAGGATTAACACAATGGACACATATGATGACTCGCAGAAGCTACGGCAGGATGCCGTACGGGCGGCGCTTAGGGAGAAGCAGTCGGTGGCAGAGGACGAAGCAGATCATCCCAAATATCCCTCAGTACCTTTGAAACGAGGTGCTGGAGAGATGGATATGGGGTGGGTAAGGTCATGGGAGACGATTTTGCGCAGGCTATCGGAACAACAACCCGAACAATTTCAGGCGCTTGTTGCGATGCACGAGGGTCGGACTGACGTAGTCAGCAAAGATATGCGTAAAGAGTTGCGGAAATGCGGCTATTTAGGCAGGAGACTATCAGTATTACCGTCAGTCAGCGCGGTTTTGTCCGCTTCCTTACGCAAAACGGAAGACGGATTGTGTGTCGTCGATCCCGTGGACATCAATATCGACAATCTTAAAGTAATCGTATCCACGGAAGCGTTGATCACTCAACAAAAGCAAAACGCAATGAATAAATTGCGAAATCAGTTGTTTAACAATCCACAAGACGATGAGCTTCACAGATAAACATAACCCAATGTGTGCTTCGTTAAAAGTAAATAGCCCATTCAGGAAAATTTTCGAGGGTTTCGCGGATCAGGTCAATAGCCTTGGCATACCTTCTTCTAACTGTATGCTCTCGCATTTCCAGCATATTTGCAATTTCAACGAAGCTTCGGCCATCTTTCCAATGTAATTCAAAGATGTTCAAAAGATCACGTGGTAGCTTGACGAGGCTGTCCTGAATAGCAGCATCCCGGGCTTGAAGGACTTGTAAAATTTTTTGGGTTTCTTCTTCGGTTTGGTCTGCACTAGAGTCAGGGGCGATCTGAGGAAGGTGCCGCCCAATTGCTTCCATGTGCCTCAGAAACAGTTGGCATTCCCTCGAATGATCGACAATCAACCGTTTTGCGACCTGGATCAACCAAGGAAGCACTTGATCCTCGGTTAGGCGGTTACTCTCGGTGCGTCCAAATCTCACCCAAACTTCCACCCGGATATCATCGGCACCGTCAGCACCGCTCATCCGTTTGAGTATGTAGCGGTGGAGTCTCCCGTTGTATTTCTCCCATGCCTCTCTGAACTTGTCGCCACTCATCGATTTCGTCCGCCACTCATCGATTTCGTCCTCCGAGCTACAGCTGGGAACGCAGGGACTAACCGGATTTGAAACGACCTGTCAGAGCATAGACTCACAACGCCGAAGTCTACAATCCCCATATCTCCAACAATTGTCAATGATCTATTTTGCGGCCTTTCCGAAATTGACCTGTCGAATCTTTCGTAATTGTGTGAAGATTGGTACTGTGTGTTTGAAACCGTTTGAAACCGTTTCAAAATTCTTACAGGAACCTGGGTTATGGTGCCCGTAAAACTTAGCAAAGTGATCCGCGACGAACTCGTTGCTCGTCAACTCTCCCAGAGTGTGTTCGCCCGGATACTCGGTGTGTCGTCGCCGACACTACGCACATGGATGTATAGAAACTGTTTTCCTAAGATTGCTGTTAAATTAATAATACATGAATTCAAGTGGCAATGCTCTGAGGACGAAATTAAATCGCGCTACGCGTTTGATTGGGCGAGGCCCACTCCTCAAAGCCAGCTCGCCGGGGCCGGATCGCTTCGATCGGCCTTCATAGTCGCTGACCGGGAACGGGAACGTGTCGCGGCTGCGATGGCACCGATGTCAGAAATCGTGGTGAAACTCTGTTCGGCAATGGGCAAGGAGGATTTATTGACCGTACTCACTGCGACGGTCACGCCATGGGAAATGGAGCGGCATGTCGGCAAGGAAATGAAAGACGCGATCATCGAAGGCGTTCGCAATGGCGGGACATTTCTTTACCTTCGAGCGAGACAATCGTTAGTGGACAAGTATTTCAAGCACCCGTGGAAATTTGATCGAATCCTCACGGAAGAGAAGTGCAAGGCAGAGATAGACTCATTTCGTGAAGAGATCGAGGAACGCCTGCGGGCCGACGGGATGTCGACTGAGGACGCGAAAGATCGGGCGATCCGCTCAACTCCCCAATACCACGTCCAGGACGATCTCCCCTTTCTCGTACCCGGATTCGTCATCATGATGTTCCGATCGGGTGGACATCCCGGCCATGAAGAGGATCGCCTTGTCGTCCGGTTGCCCGACAATCCCTGGGCAGCGGTATATCTCACGAGAGCCGATTACTTTCACGATCGGTTTCGTCGCACCGTCTGCCAGGCGTTGTCAGCAGAATCGATGCGGATTGAGGATGAGCTAAAACGACTGGAAAAGACGCGTCGGCGCTCGGAGCGTGCGGTTTTGGAACGCGAACGAGAGGTGTTGGGTAATGTCCGTCGTATACTCGACCCCGAACAACTTGGCTAACGGTAGCGAGGCGCGAACATCGGCGGGCAAAAGCATGAACAAGCAAGAGGCGATAATCGTTTCTTCTTTCATTGTAACTCGGGGATGATGCTGAGTAGTCGATTCCGCTTGAGACGGATGATCGAAAAATCCAGGCGGTTGGTAGTGAAGATGCAGGATATTCTCACGTAAAGAGAACCCCTTGATGGTGCCAAATTGTTCATCGATGATTTTCACTTGAAAAAATTTCAAAAAAACCATAAAATTGACTGGCAGGCAAGTTGAAGCGGCCGAACCAAGTTAAAATAACCAGCGATTTATTTTATCGATAGGGAGCACTCACAGCTCGGAATCCGCGTTACTTTTACACACGTCGAGAACGGAGGCTCGGCAAAGCTCATACCACAAGGCTCGCGAGAAATGTCAAAGCGAAGCGAGTTACGAAACCAGTTCCAGCAGATTTGGAAACTGCATAGGAATGCTGAGATCGTAATCAAACACTTAATGACAGCCAGTACGTGTCAGGATGAACACGAACGGCAAGAACAAAGTGATCGCATTGACAATCTGATCGCATCGCTCGAGGACGAAATCAACGATATTGATAGCATGGATTGGCTCGTTGGCTCGCGCCACCTGTTAGAGTTGACAACCTGCTCATTGACACATCTCAAGCATGCGAATGCCAGTCTGAAAGCACGTAATTACGTGCGAGATATGGAATGGCTGGAAACGATGGGCCACGTGATACTCTCATACACAAGGCAACGATCCTGTAGATATGCACGCAGAATTATGCGACCGACCCACGTCCGATAATTTAATCCTCCCCCCTTTTTTTTCTTGCAACTTAAAATCCGGTGGTAGAGTTTTTTACAAGACAGCAGGAACTGGAACAAATCAAGGACTACGGCGACAGCCGAGTGGACGTACCTCCACTATACACGAACAAATTGAATAACATGCCTACGTACTTGGAAAACGAGAAGCTTGGCCCGTACCTCAAACTGATCGATCTCAATTTGCTTGGTCACATCATCAAGCGATTGAGACGTTCAAAACGTTGGACGCAGCAAAAACTGGCAAATGAAGCTGCTTTGGAAGCATCTTATATAAGTCATATTGAGAAAGGTAGAAAACTGATTTCTATTCCCGTGATTAGCAATTTAGCGGATGCATTGGGTGTCTCTGCGGTGTGCCTAACGACGCTGTGTGTCAAGGACGATGGACTGCCCCATGAAATAGCGCAGGCGCAGCGGACAATTCAAAGCGAAATGTGGAAAGTGATTTTCCCAGGGCCAGATACGGAACCATTCGCAGAATTCTACAAGCAAGCATCTGCAGTACGGCCAAAAAAAAGAGTCAAACCGGAAGATAACCGTAAAGGCTGCCCTTCTCAGTAACTACGGACCTGCCTGAGCGTCTTTTGGTTTCCCCAACCAAAAAATTACTAAATCCGACTCCTTGACAATGAAGTGGGTGTTTGTAGAATCCAGTTGTTGACTGTTGGTCAAGTTTTAGATGAGAGTGGTTGCCAGTCGTTGAATACCCAGTTCAGCGGTCTGCTTCCATTGTCATACACATTGCGAATGAGCGTTTCTTGTATTGGAGGAGATCATCCGTTTTTTTTCGCCGTCGCAACTTGACTGACAGTCATAATTGGGCCGTAACTGACGACGCCATAACATCTTCAACAGGATCGACACAATGTTCAGATGGCTCGCGAATCTCAGCATGGCAGTACTGCTGGTGCTGGTTTCATCGATGAATTCAGCCTCTGCTCAGACGCCGAAGTACAAACTGGTCAAGGTCAACGTGACCAATCCTTCATCTCCTTACACGGTTCATGTCGGGGACATCATTCAGTTGAACCTGACCAACCAAAACGTCGGTAATGCGCCAATCCCAAGCAGTTCTGTCGTAGCAGGAACTGGCAACGCGCTGAGTCCAGTCGGTCCGGTCGTTCTGGACACGACGTCAACACCGAGTACATACGTTGCATTTTACTCGGTGGTATCGCTTGGAGGCTCGACGATTCAATTTGTATATGACGATACGAGTGGAGCCGCTCCGAAGAAAGTTACGCAGGCGATCATTTTTGATGTCCCTGCCTATGGGATTGGTTCCATCGTCGACGTCAATGGAAACACGGGGGTCCCCAATCCTATAACGCTTAAGGTAGGGGACGTGATCCGCTTCACGTACAAAGCGTCGTCTCCTGCACAAACGATTTCTGCTTCATCCGCAACTGGCTCCACCGTGTTAAAAGCCGGAGGCGCCACGTTCGACGGCACAACCTATAGTGCCGTGTTTTCGGGAAACCAGCCGGGAAACACCGTTATCGGCCTCAATATCAGTGGTGGTAATAACTCGGTCTTCCAGGTGACAGTCGCTTTACCCGATCCAGCACCGTAAAAGCCAGATTCCTGATTAACCGTAACTGGTCAAGCAAGTAACATCGGACTTGTCTGGCACCCTGACAGCTTGCAATCACAGCTATTTGTGATTGCAAGCTGTCTTAGCGAATATGGTGTTATATAGATGTAGATGTAACGCGTCCGGTTGCGGCGTAGCGGGCTTTCTCTGCGGTTGGACTGCTCATTCCTGATAATCCAGGACAGCTACTCAGGAGCCTGAATTTCCTCGACCCAAGCGTCGCAGTTGCATCCGGGGATATCGCATTCCTTCCCATAGATTGCGTACCATTGGCCGGTGTCCAAATCTTGCGTTCGTCCCAGGAAACCCAGAGCGTCGGAGCGGGGGAAGGTCGAGTAGTCGACCACAAGGTCGAGCCGCTGCCCGGTCGATCGCAGGACCGGCGTAAAGACCAGCCGGCCGGTTTTCAAGTCGAGAGGATGTTTCCAGCGTTTACGTTTCATCGGGTTTGCCACGTCTTAAACATCTCCCCACACGGTGCTATCGCACCTGTATTCATGGCCTATCCGTCAAAAGAAGACTATGAATCTCTTCCAGCTCATCCAAGGGGCGAATCCATTCAAGTGTGCCATGCGTGAATCGGACGGCGTAGCGCGCCAGTTGGTTATCCGCCGCACTCCCGTACATCTCGATATCGCCATGGAATTCAGTGTCCACATCGGCGACCGGAACCGGAATGAGCATGCCGCGTTGCTTCCTGGACGAAGCGTTTTCGTACCGGATACGGTGGAGGATGAATCGTCCTTGCTTGGTGATGGTGAGATTATCCCCGATGCAGCGCAACGATTTGGTCTGGAAAGAACGGTCGAGCACCGTGCAACCATCTGGTAAATCAGCCTCGCATTGGATGGTGTCGAACATTCCCATGAATGGTTCTTTCTACGCTTTATCTGCGGGCAGATAAGGCTCGTACCCGCCCTTGACGGCGGGCGTGACCCAATATCCGAGTTTGTCGCGCATGGCCAGCAGGCGCCTCGCCAGACCGGGGCAAATGACGGTCGCGCCAAACGGCTGGACTTTTCCTGTCTTTATGGCCTGGTCGCACAAATCCGGCAGCCATGTGTGGAGGCCACTCGACCATCCGGCGCAATAGGCTGTCTCCGACAGATGATTCATGCGTCTGCCCATTTCGTCCATGAGCTTTTTGCGGGTCTCGGGATCGTTTGCATCCGCCGTTTCAAGATTGATCCCTTCGGGATTATGCGGCCATTCTTCCCGGACCTCCTTAGGGATGTTGGCCGTGATTTCCTGAATCCTCTCCCATATTGGCTTGCGATCGGGATTTTGACACTCGTTTTCTGCTCTCCGCTGCGCTTCGGCTTGCTGCTGGTCCCATTGCCGCAGGAGCAGGCGCAAGGCTTCGTCAAGCAGTTCGTTTACCGGCTGACCCGTCGCCTCGGTGATCGATTCCAGTCGAGCGAAATCCTCATCACTTGGCCGCCACCCGTGCAACACACGAATCCGCATGGCGTGTTCAACGATCTGATCCATCAACTCCGCGTCGTTGCTCATGGAGCCGAGCAAAGGATCGGAATCAGCATCCGGTGAATCGCGGGCCATCGTTAGCTCTTCGACGCTTTTAGCAAGCCGGGCGGCACCGAATACACCGCCGCCGGTGTCGGGCACCTGGCCGACGATTGTAGCACCAAGCTGGTCGGCAATCTGATGGATGTTCCTGGCCATGGCCGGGTTCACTCCTGCGGGCGATTTTCGGTATTGCGGATCGGCTGAGCCGTGGCCTCGGTGATCGATTCTGCCGCGCGCTTCCTGGTCGATAGCAGCTTGGCGAAGCTTTCAAGTGAGGTGAACCAGATTTTGGGTTCATCCGGTCGAGGCTTATACTCCCCCTTTGCAATTGCGATAGTTCGCGCCTTGAACTGGTCATAGGTGGCGATGCCGACTTTTAGCGTATTGCCGACTTTTAGCGTATTCATGTGATTAGCCTTTCTTGCTTATGCTCGTTTCTACCTCAAACCAAAAATCTATAATCAGCGTGGCGGCATCCTGGTAGGAGATTATTACAGAAGAGGGGATGGAAACGTATGCCGGGCAGGGTCACATCCCGGCCAAACCGAGCATCAGGGTGAGGGAACGGTTCAGGCTGAGCAAGTTTTCATCATCGACCACGCCGATAGTGTCCCGAATGCGGTCCTTCGACAGGGCAACCAGCTTATCGACCATGATTTGCGACACGTCCTTCAACCCGTTATCAGGAGATGGGGTGAGCGTCAGCCGGAACAAAGGAGCCTCGATCAGTTCGCTGGTCAGCAGGCATACCAGCAGGCTGGAATGAGTCGGATTGAACAGGTCGGACTCCACGATGATGGCGGGGCTTGCCGTAATCGCCCTTGGCGACCACCAGAACGATGTCACCCCGCTTCATGCGGTATCGCCCAGGTCGGCTGCGTCCTCAATGAAGGCCAAGGCTTGGGCTTCCGCCGGATGGCTGGCACATAGCGACGATTGGCGGGCGGCTTCCCTTGCCATCAGCGGAAGCCGGACATCCGGCACCCAGATTTGCACAGGCCGCAAGCCCGCCGCTCGCAAACGGGCACGGTGCGCCCGCATTCTGGATGGTGTATCGTTGGAATGGTCGCTTATCTGCATAGAACGCCTCATGTATAATGTAACATGTTACACTTATTAATTATAGATGTAAAGTACTATCAATATTGGATATTATCGACGATAAGGATCTTTAATCTCCTCCTCGGGCGTGACGGCCTCCTCCGGCGTACCTCGGGATTGTCGCATCAACGATGCCTTCAGGAGATTCGTCAGACAGTGTCTGCCCCATTCGAGTGGGGGGGGGCGGTGAGAGGATCGTTCAGATCCGCCAATTGGCCAGTGTCAGAGGATAGCCCAAAGCCTGAACATACTGGAAGTGCGTCGTGTTGCCGGTGACCAGTTCCAGGCCGTGGTGGATGGCGACGGCCGCGATCATCGGATCGGTGATGCCAATGGGCCGTCCGACGCGATCGAGTTCCCCCGCGATCTTTCCGGCCAACTCGGCGACGGCTCCATCGAAGGGCAGGACTTCCTCCGTTGCAACGGCGACCAGGAAGTCTTGCAGCTTTCGAGCACTCTGTTTCCACTGGTGTCCCCGGACTATCTCCATGACGGTGACGGCGGAAACCGTCAAGACGCCTTTAGCCTGGCGGTAGGCGATGGCGTTGCGGGTAACCACCGGATCGGCGGCTTTCAGTATCTCGGAATAGATGTCGGTGTCGAGAACGGCTTTACTCAAAGGTCAAGTTCCCGCCAAGTTTCCGTACGCCTCTGGCGGTAAGCCTCGGCGACGATTTCATCGAGTTCGTCTGCCGAGTCACGCATGGCACCGATCGATCCCAAGGGCGGTTTCTTACCGATGGTGAGCGGCGATGCTTGCCGTTGCTGAATCTGACTGAGCAACAACCGTGCGGCTTCGGTCATCGCGTCGTCCACCGATGCGAAATATCCGCTTTGGACGGCGGCGTTGATCGAGCTTTCCAAGTCGTTTGGTAAATGAATCGTCATAACTATCAGCCTCCTTTCCTTTATAGGATAGCACACCCGTATCGGCCTGCCAATCGGTAGTTCAATGGGAGCGTTACGTGACAACGAGGTTTCGGCATGGTTCTTGGGGGCAGGATGACAAGTAACGGGGAAAGTTACAGGCTTGTCCACGGACAGCAAGCTGACGTAATGGGACCAGGATAAAGGGGAAGGTTTTTGGGTAAGTCGGGGCGCTCGGCGAGGCCCGTGAATTTTTCAGACGCCGTCTGAACAATCTGCGGCACGGGCCGGAGTTGATAGAGTTTCCGCATCTGGGTGAGGTTGGCGACCCCGAATTCCCTGCCGAAGCGTTTGGTCAGGTCGAGGGAGAACGGCCAATGGGATTCGTGGTGCGCGGAATACACCAGGATTTACCGGATTCGGACCTTTCCCTCACTGATCGCCTTGGTCAGAGCGTTGTGGTCGCCGCGTCCGACGGCGCGAGCGAGCGAGTCGTCGGCCGAGGAGGATTCAAGCCAGCGGATGACGGCGGCTTTCGTCGTTACCCATTTGCGGCCAACCTTGCGGCCGGGCAACTCGCCGGTTTGAAAGAGCCGATAGACGGTATCGCGGGAGACGGTGAGGAAGTCGGCGGCCAAGCCGACGTCGAGGATCTCGGGCACGCGGGCGGCGGCAGGCGGCTTGGTGGCTTTCCTGGCGGTGGTGTCGGTCGGCATGGGTGTTCCTTCATTGGGGTGTCTGCGGGTCGGTTGGTTATAGAAAATGCCGGGTTCCCTGTCCAGAAGTGCGAATAACCATGAATGATTGGCTACCATTCAGGAATGTACGCCCATTATTCCGTAACATCCCGTAGGCCGTGGCATCGACACGGGAAATAGCATGGATGCGTTCTTTGCCAAAACCCCCGGATGATGGCAATCTCTCGCGATAATCCACGCACGCAATCACGCAATGGCGACACGAGCCGGTAACGGGAAATAATCCCCTTTATTTCCCGTTACCCGCTTGACGACCGTTTTGGTACAAATGGTCACTGGTGACTTTCAAAATGGAACCATTGAAAAAAGCGCTTGCCATATATGTTGAACCGTGCCATTATGGTTTGCGGTTGGTTCACGCATGAGGAAATGGTTATGGAACAGACAATCCGGGTCAAGGTGCATAATGGCAGGGTGGTATTGCCGGTCGATCTCCGTAAGAAGTATGGGATCGAAGACGGAACGGAAGTGATCGTCAGCAACACCGGGCACGGCATCGAGGTCATGACCCTCAATGAGGCGGTCCGGCAGGCGCAGGAACTCTGCGCGAAATACATCACACCCGGCATAAGTCTGGTAGACGAGCTGCGCAAAGAGCGCGACCGGGACGAAAGCTTTGTCTAGGGTCGTGATCGACGCGTCGGCGCTGCTCGCCCTGGTGCAGGGTGAAACGGGAGGCCAGAACGTTCTTCCCCATTTGCCGCACGCGGTCATGTCGGCCGTGAATTACTGCGAAACGGTGCAGCGGCTGCGGCGCGGAGGGATGCCGATAGAATCGGTGACGATGGCCGTGACGCGGTTGGTGCCAGAGCCGATGGCTTTCGATAAGGAAGCGGCGTATGTTACTGCGGCGATGCACGAGAAGACCCGCGGACAGGGGATTTCCCTCGCCGATTGCGCGTGCCTCGCTCTGGCCTTGATGCTGGGCGTCCCCGCACTCACCGCCGAGAGAAAATGGGATCAATGCGACGTCGGGGTTCAGGTAATCCGAATTCGCTAGGGGGAACGCATGGGCGGCGAGCTGGTCAAAGTGTCGGATGGGAATGTTCCGGCGGTGAGCGCTTTGCCAAGCCTGCCGGTGCTGGTCGAGCGGGCAGGGGGGGCGGCGCGCTTCGCCTGGGACGAATTCTTTTATGCCGAGCATCATAATCCGCACACGCAAAAAGCCTACATGGCGGCGGTCAAACGCTTCCTGGCCTGGGCCGAAGGGCAGGGGGTTGAGCTGTCTGCCGTTACGCCCGGCATGATTGGACAATATCTCGTATCCTTGGGCGGATCGGCGGCCAAGCGGAACCTGCATTTATCGGCGCTGCGCGGCTTCTTCGACCGGCTGGTGAACCGGCATGTGGTGATGCTCAATCCGGCAGCGACGGCCAAGGGCGTGAAGGATCAGGTGATCGAAGGCAAGACTCCGGAAATCACTCTCGATCAGGCGCGCACGCTGCTCGGTTCGATCCAGGTGGCGAAGACAATCAAAACCAAGGAAGGCACGGAAATCATGACGCCGCTGCTGGTGGGCTTACGCGATCGGGCGATCCTCGCCACATTGAAATTCACGGCGTGCAGGGCAGGGGCGGTGGCCAAGCTGCGGCTGGGGGATTTCCAGCACGATGGGAATCAATATGTGTTGCGGTTTCAGGAAAAGGGCGGGAAAAGCCGCGAAATCCCGGTGAGGCACGATCTGGAAGGATTCATCCGCGCCTATCTCGACACGGCAAATATCGTAGGGGAAAATAAAGATCGGCCGTTGTTCCGTTCGGTGCGGCGACGCACCGGTCAATTGACGGACAATCCGATGACGAGCAAAGCCATCTGTGAGCTGGTCAAGAGGCGGCTGAAAGACGCGGGCCTGCCGGAGCGATTGTCACCCCATTCCTTCCGCGTAGCGGCGGTCACAGATTTACTGACGCAAGGGGTGCCGCTCGAAGATGTTCAATACCTCGCGGGGCATTCGGAGCCTCGAACCACGGCCCTCTATGATCGGCGGCAGAAGAAGGTGACGCGGAATATCGTGGAGCGGATTTCGAGCTGAGCGAAGGGCAGTGGATACACCGTTGGCCATGAACAGCCAGCCGGTCATTTGGCGAAAGAAAGCCCGCAATGGATCACGAGTATTCCAGGCAGACTGATGCCCGCCTGTTCAGCGATCTGCTGATTGGCATGTGGCGTTACCACTGTTCTTGCGGCAACCGTCATCACTTTACATTTAGCAAAAATGGGGCATTTACACAAACTATCACATATGGAAAGTCACGGTTTCTCCGTTTTTCCACATCCCTGTTATCATCGAACGAGCTAAAAGGGTTTTGGGAAGTTGACAATTGCAAATTTAGTGACGTAATTAAAATTATTCATATCAATTCTCATATTGAAACTTCAAGTCAACCTTCAAATAAAACGTCATCACGAAATCCACCAAAATCGCTTGGACAGCTTTTCGACAAACTTTTTGATGCCAGTTGGTCTGCTTACCATGATCCTGAAGAGCAAATTGGGATCGTCAGAGTATTAGACAACAATAACATCGACATCGTTATTGGTACAAAACACAAGGGCACATTACAAAGGATATAATAGTCAATCATATTTATCCGATATTCACTTTATCGGATACCAGTTCCGGGCCAGAGTCAAGCGGCTACGCACGCGGTCAATCGTCAATGTTACGTCAGGGTTTTCCACGTCGCCCGATCGCCGAATTTATCATGCACGGTCAAATTCGGCGTTTCAGAGCAGGGGGCTTGAAGTCGACTGATCACTTCGATCAGACTCGCGGCCAATCATCGGGAACGAGCTTTGTACCGTCACGCCACCGTGCGACGACGGATTTCTGATACCATGGTTCATTAATGTCAGCGTGTTCCGTCACAATTACCTGAAACTCTCCCCTTAAAGATTCAACGACATCGTAGACCAATTGAAACATCCTTGTTACTGCGATGCGGTCTTCTTGGCCCCTCGATTCGAGCGAGCCATCCACATCCGTCTCGGGTGGAAAGTAGATCTGAGACGGTTGATCCAGAAATAGGAAACGAGGTACGGGACGAGCTCGCTTTACATACCAGTCGTGTAAAGCGAGATGTGCGATCAGGTGATAGCCGACCCAGTTCTCACCGCTTCCCATGCGATCCATTGATACTGGACCGTCGATTGTATCTGCTACGATGGTAAGCTTTTTCAAGTCCAATCGAAGTGGATAAGCGGAGTGCTCAAGTTCGAGTCTGTGTGCCCATTCCGTCATATTCTGACCTAGTATCGACAAAATCGAGTCAATCCGCTCCCTGATGCGATCATCACTCAATTCTTCCTCAAGTGCCGCGAATTGACGCCGCAATTCCTGCGATCGGATTTCGAGGGCGGCTGTATCGGGAAGCTCTGGCATGCTCTCCAGGTAAAGACTGATTCGGCCGAGGATATGCCCCTGTCTTGCGGCAAGATCCTGTTGAACCTGTAGTCGCTCGTTCGATGCTTTAACCGCCTCCAATTGCGCCCGATTCCTACTCAACGCGTTTTGGATCGGGGTCAGTTTCGCCTCAAGCTCGGTGATGGCGCTCTGAACTTGTGGAGCAGCGTTTGTCACAAACTCAAGTTTAGACGAGATAGCGGTCAGTTCAGCTTTTATTTGATCCACGCTCGGAGGTGAAGCCACAGGAGGAAGCTCGTGAGAACATAGTGGACATATGTGCACTGGTGTTGCCTGGTCAAATATACTGACAGCGTTTAACCTTGCGCGCTGTTCCTGAGCCTCTAATGCAAATCCTCGCTCTTCGCGTTGGAATGACTTCGTCAGGTCAATTTCCGCCCTCAATCTGCGCTGCGTTTCGAGCAATCGCTCTCTCTCGGCACTCAATCTCGCGAATTCGGCTCCATCCTGAGTAGAACTATCAAGCCCTGATAACGAAACCTTGGCGGTCTCACGTAAGGCGGCAATTGTTTGTTCCCAGGTACTGGCAGAAGCGCTCGTCAACGCCGCGTCGCGCGCCTCGGAAAGCAGCGACGTGGCCTTCCCGGTACCAGTTCCACGTAGTGCGTTCAACTCAGAAAGTTGTCGCTCACACGAACGGAGCTGTTCACGCACTCGCTTAAGTTCCTCGCGCTTTCGGACATACTCATCATCAACCCCCCCCAGAAAGTAAGGAAGCGTATCCTTCATGGCCTGGGCGACAAAATTGTCAGCGGTCCCATGAAAGAGGTGCTGCCTTTGAATAATCTCGTCCTGAGGTTGGAAACAGAAAGCGAGAGCGTGTCGAACCGAAGCCGACAGTGGCCTACGTGTCTCACCAGCAGCGGGTTCGTGCAGATGATCCCGGATTCCGCACCACCCTGAGAGCAGGGATTGCAACCCGAAGGTGTTTGTTGTCTGACGAAGTGCAGAAGCATCCGGAATGACAATGTCTCCGGCGACTTCGAAATAGCAATCTTCCGTAGAAACAGCGTGTGGAGCAGGACATCGTCTAGCGATGAATGCCTGACCATTTGCCAGCTTTATCCGAAGGCCGAACCATGCAACTGACCTGCGGATTGGTCCTTCTGGTACACGACACTGACCAGAACAGAAACAATAGTCGACAATTGAGACCAGCGCCGACTTCCCGGTTTTGGACGCACCTGTAATTATGTTTAGTTTCCCGGCTTGAAACGATAGTGTTCTATTCAGGCCATTATGACTATATATAACCAAATCTAGGATCTGGATGGTCATGGACGAACTCCGAGTAATGCAAATACGGTGGACGGAGTGCCGACTTCTGCAAACCAGCGTCCGAGGAACCTAGCCTTTTTGGCACAGTCCTGCACCTCGTCAGTCGACGTTGAGATCATCGACTGCACGGATTTTGCACGGGATTGGTCAGCTCGTAGTCCATCGGAATTGACGCTAATAAACGCATGAGTGCCTGCAAAAAGAAGCGATTCTTTGGTGTACGGTACAAGAAGTCTTGTCTGCATCGTGAGCTTACCCTTGGCCAAAGGGTATTGAGTTAGCCAAACAGGGAGAGAGGTACGAGATGAACGCGGAAGCTGCTCTCTCAACTGACGGTCTAGTGTAAATGGAAGGATTAAGAAAGACTCCTCAAACGAAAGTAACGAGTGTTGGCCCTGTTGCCTGGCAAGTGCCGCTTGCCAAAGCAAGACGGCGCAGAAGCTTGGATTGAGCAAGCATTTTTCTTCATGCGAGCGACGCTTCCAATCGGTCATCCATGTTTCTCCCTGACCACAAGGATCGCCGAAAGTAGATCGCGAAAATGCGGATGCCACCCGATACGAGCTTCGTCAGCGAGCATGTGTAACGATCCGCGAGTGATGAACGGTTCTGTGACATTAGGTCTAATCGGGAGGCTGGTGCGCTCAGCCCACGCCAGCACAGAGCGTGCAGCTTTTGTCATTACTTCGTCGGTCTTTTCGTCTCCGAGTTCATCCCTCATGGCCTCAAACACAAGCTCCCATTCTTCCTCAAGGCGCTTTTCGTATTTTTCAAGTGCAAATCCGCCAATAAGATCATCGCGAAGCCACCTGGATCTCTGTTCAAATGCTCGATAGTAATCCCGTATCGCAGCTGCTATGCGACGTTTTCCTGCCTGAATTAGCCCTAGCTGTTTTACAAATGTAAATGTTAAATAAGCTGACTCCTGGTCATCGTCGAGTACGAAATCAAGAATATCATCATCGATGGGTAGAGAATCTTGTTTGAACTGCTCGCGCAGATCTGCCATCTTAGATTCGATTTCTGCTGAACTCACGCGATCGGAATCTACATTGGCCAACTGGAGCAGAATGCGGCGAAGCCACCAACCTTCAAGCCGTTCGAGAAAAGGCGTGAGATGTTCTTTTTCCGTTGCCCAGAAGACCTCGTTTCGCAAGTTTTCTTCGAGATCCAGGATAGTTGGGGCATTGTCGATTACAATAACCCGCTCAAGTATCGCTGTCCGCATGCTGGGTGCAGTGGCAAGATATACCCGAAACGAGGAGTCTAAGGTCTTGTTTGTCGAAGAGGAAGCCACTGAATCGAGCCTGTGCTGTGCTCCGGTCACATCCCTGTTCTTCGTGAGTAGTCGAGAAGTTGCAGAATCCGCAGGTGCTTTGCCGGTAGTCACTAATTGGAGATGTGCATTGGTCGGAATTAAGCCGGAAGCCCGTCCTTCAAACCAAATCCTCAGCGCTTTCCAGAGGTCGGGGCTGTAGTCGGAGAGATCGCCTGGGCGTTTGAGATGATGCTTGGTTTGAATCAAATCGAGTGAGGATGAACCAGAAGTTTCGAACACGACGTCGTCAAGAGTTTCGACAGTCACAAAAAAATCCGGGACAGTCCTCAGGCGATTCAAAGACCACAGTAATGCTGATCTCACCTGGTAGAAGTAACCAAGTGAGGGATCGGCAGCAGAAAATGAACTGCTATTAGGAGGCATGAGCAAACTCGTATAATACAAGAAGCATAGTATATCGAAACGATTACGAGAAAGTATGTGATAATCAATGGCTGCAAGGCCTGCGACGCTTTGAATAATATCAGAGCCCGGCAGGTATCGTGAGTGGGTAGCGTGGGAATCCCTCTGGCGAGGGTCCGCAGTGGCTCAAGTGTCCGGAACGAGGGTTTTTCGGAAGGTCGCCCGGCTTGGGTTCGTGACTCATGAAGGGTCCTCCTCGCCTAGGTCGCGCGACAGCTCAGCTTCGATGTCTTCGATACTGGGAAGGCTGGTATCGAGCGGTGTAGGCAATGCGCGGACGAGCTGGTATTCTGCCACGCCGATGGGTTTGTCGATCCCGGAAAGGGCGTATTCGGCGACCAGTCGGTTTTGCGTGCGGCAGAGCAGCAGGCCGATGGTCGGTTTGTCATCGTCAGCTTTCACCTGCGCGTCCACCGCGCTGAGGTAGAAGTTGAGTTGGCCCGCGTGCTCCGGCTTGAAGGCATTCGCTTTGAGTTCGACTACGACGTAGCATTTCAGGCGGGTGTGGTAGAAGAGCAGATCGATGAAAAACTCATCTCCTGCAACCTCCAGCCGAAATTGCCGTCCGACGAAAGCGAATCCCGCCCCCAGTTCAAGCAGGAAGCGGGTGATGTGGCGGATCAGGGCATTTTCGATGTCGCGCTCATGCGCCTCGTCGGCCAGACCGAGGAAGTCAAAATGATACGGGTCCTTCAGGATCTGGGTGGCGAGCCCCGCCTGGGGCGGCGTGAGCCGCTGCTCGAAATTCGTAACGGCCGCGCCCTGGCGAAGGTGGAGTTGGTTCTTGATCTGAATGACCAGCGTGTCGCGAGGCCATGACCGTTCGAGGGCTTCGCGGGCATACCAGTCGCGCAAATCCGGGTCGGAGAGCTTGGTGATCAGGGTGACGATGTGGAACCAGGGCAATTGGGCAGCAGACTGCTGCCCAATTTGGAGGGCGGGGCATTCCTGAGCGAAAACCTTCATGTATTTGAGGTTTCTGGAGGAAAGGCCCTTCATGTCCGGGAAGGCAGCGCGGAGATCCGAAGAGAGGCGGTCGATGACCTTCGCTCCCCAGCCCAGCCTGCTCTGGCGGTCGATGATTTCGCGGCCGATGTCGTGATAAAGGCGGATTTGCTCGTCATTGGCCGCCAGCAGCGCCCGCTGGCGGGCACCGCGGATGCGTTGCTTAAGGCTGGCCAGCCAGTCGGCGTAATCGGCGGGAACGATGATGGGGGAGTCGCTCATCGGGGCGATGCTCCCATGGCCGCCGCGATCCGGCCCGATTCCTCATCCAATGTGGCACGGTGCGTGTTGTTCATGGCGTTCATCCTCCGTGATGCCTATCGTTTCAAGCCGTCGCAACTCGCGATGATTAAACTGGTTACGGCAATTTCCGTCGGCTATCGTAATGGAATGGACACACTTTGACAATGGCGGCACGGCGAACACGATGCAACAGCGACACATGCGGCAGCGGCCAGAAGACGTGATTTCTGCCTCGGAGATCGCGGCGTTTGCCTATTGTCCCGAGGCCTGGCGGCTGGAGCATGGGCTTGGGCTGGAGGCGCAGAACCGGGCGGCGCGGGACGCGGGCACGCGGCATCACGCCAGGAAGGCCGTGGCGGAGCGTGTGGCGGGCGGAGCGATGGGGCTTGGGAAAATCCTCGTCCTGGTCGCTTTGCTGTACCTGGGGCTTCTGTGGCTGGTCTGGCGATGACGACGCCGAACGGTTGGATCATCGCCGGGGCGGTGCTCGCCCTGGTGGTCGGCCTGTGGCTATTGTTCGCAGGTCATGGCATGCGGCAGCGTCGCGGCCTTGGGGGTGGCAAAACGGTCTCGCTTGACCGGATCACGCTCACCTCGCGGCGGCTGGGACTCACCGGAAGGCCGGACCGTTTGATCAAGGCCGAGGGCACCATCGTCATCGAGGAGTGGAAATCCGCGCGTCGCGTCGCGGATTCGCACCGGGCGCAGATGGGGGTGTATTTCCTCCTGGTCGAGGAGGAATTGCGGATTCGGCCGCCCTACGGCTTTATCGTCTGCGGCGACGGCTCGCGGCACCGGATTGAAAATACGGAGGATCTTCGGGCCTGGGTGCTGGGGCTTGCCGACCAGATCCGGGCGGCGAGGGCGGCGGTGACCCGCTCGATTCCGGTCAGCCCTCAGCCGTGGCAGTGCAAGTCCTGCGGGATGCGGGGGCATTGCGGGCAGGCGAGGGGTTGACGTTTAAAGTGATTCCGCCGGAGTAAACAGCCGTCTCTGCAATTCTTTGATGATCATAGGGATGAATGTCGCCTCACGCACATTCATTTCGTAAATCGCAATATCGGTGCCGTGCATGCATGCGCCGACCGAACGAAAACCGAGCTTCTTAGCACGTTTCATATAGGTCGGCGTACCGGCCAGTGACAAGATCCGTAACGGTTGCCTTGCATGTTCATTGTAGGATAAATAGGCGAATTGTAGAAACAATGTGCGAAGTTGTTGCTTTGAACGCTTGTCGACATGCGGGTATTCTGACTCAGATTTTTCGCCAATGGCATCGATAAATAACGAGCGCGATGGCAAAACGAAATCCTGGATCGTGCAATCGTCGATCGAACGCTGACCAGATCGGATGTCCTCGTAAACCGTCTCCGTCAACGGCAATACGCGACTGCAAGCGACACGAGCGCGATCGATCACGGCAAAAGCAATCGACCAGGAGGCGAAGCGCCAGGATTCGACGACTTTCTCCAGATAATCCTGTCTACTGATTTTCGTTATGGCTTCAACCAACCTCACCGCTTCTTCATCGCTCAGCATTTCGCCGGGTTGAGCCAGGTAGTGGCCCGAAGCAATCAGAATCATGTCAACGGCTTTCGCCACGTCATCTTCGGTGCGGCATATCGTACCCTTGCGTACCAGCTCGCCCCAAAAAAAGTCGGTAAAGAGGCTGACCAAGCCGTCCAGGCCCCGCATGAACCAGTCCGAAAGATGGACAGTCAGTGCAGGCCGCGCAACGGGGGATTCGGTTAGGAGTTCGACGATTGCGGGAATAGATTGACCGGCCTTGCCACCGTCGGCCTTCGAGGCCAGATACTCCTTCATCATGGGCTTGTCTCTTAGCAATGCCACGAGCGCCGTTACATATTTCTCGGGAACGGGCTTCCCTCGCTTCATTGCGACAAACAATGATCTGTTATAACCAAGTTCTTCATTATTGAAGAAGTTTTCGACTTTTTTATACGCTGGCCAAAGATCGCTGCTCTCCACGAATGAGCGAAACTCTTCCTGGAGTACGCGCAACTGAGTTGGGGCAGGAGGCATGACCCACCATGAGGAAAACACGGCTTTGGTAAAAATGAGCGATGAAAGGCTCGAGCGGGATTGTAATGAAGGATACGGCGAAAGAAAATGGCCTCGGTTTGAAGGCCGAATAACGATGATTCAGATGGGTGTTTTGGAAGGAATGCGAAAGATTATCAAAGGCCTCGGCGAAGTTACAATCAAGGACACTCGACTCGTCAAAGATATGGCCAGAAGCATCGCGATTTCAGACTTCAATCATTCATTTTCAGCAACGCTCAGCCATCGTGCAAGTCTTTGAGCGAAAAGCCGCATTAGACGAGCGTTAAACTAAATTCATGTAATGATGTTTCACGGTACTGAACCGCGCAAACAAACCTTCCGGAATCTTTGACGAGATTCGGCGGATTTCTTGATTTTCTTGAATAGCCAGAGCCACAGTTGACGGAGGCGAACATGAGTCGGAACAAATTAGAAGATGCCCTTTCGTTTGTCAATGAGCCGTTGGACAGCACCTTTTCTCTGAGCACGAAGAAGAAGTCGTCGGTGTGGTGGTTACACTGGTTGGGTGCCTTCTCCGTTGTAGGGGTGTTTCTGGCTGTTTTGAGATTTCAGGGATATCTGAAGATCAGCGCACCCGAAAAGCTTACCAAACCCCAGAGCAAACAGGTTGCAGTGGTCCTGCCGTCACCACCCGTTCTACCGATCAGGAAAGCGATCATCCCACGCGCTCAACCCCAGGCCCAGGCTCCTGTCAGTCCCCAACCTCACGTTGTCCAGGTGCCACCCAAACCCCAGGACCCACCCGAACCAGACCATCGGCGGCCTTCGGAAGCACGTAACAGTAAAGCGAAGGTTGTGGAAAAGGTTGTCAGGCAGGACCCTCGAAAACTTCTGGAAGAAAAGGGGCTGAAGCCTGTCGGTAAGCTGTTCGTTCTAAAAGATAAAGAGACCGTCGCAATAACGCGTTACGAAAAGGAACTTCCGAATTTTGTGAAACGTGCTGAAGTAAACGCGCTGATTTATCGGATTGATCAAACTAGCGTCATGCTAAAGTACGCTCAGCAACTCAAGGATGGCTTGGCGCTCAACATTGCCGACCTTAACAACGAGATGGACAGGGTGCCTCGCTGGGGGCTGCATCGGGAGAATGACCTGAATTCTGTCCAAAGAGGAATGCATCAACAGTTATTGAGTAATCGTCAGGACATCACGAATCTTGATCGCGTACTTACCGAGTTGCGATTCGTACAAAGCACGTTTCCCCCTCGTGGCGCGCTTGTTTCCCAATTTAATGAGCTTACGAGCACTTGTCGTAACGGACTCGCGGAAATTGAACCCGCGATGCAGGATGTCGAAGAGAAATACGACGAACTAAGGAAGGACGACACCGTGCAGGAGGCCATTGATGCTGATAATCGGCAAACCCATACTAATAAATTGTTGGGCATGACGGACAAATTCAAAAAACGCCTACAAGCTTTCAAGGTAGAGAAGCGGATTTTTGACTCATTGTCCGGAACCGGGCCACGATGATAATGTCGAGCAACCCGATCGTGTTGAGACCTTACCCTCGGTTACTCGTAATCACTGAGATTCTGAATTACGGTTTGCACCATGAACAGATCGTGCCACAAGTATTCATCCTGCCCCACCGTTTTATATCGCTGCTGGAATTATGGGAAACAGCCGAACCATATCGCATTTGTACAGAGGCTTTAAAGGATTTGTCAGGATATCCACGTTGTTCTGGCAAGTAGCAAGGGTCGCCTCATCGTCTTCCAGATCAGAGCTTACTCCCCCCATGCCTTCCGATGTTTGAGCAAGAGTCATGCCCCACAAGTTCGTACAAAGAATGGTACACGTCGCTGCAGCGGGGCTTATGCTGCTCTGAGAATACACGTAGGTGCACAGACAATTATTTCCTCCGGAGCTTCCCGAACCCGGGGTTGACGTTCCAGCAATCGCGCTTTGTGACAGGAAAACAGCTGCAATCACGGATAACCAGGCGACGTTATTAACTATACGCATATTCCATACACTTTCTGATACTAACCATGGAAATATATTATACACGCATTCAGGGCAAGCACAAGTGTAAAACATAAGCGGCCTGCTAGGATTAAAGGTATTCACCAAATTTAGAACATCCTTCTCAAATCATTGGAATTAAACAATAATTCGAGCATGGACGGAGATCAGAATGATATGACGGCAATGACACTCCGAAGACTGAAAGCACCCAGCAATGGACTGTGAAAACCCGGAGAAGATTCCAAGCGGGGGTTTGATAATTATTCCCCTGCTACGTACGATTTCATGGGTTTTTCCATACATACCTCGATCTTCGGGGTGACGATCGATTCGGAGAGCGGCACCATGAGCAGCTTCTTTGGTAGCGTACTAGGCCGATCGGTGTCCCGATCCCGTGCGAGGCGACAACTTGTTGAACAGCTGGAGGGTCGTGCCCTATTATCCAATGTGCCTGGTATTGTTCTTTTGTACAATCCTCCTGGAACGTTGGAATCGACTACGAATACTTACTCGGTTGGGGTGCAAAATTACACAAACAAACTTGAAGCCTACCAAATGTCAGTCAGTCCTCCTGGGGCGGTCATCTTTGACCAACCATCGGGTGTGCTGGCTCCTGGTGCTTCTGGCTCTGTAAAAGTTATACCCAACATCGTCAGCACAACACCGGGCGACGTGCATGTCTACGTGTCCTACAATACTGAAGCACCTGAATTGGCAGACATCTTTACTATTGCAAGCGTGACTTTTGGGCCAAAAAAGGGAACTATCTCGCCTCACATCAGAACACCAAACACACCAGCAAGCGAACCTGATAATATTCTTTTGGGACAACCTGTCCCAGAGTATATTAATGTCGCACCCGATTTCGGGGATAGTGGCCTAAGCGTTACCATCAAGACCATTGGGCTAACCGCACCCACGGGGGCAGTGAAGATCGATGGTAACGATACCTACGTTCTAACCAGCAGCGGTACGGTCTCACTCACTGGTACTACGCCGATTGCACCAGGTCGCTCCGGGTCATGGTTAACGGGCGGTGTGGCTCTCGTATTCGATGTCGGCGGGCCATATAGCGGGGACGAGGTCTTCTACAGCAGCAATTTCAGTGTCGTACCCATTATTCCCCTATCTTTCGCCAAGGATTCTGCCAGTAACCCATCGCACTCGAATGGGGATTACGATTTTACGTACCAGGTTGGCAATACCAAGCTGTCAAATAACCCCAAGCTGACAGTCGCAGCGTACTGGGCCACCGGCACGACAGTGGCTAGTATTATTCCGAACCTTCCACCCGTTGCGATTAGCCAACTGCCAGATCTAACACCTGGCACTCACACCTTTGGTCTGGTTCACATTGCGGATTTAGAGATTCTTCCAGCGAATGCACGTGCATCGACGTTAAATCTTATCGCTGTCTTGGATAACAATCGTGTTTTCTCCTCTTCGAAAGCGTCAAATACAACAATTCCGCTTAGTACCCAGGGTGCTCAGACAGGGTATTCCACCTTAAATGAACCAATTTCTGGTGAATTGGCATCAGCGCCTTCTGAGCCAACGCGCTATGAAGAGGTTAGACAATGGCTAGTTGATAATGCATCCACGATCGTCAGTTATGCTAAGGCGACGCATGTTAACCGGATCGCGATTGCCGGGGCAATTGCGTGGGAAGCACTACAGAACGTCAAACCGCTTAGTGCAGGAGTTGTTGATGGACCTGGCAAACCACACTTTTACGTGACCGACGCTTCAGCCGTCGAGAACCCCAAAAAATACGGCTATTTTCTCCCGTACAGGACTTTGCTATTGCGCGGCATTTATCTGGACACTACGAACGGAGCGATCCAATATATCGCCGCCATCATGAACGCTTATGCAGTTGATGCGACGTCCATTGGTATAAATCTCCGCGGTCTAAATGCTGGTGGTATTCTCGCATCATACTATAATGGGGTGACACCAAATGAACTTGGTATTCCGTTGACGTTGTTGAACGCGCCGCAATACTTTGCTTTGCGCGTTAGGACACTTAGCCCTACAAACCCACTTACACCTAATGCTACTATGGGGCAATGGGTCTCTCACAATGTTGCCTACCTTGAGGAGGCTGTTGGAACACCTCCAGCAAATGGCTATTGACGCGCACTAGTAGGCAACAATTCGACGGTTCGAGAAATAATGTCAGGCGTTAACGCTCTCATTTCGCAATGCTCTGACCAATCAGGGCTGTCAGAATTGGCAATTCCCGAAGCATCTGTTCGTATAAATTGAAATTTGGTGTGTTTATTTCGCGCAATCCACGCATCAACTTCCTGACTACTCCCAAAAAGACTATTAGTGAAAGAGACATTATAGGCATGTAAATCAAGAATTATTGTGCTATTGTTCTTATCGATGCTTGATGGTGTATCAAGTCTTCTCGTCGCCTCAAGAACTTTTCTAGCATGGCTTTCCCCTTTGGGGGAAGCGTATTGGTCTAATGTCCAATAACAGTACGAGTGACTTAAGGGAGCAGGAAACGCTTGTACGTTAAATTCATTGCAAGCGTCCTCAACTGTCATACTCTCTGTGGAAATAGTTACAGTGCCTGTTGTGTTGGAAATGTCTCCAGGATTAGTGAGTAAATCACTTTTGACTAATTGATTATAATATTTACGTACATCGGTGATTTGAATAAGAGTTTGAGTTTCTGTAACTTCGTAACCTGGAGGATAGTAGACGCGGATACCTTTCGAACGACTCACATACGGCTTCCACGTTAATAGATAAGCTGGAATATTTTGATTAGGACAATTGTAATGTATATCGCCTAAGTGACTGGATTGTAGTTCTTGAACAATGGGTTGAGCTATCAAAGCGATCGTAGCGCCGATTATTAATGATATTAAGCAAATCAGTGGAATTGAAAGCCAATAACGCCGATTATCCCCACATGATTGCATCCATTGCTACTCCTCATCGTAAGCCGCTTGCCATTGAGCTACTGGACAATCACTCGCAGGTATGCCCCTTGTTTTGTCCACCTATCACCGACGTTGACAATTTGCAATCCACCAAACCTCCCCGTTTGCCCCTCCATTTTGCTCATGTTACCTTTCTCGGGACGTTTCTCTAGAGAAACCCAACCTTTTCAACATTCAATCGCTCCCAACCCTGCGGCGTCCTCCCCCTCAAAATAAACTCAACTGCCGCTCATCACGGCTTCCACGGGTGACGTGGTGGCGGAAGCTCTTAACCGGCGTGGCGGGCATCGCGTTCGGGAAGTGAACGATCTCGGCCTGGGCCGGGGTGGGCATCGGGGCCGCGTGTGGCGTGGGAGATTCAGGCAGGGACGGCGGCAAAACTCTCACGGCTTGTGAGAGTTTCTCGGCATCGGCCAGGGGTTCTGCGGCGGGTTCAACGGCTGCGGGCAGCGCTTCTGCCCGTTTGCGGATGCGGGCCGTGACCGGCACTTCGGCGGCAATGCGGCGGGGGCTGGTGCGTATCGGTGCAACATCGATCGTGTGGGCGGCTTTGAGCGTCCTGATCCGCTCGGCCAGTTCGGCGACGGGCACGGCATCGGGTGGAGCCTGCCCCGCACTGGTTGCGGGGGATGTCGCTTGCGATAATCCGGTTTTCAGCTGATCGCGGTAAGCGGTCAGTTCCGTGAGATACGCCTCGTGCGGAAAAGGTTTTCCGAGGCGCGCCTCGTGGTCGCGCAGCTGCGTCTGGGCGATTTTCAGGTCGGAGCGGGCAGAGTCGCATTGGCTGGGGTAACTTTCCGCCAATCGCTCGATGGCGTTCATGACGGCCCGTGGGCCGACCGGCCAGCGGGCCAGCAGCCCGTGGCGGGTGGCTGCCCCTTCGAGGATGACATCGGCGACACCACCGGGATGCAACACCAGCCCGAAGGGAAGACCCTGAATCTGGCCCAGCGGGAAGCGCCGGACCTGGCTCACCCGCTCAGGGATGCTATCGAGCCTGCGGCCGAGGACTTCCAACGCATCGTCTTTATGGAGCCTGCGCTCACCGATCGTGAGCGGATCGTGCGCATGGGCGGCCAGGGTCGCCATATCAGCCGATAGCTCATTGATACGGGTATTGAGCCTGCTGATGGTGTCGGGCAGGTCGCGCAAGGCCCTTCGGGCGAGATATTGCTCGTCGGCGTGGTTTGGGGCTTCCCCCACAAAGGTACGTAAACTCTCACAGGAATCAGCCCAAGTCCTTGTGGGTACGCATTTTCAGGAGGTTCGCTCCTCCCGGATTCATGAGGCCGGAAGGGCCAGCGATTTG
>Ga0075030_100000573_pt1 | contig 32188 bp, 32 predicted proteins | sample LitLauG_LLR_2012_FD_71393 | JGI IMG/M metagenome (GOLD analysis project Ga0075030, IMG submission 71393) | Freshwater sediment microbial communities from Pennsylvania, USA - Little Laurel Run_MetaG_LLR_2012 | ecosystem: Environmental > Aquatic > Freshwater > Creek > Sediment | place: USA...
GTAATCGATTTCACCCAGCAGGCGGGACATGCCATAACCACCGCGTGCCGCTATCGCGACGTCGATCCCGGGATCCGTGGCGAAGCGCTGCAGTTCACCCAGCCGCAGCGTGTCCGGGCCGGCAAAGCGCTGGTCACGGGCGAATACGCTCTCACCGGCACTGACCCGCCAGCCTCGCGCCGCGAAGTACTGTGCCGCACGGTCCATGACCAACGGGTCGGGCAGGTAGCTGGAGGGGGCAAAGAATCCGACGGCCGGCCGGCGCCGCGCCCTAGACAAGGATGATCTCCTCGACGTGCCCCGGTTCATTGTCGTCCTTCTTGCGCTGGCGCCGCTCGGCGAAGAAGGCCGCCAGCATGCCGCCGCACTCGGCGGCCATGACGCCGCCGTGTACGCGGGTATGGTGATTCAGCCGCGCCTCGGCAAAAAGGTCGACGACGCTGCCGCAGGCTCCGGTCTTGGGATCGGCGGCCCCGTAAACAAGATGGGCAATGCGGGCATGCTGGATCGCCCCGGCGCACATGGCGCACGGCTCCAGGGTGACATAGAGCGAGCAGTTGTTCAGGCGGTAGTTGCCCAGGACCTCGGCAGCAGCCCGCAGGGCACGGATTTCGGCATGCGCAGTCGGGTCGGCGCTGCCGATGGGTTGATTGAATCCGGTGGCAATGACAATACCGTCCCGCACCACGACGGCGCCGACCGGCACTTCGCCCAGGACCCACGCATTGTGGGCCTGGTCCAGCGCCAGGCGCATGTAGGTCGCTGCGCGGGCGTCCCGCCCGCCTGCTTCCCCGTGAACTTCGTTATCCGCCACCGCTGCTCCATGAATTGGCCACGCCCGCCGCCGTCGACGGTGGCTCCGCCCGCAATACTACTGCGCGCACGGAATTTATCGCCTCCCCCATGGCCGCGCCGCTGCGGCATGCGGGCTCCGGTCTATACTCGCCGGTACGCGTGGACTCAAGAGGAGAATCTCATGGGCAAGGAACAGAAGAGCACCAAGGAAGCCAAGAAGCCGGCGGCATTGAGCCTCAAGGAAAAGCGGGCGGCCAAGAAAGACAAGAAGGATTCGCGCGGTTCCAGCCAGCCACTGACGCCGCGCTGACGACCGCCTTCCGGCATCCACGGTGCAGCAGCGCGCCAAGCAGCACGGAACCGGCGCGGAAGCTGCGCGAGGGCGCAGCCTGCCTGCTGCAGCAGCGGGGTGCCATCGTGCCTGATGCATCACTGGAGGAGCCGGTCGTCAACGCCCTCTTCCTGACAGCCGTCAAGATCTTTACGTTCGACCGTACCAAGCCGCTGACCAACGCCAGCGGCTTTTTTTTCGAGCGGGACGAGCGCCTTTTTTTGGTGACCAGCCGGCACGTCATGTACGACGCTCCGACCAAGCACTTCCCCGACCGCATCCAGGTCGAGATCCATGTCGATGCCGAAAATGTCACCCGCTCGACCGGCTTCTCCATACCGCTCTACGAGGACCGCAAGAGCCTTTGGCGCCAGGGAAAGGACACGGCGGGCGAGATCGATGTCGCGGTGATCGAGCTCGAGCGCTCGGCCCTGCCCGCGGGCACGCTGCTGCGCGCGTTCGGCCCCGCCCACCTGCATTGCCCGGCGGAAATCGTCGAACCGGGCGCTTCCGTCCTGGTAGTGGGCTTTCCGCTTGGCTTTCACGACACGCTGCACCACCTGCCGGTCGTGCGCCAGGCCGGTATCGCCTCATCGTTCGGGCTGCGCTTCCAGGGCGAGGGCTACTTCCTGACCGATGCGCGTACCCATCGAGGCGGCAGCGGCGCGCCGGTCGTGATGCGCATTGCCCATCCCGAATCCGGGCTGGGCGACCTGCCGTGGCGCCTGCTGGGCGTGCACTCGGCCCGCCTGGACATGGGAACACGCGACACCAAGGTCGACGAGGCGCTAGGCCTGAACTGCGCCTGGTACGCCGACATCCTGCTGACCCTGACCGACGACTGAGATCGGCCGGCCGCCAGGCCGGATCTACCCAACGCGGCCGATGATCTGCGCCGTTGCCATCATTTCCTCGAGCAGCGCCATGCAGGCGCGTCCCGACATGGCGTAGGGATCCATGACCGGCTTTTCGCAGTACTTGAGCAGCGTGGACGGATTGACGCGGGCCAGGTTCACCTGCCCCATGGTCCAGCCGGCGAAGCGGCGCTCGGCAACCTCCTCGAAATGCAGTACCGCGACGTCGCGATGGCGCGCATCGCGCACGATCTGGCTGTAGAGTTCATTCACCGCCGTGCGTCCGCCCTCGAGGACCTGGACGAAGATGTCCCCGCTCTGGCACAGGATGCCCGTGATTCCCAGGTCCGGATTGTGCTTGCGTGACTGCGCCAGTATGGAATCGATGTCCTCGGCGCTTATGGTCCGCACCGAGCGGCTCGCATACAACAAACGGACAAGCATTCCGGTCTCCTAGGCGCTCTTACGATGTATCAGGGCAAGAAATTCCCTGCGCAGGTTCGCATCCTTCAGGAACGAGCCACGCATCACGCTGTTGATCATCTTCGAGTCGGCATCCTTGACGCCGCGCCACTGCATGCAGAAGTGATCGGCCTCCATGACGACGGCCAATCCGTCGGGCTGCATGCGCTCCTGCAGCAGGTCGGCAAGGCGCGTGACGGCTTCCTCCTGGATCTGCGGTCGGCTCATCACCCAGTCGCACAAGCGGGTGTACTTGGACAGGCCGATGAGGTTGGAATGCTCGTTGGGCATCACGCCTATCCAGATGCGGCCCATGATCGGGCACAGGTGGTGCGAGCAGGCGCTTCGGACCGTCACGGGCCCGACGATCATCAGTTCGTTGAGATGCTCGAAGTTGGGAAATTCAGTCACGGGCGGCGTGGCCACATAGCGGCCGCGAAAAACCTCCGTGAGGTACATCTTTGCCACCCGCCGCGCGGTTCCCTGGGTGTTGTGGTCGCTTTCCGTATCGATCACCAGGCTTTCGAGCACTGCCTGCATGCGATCGGCCACCTCATCGAGCAGCAAGGCGTGTTCGCCCGGCTCGATGAACCGGGAGATGTTGTCGTTGGCGTGAAATCGTTCGCGCGCCGCGCGGATTCGCATGCGGATCCGCTGCGAAACAGGGGCGTCGGCGGGCTCCAGGGGGCCCGGCGCGGGCGTGGGCAGGATTTGGTCGTTCATTGGGACCGTTCTCATGGCGCGAATCGACATCGTATCCCATTCGCCATGCCGCTATGCGCCGAAGCGCTGCGGGCTCAGCGGCGCCATGTCGAGCCGTGCGGCCCGCCCGGCGATCAGGTCGGTGACCAACTGTGCCGTGATGGCCGAAAGGCTCATGCCCAGCATGCCATGGCCGGTTGCCAGCGTGAGGTTGGCATAACGGGCCGCGCGACCGATCACCGGCAGGTCGTCGTAGGTCATCGGCCGCCAGCCGTACCACTGCTCCTGCATTTCCGGGCCTTCCGGATCCTCCAGGTAATCGGCTGCGCCGCGGCGCAGCGCAGCCAGGCGCGCAGCGTTGAGCGTGCTGTCATACCCCGAGAACTCCATCGTGCTGCCGAGGCGGTAGCCACTGCCCCACGCGGTGACGCAGACGCTGCGCTCCTTCAGGATCAGTGGTATGCGCGGTGGTCGCCGCGGCCTGGAATAGGTGATGGAATATCCCTTTCCCGGCTGGATCGGCAAACGCAGGCCGATCTGCCGGGCCATGGATGCCGACCAGGCGCCCATGGCCAGCACGACTTCATGCGCACGCATGCGGCCGTGGGCCGACACCACGGCGCCGATCCGTCCGTCGCGCGCGTCGAAGCCCTGGACCGTGGTCCGCTCGTGGATGGTCCCGCCGAGGCCGCGCACAATCCGGGCGAGTTCGGCCACGTAGCGGTCGGGACGCAGGCTGGCGTCGCCGGCGTGGTAGTGCCCGCCGGCCATGCCGGCGCGCAGGGCCGGCTCGAACCGCCGCAGCGCTGCGCCGTCGAATTCCTCCACCGGCACGCCCAATTCGCGCAGCAGACGGACATCGCCCTGCGCTTGCGCGAGGCCCTCCTCGTGGCGCCAGACGTACAGCGTTCCTGCGGTGGAAAACTCGCAGTCGATGTGCTCGCCCTCGATCACGCCGGCCAACTCGCTCCGTGACAGTAACAGCAGCTGCGACTTGTAAAGGGCCGTGCGGTGGAAATCCCGCGGATTGCACCGGCGCGCAAAGCACAGCAGCCAGTAGAGCAGTTGCGGATCGAGGCGCGGTCGCACGTAGAACGGCGCATCGCGCGTGAGCATCCAGCGCAGCGCGCGGGCGACGGTGCCCGGCGCATGCAGCGGTAGGTGGCTGGGCGTGATGGTGCCGCAGTTGCCGCGCGAACTGCCGCTGCCGACGGCGCCGCTTTCCAGCACGGTGACCGAACGGCCCGAACGCAGCAGGCCCAGCGCGCAGCTCAGGCCGATGACGCCGCCGCCCAGGATCAGTACATCGCTATCGGATTCGGTCAAGGGGCTTCTGCCGGTAATGTTTCAGGATTCAATACCGTCAGGCAATGGGGAACGTTGGTACACGCATAGCCTGGCGACGTCATGAAATCCCGCGGCCCCCATGCAAGGCACCCCGGCCACCGCACTTGCGCAACGGCTACGGCCGACGTGCCAGCGCCTCGCGAAAGGCCGCCAGCAGCGGCTCGTTCACCAGCGGCAATCCGTCCACGACCTGGCGTGCCCAGTCAAAATATTCCCGGCGGCGCTCCAGCGTCCACCGGTCCGGAGGCGAATCAGCCACGTCGCGCAGATTGCAGATCTTGTCGGCCAGCTTGACCAGTGCCGCCTCGCGGCTGGCGTGCGGCGCGTGTTCGATCTGCAGCGCCTTGCGGCGCGCTTTCTCGAGTTGCCGGTCGTCGGTTGCCTCCATGACGATGTCGGCAACCTGGCGACCGAATTGCGCCAGCAGTTCATCGTAACTGGTATCGGTGTCTTCCACCGTGTCGTGCAGTATGGCAGCCTGCAGCACCACCACATCGGCTATGCCCCCCACGGTGTTGAGCAGCGCGGCCAGCGCGATCGGGTGATTGATGTAGGGACTGGCGTCCTTGTCCTTGCGCCGCTGGTTGCGGTGCTTCGCGGCGGCGAAGCTGATGGCATGCAGCAGGCGGCTCAAATCGCTGCCGGAAACTGCGCTCTCGACGGGTTGGATGACGGCCGGATTCATTGCATGCCTCGCAGCTGCGATTTTACCCTGACGCCCCAGCAAGCGTCATCCGCGCCGGCCTAGCCGTTGATCAGGGGCAAAGGAAACACCGCCGTGCGCAGACGCTCGACGGCGATCGGGCGCGGGGCGCTACGAAGCGGCGGCACCTTCGCCGCCAGCGGCCGGGGCGATGGCGGCATCAACCATCACCTGGGCTTCTGCCAGCAGCCGACGCAGGTGGTCTTGGCCGCTGAAGCTCTCCGCATAGATCTTGTAGATGTTCTCGGTGCCGGAGGGCCGCGCCGCGAACCAGCCCGTTTTGCCGCTTACCTTGATGCCACCGATGGCGGCGCCATTGCCCGGCGCATTGCTGCTGACGTCGACTATGGGTTCGCCGGCGAGGGTCGCCGAGCGCAGCTGTTGCGGGGACAGCCGCGAGAGCTGGCGCTTCTGCTCAGGCGATGCGGCGGCCTCCAGGCGATCCGCCACCGGATTTCCCAATTCGGCTGTCATGGCCGCGTATAGCGCTCCGGGATCCCTGCCCGTCCGCGCGGTGATTTCGCCCGCGAGCAGGGCGGCAATCATGCCGTCCTTGTCCGTCGTCCACACCGTGCCGTCGCGCCGCAGGAAGCTTGCGCCGGCACTTTCTTCGCCGCCGAAACCCAGGCCGCCATCGAGCAGGCCCGCCGAAAACCATTTGAAGCCCACGGGCACTTCATATAGACGGCGCCCGAGCCGGGCCGCCACACGATTGATCATCTGGCTGCTCACCACCGTTTTGCCCACGGCCGCCGCCGCACCCCAGTGTGGACGGTTGCGGAACAGGTAGTCGATGGCAACCGCAAGGTAGTGGTTGGAGGGCAGCAGTCCGGACGATGGCGTGACGATGCCATGCCGGTCATGGTCGGTATCGCAGGCGAAGGCGATGTCGTAGCGGTCCTTGAGGGCAATCAGCGACTGCATGGCCGACACGGAGGACGGGTCCATCCGTATCTGCCCGTCCCAGTCGAGGGTCATGAACCGGAACGTCGGATCGACCGACGGGTTGACTACGGCCAGATCGACGCCGTAGTGCTCGCCGATCAGCCCCCAGTAGTGCACGCCAGCGCCGCCCAGGGGGTCTGCACCCATGCGCACCCCGGCCCCGCGTATGACGTCGAAATCGATCACTGCCCCCAGATCCTGGACGTACGCCACGCGGAAATCGTGGATGCGGGTGGTCGCTGCGCGCAGCGCCTGCGACGCGACGATGCGGCGCACGCCCTGCAATGCCGCCTCAAGGTAGCGGTTGGCAGCGGCCTCTATCCAGCCGGTGACATCCTGACCGGCCGGGCCACCGTGCGGCGGGTTGTACTTGAAGCCGCCATCACGCGGCGGGTTGTGCGACGGCGTGATCAGGATACCGTCGGCCAGCCCCGCACCCTTGGTCAGGTCGCGCCCGCGGTTATGCGTGAGGATGGCATGCGAAACGGCGGGAGTCGGCGTGTAGTCGTCGCGCGCCGCCAGCATGAGCTCGACGCCATTGGCAGCCAACACCTCCAGCGCGCTCACGCGGGCCGGCTCGGAAAGCGCATGGGTATCGATGCCCAGGTACAGCGGCCCGGTGATGCCATTCTGGCGGCGGTAGTCGCAGATCGCCTGGCTGATGGCCAGCACATGCCATTCATTGAACGAGGCATCGAAAGCCGAACCGCGATGGCCGGAGGTTCCAAAGGCCACGCGCTGCGCCGGCAAGGACGCGTCCGGCCGTTGCGAAAAATAGGCGGTGATGAGCCTGGGGACGTCGACCAGAGCCGACGCGGGCGCCGGCTTGCCAGCCAGGGGACTGTGTCCGGGAGCGGAGGATGAGGGCATGAGCGGTGATCGTACTGGAGTGTCGTTGCCAGCGCCAGCGGCCGTACCGCGTCGCCCAGCCAATCGCTGTCCCCGGCGGCTCACCGCAGCGTGGCCCGTTGCCTTGAAACGCTCCCGGATGATCCCAAGGGCCAGACCTGGTGTGTCGCTGGCAACATCGGAGTTCCCACCGGCGCCGATTGCCGCTTCCGCGGCTGCCAGGCTTGCCGTGATACCGTGAATGTCATTTTCATTACACAGCGAGCAGCCATTGCCCATGCCCGTGAATGCCGTGCCGGTGAAGGCCGCAAGGGATCCGGCCACACCCGTATACGACCATGCGGCGGCAGTCCTGCGCGGTTTTTACGATCGCCGCATCTCCAGTCCGCCCGTTTTGGACCCGACGGCACATTTTCGCGGCCATGCACGGTTCGAAGGTGGCGCGCAAGCCATGCGCGACGAGGCGCTGCATATCGCCCGGGAACTCGGATCCGTGCCGCGTTTCCACGAACTCATGCCGCAGCAGGCCAGCATTTCCAACCAGGACGCGCGCGACTGGCGAATGCTGGTTGTCAAGGCCTACGGAGTGACGGTGAAGGCCAACGCCCGGCGCTGCCCGGTACTGGCGCGGCATGCTGCCGCCGATCCGGACGTGCTGTCGGCCGCCTACTCCTTCCTGGCGCCGGGAAAGAAGGTTCCCGAGCACCGCGGGCCCTTCCGCGGCGTTCTTCGCTATTACCTCGGCCTGTGCGTCCCCCCGGATGCAATTGGCCGTCCCGGCACGGTCCTGACCATCGCCGGGACGGAACATCGCATTGCCAACGGAAAGGCGCTGCTCTGGGATGACACCTATGTCCACGCAGTGCGCAATGACACGCTACAGGTGCGCATTGCCCTGTTGCTTGATGTCCGCCGCCGCGGCATGCCGCGCGAGCTGGAAATCCTGTCGCGCATCATCATCGCGGCGGCCGGGCTTGCGGTTCGAATCCGCCGCGTTGCCTGACACGCGCCGCTGGCCCGCCGGCCTGGCCGGGACCTGTGATAACTTCGCACGCATCCCTGTGCAGCGCAACACCCTTCGTAGATTTCAGCTTGCAACATGACCACCGTGCACCAGAAACAGCCCTAGCAATGCGGCAGCCCCACACGCTGCGTGCAGCCGCGCAACTGCTCGTGGCTCTGCTGGCGATCGGCGCAATTGCGCTTGCACTGGCGCGGCTTCAGGCGGCTTTCACGGGCGTGGATATTGCCTATCAGCAGGTCGGATCCATGCCGGTCACGGTATTTCGTCCGGCGGGCACCGAACCCGACAGATCCGCCCCGGTGGTACTGGTGGTGCACGGCTTCGCGGGCTCGCAGCAATTGATGCAGGCTTTCGCGCTGACGCTCGCGCGCAATGGCTACGTCGCCGTGACTTTCGATTTTCCCGGCCATGGCCGCAATAGCACCCCGATGCGCGGCGGTCTCGCCGACCAGGAACTCAGCCACCGCACCCTGATGGCCGCCATGGAGGAAATGGGCGCCTTCGCCCTGGCCCTGAACGGCGCAAAACCGTATGCCGTGGTCGGCCACTCGATGTCCTCGGACCTGATCGTGCGTCTCGCCCAGGCACACCAGGAGGTGCAGGCCACGGTCGGGGTGTCCATGTTCGCGCCCAGCATCTTGCCCGACTCACCGGGCGACAGCCCGCGCAACCTGCTCGTTATCGACGGCGCGTTGGAACCGTCCATGATGGCCCGGGAAGCGCTGCGCGTGGTTGCCCGCGTTGCCGGGCCCGCCGCCGCCGACAATGTCACCTACGGTAGCTTTGCCAATGGCACCGCGCGGCGCGCCACGCTCTCGCCCGGGGTCGAACATATTGCCGTGCTCTACAGCCCCAGCACGCTGCACGAAACCCTGGACTGGCTCGACGCCGCATTCGGCCGGCCGCAGAAGGCCAACCCCTTCATCGATGCCCGTGGCCGCTGGCTGGGGTTGCTGCTCGCCGGCGTGGTGGCGCTGGCATGGCCGCTCGCAGGCCTGCTGCCACGCCTCGGCGCCACCGACGCGACGGCCGCAGCGGGCGCCGCCCCGCGCGTCCGGCGCTGGTGGCGCTGGCGGGGCAGCGCGCCGCTCACCCTGCTCCCCGCGCTGATTACGCCGCTGGTGCTTTGGCCCGTGCCCAGCGATTTCCTGCCGATACTGCTCGGCGATTATCTGGTGCTGCACTTTTCGGTGTATGGACTGCTGACCATTGCCGGCCTGCTGTTGCTGGGCTGCCGGCCGCCCCCGATAGCTCCCGGCAGAATCGCCGCGCTGTGCGTTGCCACCGTGTTGACCACCGCGTACGCGCTTCTGGCCGTGGGCATACCTCTGGATCTTTACGTTTTCAACGTGCGGCCGCCGCCGGTGCGCCTGCCCCTCATGGCCGCCATGAGCGTCGGCACCCTGATCTATTTTCTGGCCGACGAGTGGCTCGCGCGGGATCCTTGCGCCGCGCCAGGATCGTACTTCGCGAGCAAGGTCGCGTTCCTCGTTTCGCTGATGGCGGCCATTGCGCTCAATCCGCATCGCCTGTTCTTCCTGGCGATCATCGTGCCCGCCATCTTGCTGCTCTTCGTCATCTACGGCCTGTTCAGCCGCTGGGTCTACCGCCGTACCGGCCATCCCGCGGTGGCGGCCATCGGCAATGCCCTGGCGTTCGGTAGCTTTATTGCCGTAACCTTTCCTCTTGTCTCGTGATTGCCGACACGCTGGCTGTGCCCCCGACGATTGGACGGCTCCGGACCCGCAACTGACGCCGTTCCCCCTGGCCGGATGGTCCCCGGGTCGAACGCGACGGCACGGCAATTCCCGATTCTGCTGCAGTGCCGCAAGCAATGCCAGTCACCGCTAATTCTCAGTGATGTTGCCGCGCACTTTCTTCGCACCGCACCATCACAGTTTGAGCAGCGCCAACGATTCCGCCAAGTGGCCCACCCACCAATTGACGGGGTTTTCTATTGGGCGCCATCGCGGTAAAACGTAATTATTCTCGATCGCGCATAGCCCCGGGTCCTACCGCCGATCTCAGGCAATTCTCATCAAGCCGACTTATCCAGACCCGCTGAATCCAAAATGTATAAAAAGGAGCCCACTAGATGACCAAGCGTCGTGAATTCATTTTCAAGATTGTTCCCATGGCCGGTGCAGTAGCCGTGCTGCCGCGTGGCGCGTTTGCTGAGGTTGCGCATCTCACGGAAGCCGACAAGATGGCAGTGGCGATGGGCTTTCACCTGCACACCAAGGACGCCGATCAGAAGAAATACCCCAAGCACACGGAAGAGCAGTTCTGCGGCCGGTGCTTGCACTTCACCGCTCCGGGCAGCGAAGAAGCGCGCTGCGACCTCTTCAACAAGATCGTTCCCAAGGGCGGCTGGTGCAGCGGCTTCTCCAAGCGCCCGTAATTTGACGCAGCCTGGCAAGGCGGCGCGGAAGGATGATGGGCGCACTCGGCACATTGTCCTTCCACTGCCGTCCCTGCTTCTGTGGACGGGTCTACCGGTAATGCTGCATTGACGGGCGGGCGATGGCGCGTCATGCGTGCGCCGGCGCGACCGCGAGCATTGCCAACAACATCATTGTTCAGGTGCCGTATCGAGAACGCCATGCCGCGATCATTGAGCGGCACGGGCAGCAGCTTCGATTACCCGGGCGACCGCGCGAGGCTGAGAAACATGCACCAGGTGGCTGCCCCGGATTTCCGTCACTTTCGTGCCGGAGCGCTCGTACATCCAGTGTGCCAGCGCCGGACTCAGTTCGAGATCATCCGTGGCGATGACCCCATAGCTGGATTTGTCATGCCAGGCGGCCACCTTCACGGGCGCGTCAAAGGCAGCGGCGGCGACGGGCATTTGCGCCTGGGCCAGGTACTGCGCCTCCGCAGGCGCAACGTCGGCCGCGACATCGGACGGAAATTTGGCCGGGTCGAAGTAAACGAATCCATCCGGGCTCGCCATCAGATCGGAGCTGGGTACGCGTCCGGGCTTCGAGGACGCCAGCTGATTTGTCGTTTCACCCACATCCGGCTGCAACGCAGCTACGTAAACCAGCGCCTTGACCTTTGGATCGGCACCGGCCACCGTTATGATGGTTCCACCGTAACTGTGGCCGACCAGCACGACCGGACCCTCCAGCTGGTCAAGCACGCGTCTGGTCGCCGCGACGTCGTCGGCAAGGCCCGTCAGGGGCTGCTGAACCACGCGGACATGGAAGCCGTCCCTGGTGAGGACGTCGTATACGCCCCGCCACGAAGAGCCGTCGGTTAGCGCTCCATGCACCAGCACGATGTTGCTGGTGGTGTTGACGGGTGCGCCGGCCGCGCCGGCGACGAGGCTGGTCGCTGCCAATACTGACGCCAGCACAAAACCGAGTCGGCACGTCGTTGTCATGTCACTACTCCCATGGGAATCGGGCGCGCAGGATCACCGGACCTGGGCAAGCCGAGCGACGGCCTCCCAGGTCGTACGCTGCATGCACGCGCGCCCGTTCATTCGCGCCAGCCATTTTATGAGGTTGGAGCGGTCCCGCGTCAATGCACCCCACTCCGGGGTTTGCGCAAGAAAGTCCATATGCGGCGCAACGATGAGGTCGGCCAGCGTCACCTGCTGGGATACCAGGTAGGCTTTTTCGCCAAGCAACCGGGAAAGCTCACCGAATACGGCATGGGCCAGGGGCATGGCCGCCGCAATGGCCGTTTCATTGGGAGCCAGCCCCATGAGGCGGGGTCCAATGATGCGGTGAAAGCCGATGACACTATCGACGCCCTGAAATAGATACCAATCGGAAATACCCATGACCTGATCCATGCGCGCCGCGTCCTTGCGTCCTTCGGGAATCAAGGCCGGCGCGGGCAGCGCCCGTTCAAGATACCGCAAGATGGCCTGCGTCTCGTACAAGGTGAAGTTATCGTGCTCCAGCACGGGCATCCTGCCGAACGGATGTCGGGAGAGGTGCGGCTCCACCTTGTGCGCGCCCGGCGCCAATCCGGCAACACGAAACGAAGCGCCCTTTTCGATCAGCGTGGCCATGACAGCGCGCGCGGCGGGGCTGCCGGGAACGGTGTGGACAACGAACGTTGACATCTCACCTGCTCCCGGATTGGCCGGCCGCGTACTTTGCGTAGTCCCCCATCCGCTCCGGCCAGCCAGAGCGGACCTTCCCGGCGAACACCTCCGCTTCGACGCCCAACTGTTCGAGATTGCGGTGCTCCAGGCTCACCCGCGTCCCGCCGCCCGCGATTTCCTCGAAGCGAATTTCCACTTCCATCAGCAGATCCGCGTCAAAACGGAACCGCTGGTCCAGCTGCCAGCCCAGCAGCAGCCGGCGTGGCGGCTCCCAGGCAAGGACCTTGCCCCACGGCGTTTCATGGCCATCCGCGTCGCGCTCAAACCACCGTCCGTCTTGCCGCGGTTCGATCACCAATGCGGCGTGCGGATTGCTTCCGGGCGTTTTGCCACGAGGCCACCATGCGCCCATGTTTTGCGCAAAAAGGTCAAAAGCGCGTGCCGATGAGGCCTTCACGTCGACGCTGCACGTAACCGGAGCGATACTCATAGGGACTACTCCTTTTCTTTTTGATGTTCTTCGTCGGCAAATTTCTGGAACGCGGCGAGTGCGCCGCGCCAATGCGCGTCCAGCCAATCTCGCATGGCTCCCACGCCCCGTGGATCGATGTGGTAGATGCGCCGCGTACCGTCAGCGACTTCCCGGACCAGGCCGGCCTCCTTTAGCACTTTCAGGTGTTGCGACACGGCTGGGCGGCTTACCGGCAAGCCGCGCGCAAGATCGCCTACGGCTCTGGGCATTTCGGCGACACGCTCAAAGATCTCGCGTCGCGTCGCGTCGCCCAGAGCAGATAAGCTCAAACGCGCGCTATTTCGGTTAGCCATGGCTTACGGTAAGCTATTACTTACCTTGATGTCAAGGGGCTGTCCGCAACGGATTCAAGTGGGTCCGGGTCGGCGGTCCAAGCGCCCAAGAACGGCCGTTCCATCGCGGCACACGGCGGATGTCTCCTGGATTCGCCCAGAAAATGCCGTTTCACTGCCCGCAGCGACCGCGACAAACCCGGGATGCGCCCCGGTCACTCCCACTCGATCGTCGCCGGCGGCTTTCCCGAGATGTCGTAAACGACGCGGTTGATGCCCCGCACCTCATTGATGATGCGGTTTGATATCTGGCCCAGCAGGTCGTGGGGTAGCTGCGCCCAGTGCGCCGTCATGAAATCCTGGGTCTGGACGGCGCGCAACGCCACCACCCATTCGTAAGTGCGCCCATCGCCCATGACGCCCACGCTGCGCACCGGCAGGAACACGGCAAACGCCTGGCTGGTCTTCTCGTACCAGCCGCTCCTGCGCAACTCCTCGATAAAAATGGCGTCGGCGCGGCGGAGCAGGTCCGCGTATTCGCGCTTGACCTCGCCCAGCATGCGCACGCCCAGCCCGGGCCCCGGGAACGGATGGCGATGCACCATGTCCGGCGGAAGTCCCAGCGCGATGCCCAGCGCCCGAACTTCGTCCTTGAAGAGATCGCGCAGCGGTTCGAGCAGCTTCAGGTGCAGCGTATCGGGCAGTCCGCCAACGTTGTGGTGCGACTTGATCGTCACGGCCTTCTTCGACGAGGCGCCAGCCGACTCGATCACATCGGGGTAGATGGTGCCCTGGGCCAGCCAGCGCGCATTGGCAAGGCGGGCCGACTGCTCCTGAAAGACCTCGACGAATTCCCGGCCGATGATCTTGCGCTTGGCCTCGGGATCGCTTACGCCGGCCAGCTTGCCCAGGAATCGCTCGGAAGCATCGACATGAACCAGCTTCAGGCCAAAATGGCGCTCGAAGGTGTCGACCACCTGCTGGGCCTCGTTCAGGCGCAGCAGACCGTTATCGACGAACACGCAGGTGAGCTGGCTGCCGATGGCGCGGTGGATCAGCACCGCGGCGACCGAGGAATCCACACCTCCGGAGAGTCCGAGTATGACCTCCTCGCCATTGACCTGGGCGCGAATGCGGGCCACGGCCTCATCAACATAACCGGGCATCTGCCAGTCACCCGCGCAACCGCAGATATCGCGCACGAAGCGCGCCAGGATGGCCTGACCCTGCCGGGTATGCGTCACCTCCGGATGGAACTGCACGGCGTAGTAACGGCGCGTCTCGTCAGCCATGGCCGCCACCGGGCAGCTTTCCGTGGAGGCCATCAGCGTAAAGCCTGGTGGCATCTCCTCCACCTTGTCGCCGTGGCTCATCCACACATCGAGCAGGCCTTCGCCCGCCGGCCCCTGCTCGTCCTGCAAGCCTTCGAGCAGGCGCGTATGGCCCCGCGCCCGCACGCGGGCAAAACCGAATTCGCGCTTGAGCCCGCCGGCGACCCGGCCGCCCAACTGCTGCGCCATGGTCTGCATGCCATAGCAGATGCCCAGCACCGGAACACCCAGGTCAAACACCACGCCGGGCGCGCGATCGGTGCTTTCCTCGTAGGCCGACTGGTGGCTGCCCGACAGGATGATGCCCCTGGGCGCGAAGGCGCGTATGGCCTCGGCCGGCATGTCGCAGGGATGGATCTCGCAATAGACGGATGCCTCGCGCACGCGGCGGGCGATCAGCTGGGTGACCTGCGAGCCGAAGTCGAGGATGAGGATGCGGTCGTGGCTCATGGATGGAATCACTCCACCCGGTAGTTGGGCGCCTCTTTCGTGATTCGCACGTCGTGCACGTGCGACTCGCGCATGCCGGCGTTGGTGATTTCCACGAACTCGGCACGGGCGCGCATCTCGTCGATGGTGCGGCAGCCGCAGTAGCCCATGCTGGAGCGCACGCCACCGGCGAGCTGGAACACGATCTGCACGATGCTGCCCTTGAACGGCACCATGCCCTCTATGCCCTCGGGCACCAGTTTGTCCACGTTGGCTTCGTTGTCCTGGAAATAACGGTCGGCGGCACCGCGCTTCATCGCTCCCAAGCTGCCCATGCCGCGGTAGGTCTTGTACGAGCGGCCTTCGTAGAGCACCAGTTCCCCGGGCGCCTCCTCGGTGCCGGCAAAGATGCTGCCCATCATCACCGTGGACGCGCCGGCGGCCAGCGCCTTGGCGACATCGCCCGAGTACCGCACGCCGCCGTCGGCCACGATGGGCACGCCGGTGCCTTCGAGGGCGCGGGCAACGCTGTCAATGGCGCTGATCTGCGGCACGCCCACGCCCGCCACGATGCGGGTGGTGCAGATGGACCCGGGACCAATGCCGACCTTGACCCCGTCGGCGCCATGTTCCACCAGCGCCAGCGCCGCCTCGCCCGTCGCGATATTGCCGCCGATCACGTCCACGCCGGGAAAGCTGCGCTTGATCCAGCGGACGCGGTCAAGCACGCCGCGCGTGTGCCCGTGGGCCGTGTCGACCACGATGACGTCCACGCCGGCCTGCACAAGCGCCCCGACGCGTTCCTCGTCACCGTCACCCGTGCCCACCGCCGCGCCCACGCGCAGCTTGCCCAATTCATCCTTGGCCGCCAGCGGATGCTCCGTCGTGCGCGTGATGTCCTTGACGGTAACGAGGCCGCGCAGGAAGAAATCGTCGTCGATGACCACAACCCGTTCGAGGCGGTGGCGATGCATCAGGGCCTTGGCTTCCTCGAGCGTGGCCCCGTCGTGCACCGTCACCAGCCGCTCGCGCGGCGTCATGATTTCCTTTACGGGAATGTCCAGCCGGGTTTCGAAGCGCAGGTCGCGATTGGTGACGATACCCACCACCCGCCCGGCCGCGTCGATTACCGGCAGGCCGGAAATCTTGTGGGCCCGGGTGAGTTCGATCACCTCGCCTACCCGCATGTCGGGCGGTATGGTGATCGGGTCGCGCAGCACCCCCGCTTCGTGCCGCTTCACTTTCAGGACCTCGGCAGCCTGCTGAGCCGGCGACAGGTTCTTGTGGATGATGCCGATTCCGCCCTCTTGCGCCAGCGCTATGGCAAGGCGCGCGTCGGTAACGGTATCCATGGCCGCAGACACCAGGGGAAGCTTCAGCGGAATGCGGCGGGTCAGCCGCGTGCTCAGGTCGGTCTCGCGGGGGAGAACGGCCGAATAGGCCGGTACCAGGAGCACGTCATCGAAAGTCAGCGCCTTTTCTCGGAAACGCATGCCCATCCTCTTGACGCAAAAGCGGATTATAGACAGTTCCCCTGCGCCCTTACGTGGACCGCTTTCTCGTCCGTTTTCCGGGTTTCACTGCCGAACAATGGACCCTACAATGCCCCGCTATGCCTACCTGCCTGGTAATGGACTGGCTGCCCGGCGTTGCCGGCCAAACCCGATCCCCGGAGTTGCCATGACGAACCCGAACCGGCGGCCCGTATCCGGCGCCGCGCGCATTGCTGTAATTGCCGTCCTGCTTTGCCCGATCGGCGGCGTCCAGGCCCAGTGGGCCTGGCGCGATACCGGCGGCAATATCACCTATTCCGACACGCCGCCCCCGGCCGACATTCAGCCAGCCAACATCCTGCAGCAACCCGCTCCCTTGACCGCGGCCGATTTGCGCCGCGCAACGTCGGGCTCCGATGGCCGCGATGCGGGTTCCACGCAGGGTGCCGGCGGGGTTGCGCAGCCAGCACCGGCCCCGCAGGCACCGGCCACCCGCAGCCTTGCCGAACAGGAAGCCGAATTCCGCAAGCGCGCCGCCGAACGCGACAAGGCCGCCCAGAAGGCCGAGCAGGAAGAAGCCCAGGCCAAGGCCCGCGCCGAAGCCTGCGCGCACGCCAGGGGTTACCTGCAAATCATCGAATCCGGTACCCGGCTCATGCGACCAGACGCCGAGGGCAACCGCAATTTCATGGACGAGGAACAGCGGGCCGCGGAGACCCAGAAGGCACAGGACGGTATCGCCAAGAATTGCAGTTGACAGGTCCGCCTTGCCTGGCTCAGGCCGCCACGGCCCCCTGGCCTTCGACGCGCACATGCGTCGCCTCGCGCACGAAGTACGCCACGAAAATGAACACCACGCCCACTGCGGCCATGATGGCCGCAAAGAACAGGAAATAAGCCGGCCCGACCAGGGCATAGGTCGACACCCTGGCGCGCGCCGGGTCGAACGCGCCGCGGCTGGCAAAGGGCTTGCGCGTTACCGCGTCCATCAATTGCAGGCTTCCCGTGCCTTCGTCGACCCGGCGGACCAGGTAGGTGCCTCCTAGGGGCCCGGCCGTGCCGTCATCGCCGAGCACCTCAACGCCATTGGCACCGTCAATATCGATCTTCTGCCCGGGCACGATGGGGGCCGGGGCACCGCTGACGCTGATCCAGGTGGTCTCGCCCAATTGCATGGCGCTCGCCTGCAGGGGACGGATCATGTAGTGGTTGACACCGGCCGTGAACAGATTGCCCGCGCTGATTGAGAGGAGAAACAGCGCCATGATGAAGCTTTTCATCGTGAGCGGGGCCTGTTTGTAGGAGTACTCGAGGCCGGTGATGGACACCAGAACCTCTCCGGCGGTCAGGATCACATAGGCCAGGATCTGCCACCACACGCTCACGGTAATTCCGGCCTGGATGCGCGCCTCGATGCTGGCGATGACCAGGAAGGAACCGGCCGTGACGAACAGCCCCGCGCCGATCTTGCGCAGCGGTGTCACGGCGAAGTAGCGTCCGACGAAAGGGTAGACGACGTAGCTGAACCCCGGCGCCATTATCAGGACGAGCAGGCCATTGACGGCCTGCACCTGGGCGGGCAGCAGCGTCATGAAGCCCACGTCCTTGTCCATGAGATCCGAGCGCGCCTGCAGCGACCAGGTCGTGCCGTTGCTCTGGTCCCAGAGGGCCCAAAAAAAGGCGATGAACAGGTAGATCAGGAGGAGGCGCCCTATCGTGGCCAGGCCGCTGGCCGAGAAGATATCCCGCAGCCAGATCCTGCCGGCCGGCGGCACGACCGCAAAGCGCTTGCGGCCGGCCCAGAATACGACGACCGCCACGAACATCATCGCGGCAGGCAGGCCGAAGGCCAGCGTGGGCCCGTACTTGGGCAGCAGCCACGGGCAAAGCATGATCGAAACGAGCGAACCGGAGTTCACCGCGAGGTAAAAGAGGCTGAAGGCACGCTCGATAAGGTGCTGGTTCCCGGCGGTGAACTGGTCGCCGACATTGGTCGAGACGCAGGGCTTGATGCCGCCCGTGCCGAAGGCCACCAGGAAAAGTCCGGCGGCCAGCATCTGCGGATCACGCGCCAGCGCAAGCACCACGCAGCCGGCGCAGTAGGCCAGCGAAAAGGTAATGACCGTCCGGTATTTCGCCCAGAAGACGTCCGAAATGATCGCGCCTGCCATCGGGAAGAAATAAGCGCCGGACTTGAACAGCGAACCCCACGTGGTGGCCTGGGCCTCGCCGAAGTGCAGGAACTGCACGAGGTACAGGGCTAGTATCGAATTGATGCCATAGAAACAGAAACGCTCGGCGAACTCATTGGCGATGATGAATGGAATGCCGTCGGGCAGGCGATCGCGGAAAGGTGCGGTCATGTTTCGTCCAGGTTGATTCGGTAGCGCCGTTATCGCCGGCGGTGTGGTCGTCTACGGCGCGGGCGGATCGTACTCTCAGCAGCCCAGCATTGCCGCCTTCTTGCAACTGCACTTAACCCTGCGAACTTTTGCCCGGTTCCGCTGCATCGGCGCCGCCCGTTGCAAGCCGGGGCGACTGGCGTGCCGATGCCTCGGCCTTGCGACGGGCCGCCACGCGCAGGTGACGGGCAGCCTTGGGATCGATCTGCAGCGGCCGGTAGATCTCGACACGGTCTCCCGGTTCGAGCTGCCGTTCGGCCTCGCACACACGGTTGAATACGCCCAGATCCAGCGCCTCGATGGCCAGTCCCGGCAGGTGCACCAGGAGTCCCGATGCCGCCACGGCATCGCGCACCGTGGCGCCCTGCGGCAGCTCGAGCGTCACGGTCCACACCTGCGGTGCGGCGACGGCCGTCGCCCTCTTCGGTGCCGTCGCGCAGTCGGCAGTGACCGTTGCCTGCGCGTAGAAGACGCTTACCCGCACGCTGTCAGGATTCGACGATGCCATAGAGATCCTGGGCCCGCCCGGCGAATGCATCGATCAGGGAATTGGCGACGTGCTCGAACACCGGCGCAATGGCGCGCCCCAGCAGCCCGCCCGCGAATCCGTATTCGAGCTCGAGGCTGACCTTGCAGGCGGTCGCACCCAGGGGCAGGAAGCTCCACCGGCCTCGCAGGCTGCGAAACGGCCCGTCGACCAGCGCCAGTTCAATGCTCGCCGGATGGCGGTTGGTATTGCGGGTGGTGAAGTGGCTGCGCACCCCAAGGTAGGCGATGTCCACCCGGGCCTGAACGATCTCCTCTCCCGGGCCGACGGCAAACGCCTCTGCCCCGGGTGCCATAACGCGGCTGGAAGGGCACCAGGGCAGGAACTGCGGATAGCGTTCCACGTCGCGCACCAGATCGAACATCTGGGCATCGCTGTAGGGAACGATTACGGAGCGGTTTACGCTATGCATGTTCGCGCGCGGGCTCCCGCGCAAGATTGTTACACTCGAATTCTATCGTCCGGTATTGCCAGGCGACTGCCGGCTGCGCAAACAGCTGGACGCGCGGCCGGTCGTGCGGCCGCATCCCCCTTCATCGCCTGCCCCGGCCCCAATGTCGATCACACAGAACCGCAAGGCCCGCTACGACTATCAAGTCGAGGAACGCTTCGAGGCGGGCCTCGTCCTCGAAGGCTGGGAAGTCAAGAGCATACGGGCCGGCCGCGTGCAGATGAACGAGGCCTATGTCATCGTGAGGGGCGCCGAGCTGTTCCTGCTCAACGCCCACATCAATACACTGCCCACCACCTCGACGCACGTCATTGCCGATCCGACCCGCACGCGCAAGCTGCTGCTCAAGGCCGACGAGATCCGCAAACTCATCGGCAAGGTTGAGCGCGCCGGCTATACCCTTGTGCCGCTGGACCTGCACTTCACGCGCGGGCGGGTGAAGTTGAATGTGGGGTTGGCCAAGGGCAAGCGGGAATTCGAGAAGCGGGCAGCGGAGCAGGATCGGGACTGGAAGCGCCAGCAGAATCGGCTGTTGAAGCAGCGGTCCAAGTAGCTGCCGGAAGGCCGCCGGCGAGCAATGCGGCTATTGCGGGCAGCGTGCCGGCGCGACCGGGGCCCCGCGGCCTCATCGATAACCCACTCATAGTGCGCGCCTTGCAAGGCGCGCCCGCTCCGGCGGCGCGATGCCGTGCATCGCGAAACCCCGCCTGAGCCCCCCGCGCACCCCCGGTGTCCAAGGGTGCGCATCCACGAAGTCAGAGAAAAAACCTACCGCGCGGCCGCAATCCTCCTCCACGTATCCACCACCGAATCCGGATTCAGCGATATCGACCCGATACCCTGATCGACCAGCCACATCGCGAAATCGATGTGATCCGACGGCCCCTGCCCGCAGATCCCCACATACTTGCCGTGCTTCCGACAGGCAGCAATGGCGCGGCTGATCAGTTCCTTGATGGCCGGGTCGCGCTCGTCGAAAGCGTCGGCCACCAGCCCCGAGTCGCGGTCCAGGCCCAGCGTGAGCTGGGTTAGGTCGTTGGAGCCGATGGAGAAACCATCGAAGTACGCGAGAAATTCCTCGGCCAGCAGTGCGTTGGAAGGCAGTTCGCACATCATGATGACGCGCAGGCCGTTCTCCCCGCGCTTCAAGCCATGTTCGGCCAGCAACTCGGTCACCTGACGGGCTTCCTTGAGGGTGCGCACGAAAGGCACCATGAGCTCCACATTGGTGTAGCCCATGGTGTCGCGCACGCGCCGGAAGGCCGCGCATTCGAGTGCAAAGCACCCGGCGAAGGTCGGCGCGATGAAGCGCGACGCCCCGCGGAAGCCCAGCATGGGGTTTTCCTCGTCGGGTTCATAGCGCGTCCCGCCGATGAGCTTCTTGTATTCGTTGCTCTTGAAATCGGACAGGCGCACGATCACGGGCTTAGGCCAGAAGGCCGCGGCGATGGTGGCCACGCCCTCGGTGAGGCGGCTGGCAAAAAACTCCCGCGGGTTGGGGTATCCGTAAGACAGGCGTTCCACGGCCGATTTGAGCTGGTCATCCAGCGCGGGGTAGTCCAGGACCGCCTTGGGATGCACGCCGATGTGGTTGTTGATGATGAATTCCAGCCGGGCCAGGCCCACGCCCGCATTGGGCAGCGACTGGAAATCGAAGGCCAGCTGCGGATTGCCCACATTGAGCGTGATCTTGACGGGAATGTCCGGCAGGGTGCCCCGCTGCACCGTTTCCACCTCCATCTCCAGCCGGCCCGCGTAGATATTGCCGGTATCGCCCTCGGCGCAACTCACCGTCACTTCCATGCCGTCGCGCAGGCGCTGCGTCGCGTCGCCACAACCCACCACCGCGGGTATGCCCAGTTCTCGGGCGATGATGGCAGCGTGGCACGTGCGGCCGCCGCGGTCGGTGACGATGGCCGATGCACGCTTCATGACCGGCTCCCAGTTGGGATCGGTCATTTCGGTGACCAGAATGTCACCGTCCTGAACCTGATCCATGTGCGCCGCGTCGTGTACCAGGCGTACCGCGCCGATGCCGATCTTCTGGCCGATGGCCCGTCCAGACGCCAGGATTTCAGCGGTTCCCTTGAGGCGGTAGCGCAACTGGGTTTCCTGCTGCGGCCGGGACTGGACGGTTTCGGGCCGGGCCTGCAGGATGTAGAGCAGGCCATCGACGCCATCCTTGCCCCACTCGATGTCCATCGGGCGCCCATAGTGCTGCTCTATCGTCACGGCAAATCGGGCCAGCTCGAGCACTTCGGAATCTTCCAGGGAAAAGCGGTGCCGCTGGGCGTCTTCCACGGATTCGGTGCGGACGGCGCGGCCGCCCACGCTGCTGTCATAGACCATCTTGACGAGCTTCGAGCCCAGGCTGCGCCGCACCAGCGCAAACTTGCCGGCCGCCAGCATGGGCTTGTGTACGTAGAATTCATCGGGATTGACCGAACCCTGCACGACCGTCTCGCCCAGGCCGTAATTGGATGTGATGAACACCACGTCGCGGAAGCCGGACTCGGTGTCCAGGGTGAACATCACGCCCGCCGAGCCGCGGTCGCTTCGTACCATGCGCTGCACACCCACGGACAGTGCAACGTCGGCATGGGCAAAGCCCTGGTGCACGCGGTAGGAGATGGCGCGGTCGTTGTAGAGCGAGGCAAAAACGTCGCGCATGCGCGCCAGCACGGCGTCGACGCCCACGACGTTGAGGAAGGTTTCCTGCTGGCCGGCGAAAGACGCCTCGGGCAGGTCCTCGGCCGTGGCGCTGGAGCGCACCGCCACGGATATTGCCGCTTCGGTTCCTGCCAGCAGCTTGTATTGCGCCCGCACCGCGGCCTCGAGATCGGCCGGAATGGTCGCAGCCTCGACCCAGTGGCGAATTTCCCGGCCGGCATCGGTGAGCGACTTGACATCATTGACATTGACGCGCGCCAGGCGGTCGGCAATGCGCTGCTGCAACTGGTTGGACTGGAGAAACCCGCGAAAGGCGTGCGCCGTGGTGGCAAAACCATCGGGAACGCGGATGCCGCGGCCTCCCAACTGGCTGAGCATCTCGCCCAGGGACGCGTTCTTGCCGCCAACGCGTTCCACATCGGCCATGCGCAGATCGCGCAGGGGAATGACAAGTGCGTCGCTATCCATGGTTCCTCCAGAGCATCCGGCCGTTCGCGGCCCGTTGCGCAGGCGCCAGCCCGCGTCCCGGCGCACCGGCCACGCAGCCAGGCAGCCGGCCGGTGGCGGAACCACGCCGTTGGACCCCGCCCTATGCCAGAATGGTCGATTCTACCCTGGCTCATCAAGTCTTCTATATGACCCCCCGTAACCCGGCGCCGCAGGCCCGCGACATCTTCTTCGTGTCCGACGGCACGGGCATCACTGCCGAGACGCTTGGCCATGCGGTGCTCACCCAGTTTGAAAGCCTGGAATTGCACCATCACCGCATCTCCTTCGTCGACAACCCGGACAAGGCCCTCGACGCCCTGGCCAAGATCAACGAATCGTTCCACCGGCAGGGGCGCAAGCCCATCGTTTTCTCGACCCTGGTCAACCCGTCGATGAACGCCATCTTGCACAGCGCCAACGCCCTGATACTTGACCTGTTTGCGTCCTTCGTCGTACCGCTGGAAAAGGAGTTGGGCACGAAGTCCACGCATACCGTGGGCCGCTCGCACAATATCGTCGACTCGGAAACGTACAAGAACCGCATCGAGGCCATTAACTTCGCGCTTGCGCATGACGACGGGCAGTCGGCCTCCGAGTTGCAACGGGCCGATGTCATCCTGGTCGGGGTTTCCCGCAGCGGCAAGACGCCGACCAGCCTTTATCTGGCAATGCAATATGGCGTCAAGGCGGCAAACTACCCCCTGATTCCCGAGGATTTCGAGCGGGGGGCCCTTCCCCTGGCCTTGGCCCCGTTTCGCAAGAAGCTCTTCGGCCTTTCGATCGCTCCGGAGCGTCTCGCCGAGGTGCGTTTCGAGCGCCGCCCCAACAGCCGCTATGCCTCGCTGGATAATTGCCGCTTCGAAGTGGAACAGGCCGAACGGCTGATGCGCCTGGGCAGCATTCGCTGGCTGTCCACCACCACCAAGTCGATCGAGGAAATTGCCGTCACCGTGCTGCAGGATTTCCTCGGCGATCGCGCCGTATAGCCTTTCCAGGCCGCGCCGCCCGGGCGCGCCACCGGGAATGACAAGTGTTTACGTCGTAAATCGCGCTATTCCACCGCGGTCCGCCACCCTAATCTAGCGTCGATCCGGACCTTCTGGCCCGCGCCGCAGGCGTGGCGCCGTGGACCGCGCCGGACTTTGCGGGTCGGCCGCAGGGACCGTGCATGGCCCCTGGGAGCCACTGCTACCTTGGAGTCGGCGTTGATGATCTCTGGCACGAACGCGATGGCCGCGATGGGTCCACGATGCGGGTTTCCAAGCCGCTGGACCCGGCGCGCGGCGGCAGTGCTGGCACTGCTTGTCACCGGCTTGTTCATCGATATCCGCTGTCAGGCGCAGACCTTGACAGACGAACAGCTGCGCGCCCGCTTCCTGCTCAATTTCGCGCGCTTCACCGATTGGCCGGACCGCGTGTTCGACAGCGCGGACACGCCCTTGATCCTATGCGTGCTCGGCGCGGCCGATTCCCTGGACGGGACACTCCAGGCCCTGGAAGGCGCCGCCGCTGGCATGCACCGGGTGGCAGTGCGCACGGGCGTCACGTCTGATCACGTCGCGGAGTGCCAGATGCTCTTCGCACCCGACAACGAGCTGGGCAGGCTGGCGCCGGCGCGCCAGGCAATCGGCGGGCACGCGGTGCTGATCGTGGGGGAAAGCGACGCCGCGTTGGCGCTAGGGGCGATGATCGCGCTCAGGAAAGAGGACCGCCACCTGGGCTTCGTCGTCAAGGTAGGCGCCGCACGCGATTGCGACCTGAAATTCTCGCCGCAGCTGCTGACTGCCGCCACCGAGGTGCTACCGTGAGAAGGCTGCTGGCCTGGCTCTTCGGGCGCGCGTCGATACGCACCAAGGTGATTGCCGTGGCGCTGGCCACCGCCGGCTTTGCGCTGCTGACCAGTACGGTGGGCCTGGCATTCTTCAAGTACAGCGAAGCGCAGCGCGCACTGTGCACGGAGGTCACCGGTACCGCTTCGGTGCTGGCTGAAAACCTGCGCGCTGCCGTCATCTTCGAGAACCGCAACGGCGCCAAGGAAATCATCGACAGCCTGCATGCAAACCCCAATATGCGCTCGGCGGAAATCGACCGCAAGGATGGCAGCGACTTCTTCGCCGTCTGGCATGCCCTGCCAAATGCGCTTGATGCCGCCTGGTACACGCCGACGTGCACGTATTCGAGCCCCATCATCGCCGACGGGGATTTTTACGGGCTGTTGTGGCTGCAGGCGGCAGACCTGGATTTTGTCTCGACGCTCGGACGCACGGGCCTCGTGCTGGTCAGTGCCGCGGGCCTGAGCCTGCTGCTCGCGCTGGCGGTGAGTGGATCGCTCGCGCAACTGATTGCCCGTCCCATTGTCAACCTGGCCGCCGTCACCAAGCAGGTGGGCGTCAGTGCGGACTACCGCATGCGGGTGGCCAGTCCGGCCGATGACGAGATCGGTCAGCTGGTGGAGGATTTCAATCGCATGCTCGAGCAGATCGAAAAGCGCGACGTCGAGCTTGCGGTATACCGGGAGTCGCTGGAACAGCAGGTCGAGGCCCGCACGGCCGAACTTCGCGATGCCAAGGAACGCGCCGAGGCCGCCAGCGAGGCAAAGTCGCGCTTCCTGGCCACCATGAGCCATGAGATCCGCACGCCGATGAATGGCGTCATTGGCATGACTCAGCTGCTGCTGCGCAGCCGCATCGACGAGCGCACCCGGCGCTATGCACAGACCGTCGACCAGTCGGCGCAGGCGCTGATGCACATCATCGACGATGTGCTGGATTTCTCGCGCATCGAGGCGGGCCGGCTCAAGCTGGAGCTGGCGCCCTTTTCGCCGCGGCGCCTGGTCGACGACACGATCGCCCTTTTTGGCGACGGCGCCTCATCGCGGGGCGTGCTGCTGACCGGCCGTTGCAGCATCGACCTGGAACAGCGCGCCATCGGCGACGTGCACCGACTGCGCCAGATAACCTCGAATCTGGTGTCCAATGCCGTCAAGTTCACGTCCCGCGGCACCGTCGTGATCGGACTCGATTGGGAGCGCGCGCCGACCCCGCACACCAGCGGCCGGCTGCGCATCCAGGTGCAGGACACCGGAATAGGCATGCCCGCCTCGGTCGTCGACCGCCTCTTCGAGCCGTTCGAACAGGCCGACAGTTCCATGTCGCGACGCTACGGCGGCTCCGGCCTCGGCCTTGCCATCGTCCGGCGGCTCGTCGAACTCATGGGCGGCAGCGTCAAGGTGAGCAGCCGTGAAGGCATCGGCACCACCGTGACGGTCGAGGTGGACGTTGACGGTTCCGAGCCTGTGCAGCAGGAGGCCGTGGCTCGCATTCCCATGGAGCCGCACAATGACAGCGTTGCCGTTGAAATTGTCGCCGCCGGCGGCGGGCGGCCTTCGGTGTTGCTGGTGGAGGACAACCCCATCAACCAGATCGTGGCAGCCGAGATGCTGCAGCAGCTGGGCTGCGACGTGAGCCAGGCGGAGACCGGCATCACGGCGGTTGCCTGCGCGGCAACGCGTCCCTTCGATCTCGTGCTCATGGACTGGCAACTGCCGGAGATGGACGGACTCGAGGCGATACGACGCATCCGCGCGCAGGAGGCGGCCAACGGCGACGAACGCGTTCCCATCTATTCCCTTACGGCCAACGCAATGCCCGGCGATGCGGAAAAATGCCTGGCGGCCGGTGCCGATGGCTATCTGGCCAAGCCTTTTAATTTCGAGCAGCTGCGCATGCTCGTCAAGGCCAGCATAGCCTTGCGCAGATCCAAGAATCCCGATCCCGTCGGCAGCTAGCGGGCCGCCGGGGCCTCCAGGACGCGAAAGGCGATTTCCACCCTGTCGTCCAGCGTGGATGTGTCCGACCATTCGCCCTGCCCGACACCGAATTGCAGCCGTGAAATGCTGAAGCTGCCGTTGAACCAGCGTCCGCGCGCGTCCGACGCGACTGCAAAGGTGACCGGCATCTCCATCGCGTGGCCCTTCAGCACGAAGCTGCCCCTTGCCAGGTATTGACCGTCTGTCTGCGCGACGAAATGCGCCGCGTCGAAGCTGGCCTGGGGAAATTGCGCGGCATCGAAGAAGCCGGCGCTGCGCAGCAGAGCGTCGGCTTCGCGGGAGCCTGCGCTGACCGAAGCCACCGAGACCTGCACATGGACGGCACCGCTTTGCGGATGGAGCGGGTCGAATTCAACCCTTGCCGTGAAATCCTCGAAGCTGCCCCGCAGCGGCGTGCCCGCCTGCGCTGCAGTGAATTGTATGTCGCCGGTATCGGGCGCCCGTGCCCGGGTCCCGGCTGCGCCAATCACCGCCACGGCTAAAAGCAGCAGCGCAGCTGCACGCCAGGGATCGCCCCACCGGTGCCCGTGCAAGTGCGGGCCGTGCCGCAAAATTGGCGCCTCACGCAAGGGAGTGCTCATGGGCGCGCGGCTCGCCGATGGCGGTTCCGGCAGTGACGTCGCGCCAACCGAGGCCACGGTACGGATGCGCCGCATCCCAGGGAAGCGGCTTGTGATCGGGTCCCGATCCGGGCGCCGGCAGGGGAAAGATCAGCGAATTGGCCGAGTGGTGCGCGATACGCCCCGTGAGATGGTGGTTCTCCTGGTGGATGTGGCCGTAGAAGACCGTCACGCGGGAAAACGGCTCGAGCAGTGCAAGCGCGCGGTCGCCGTCCTGGGTGGTCCATCCCCACTGCGGCTGCAGATCGAAAAGCGGCCGGTGCGTGAGCACGACGATGGGCGCATCGCCGCTCCGGCCCGCCAAATCCTTGGCGAGCCAGCCGAGCTGTTCCGTCCCAAGAGCGCCTGCCGGGTCCGAGACGTTGTCCAAAGCTACGAAATGCACACCGTTGTGATCGAAGGCGTAGTAGCTGGCACCGAAGAACTCGCGGTAGGCCTCGCCATGGTCGGCCGATGCGTCGTGCTCGCCTGGCAGGAAGCGGATATCGCGCACCCGCAGTGCCGCCACCTGGTCGCGAAACTGCGCCAGGCGCGCGCGACGCACCTTGCCGTCCAGGGTAAGGTGGGTGAGGTCGCCGGTAAATACGATGAAGTCGGGATCGGCCGGCAGGGCATTGACCGCTGCAATCGCCTTGGGCAGCGTGCCCTGGGCATCGGGGTTGGCCGGTCCTCCATACCCCCAGTGGGTGTCGGACAGCTGGACAAAGAAAAAATCCTTGTTGGCGCCGGACGAGCCCGGGCCTGTGGCGCAGGCACCCAAGCCCAGGCCGGAAGCAAATACCGCACCGCCATAACCCGCCAGTTGCAGGAAAGCGCGTCTGTCAAGGTTCGATTGCATGCCCGTCTCCCGGAAATGTCCAGTTGCATTGCGCAGGGAATCCGCATGCAATACTTGCCGGCAATGGGTTTTATTCCCGTCGGCCGCAATGGCACGACGCCGTAATGGCGCAAGGTCGCCGGGAATAAATTTTGCGCGCGAGCGGTATATGGGCTGTGGCGCCTGCTATTGCTTGGCATGCAATCGTAACGACCCGTGGAAACAGCCTGCAACGTGGTAATGGACGCAAATCCCGCATCAGCGCGCAGCGAGCGATTCGCCGCCCTGGCAATGCCGCACCTGGACGCTGCGTACAACCTGGCGCGCTGGCTCACCCGCAACGACAGCGACGCCCAGGATGTGGTGCAGGACGCCTACCTGCGCGCCTTCCGAGCTTTCGACGGCCTGCGCGGCGACGTCGCGCGTCCCTGGCTGCTGGCCATCGTTCGCAACACCAGCCTGAGCTGGCTGGCGCGTCGCAATCATGGGGGGCGCGATGTCATCTATGACGAAGCACTGCACGGCGACCCGGATTCCGACGGCGACGCGGGCGCGCACCCTCTGGACCCTGAGACGCTGGCGATGCGTGCGCAGGACCGGCAGCGCCTGGACGAGGCCATCGCTCGCCTGCCGGTGCCCTTTCGCGAAGTGCTGATCCTGCGCGAGCTGCAGGAATGCTCCTACGAGGAGATCGTGCAGATCCTGGACATACCCGCCGGGACCGTCATGTCCCGCCTGTCGCGCGCGCGCGCGCGCCTGGTAGCGCTACTGGCAGCGCAATGAACGCTATGCGACACCGGATGTATCAGGAGGACCGCACATGAATCCCTGCCTGCAATGGGCACACTTGCTGCCCCTGGCGCCCGACGAACTGACCGAATCGGGGATGACGCAATCGCTGGCGCTGCACGTGGCCGGCTGTGCCGATTGCCGTACCCGACGATCCCTGTACGCGGGCGTGCGCGCGGCCACCGCAGCCACGGCGACGCGTCACGCTGCGCCGCGGCGGCTGCAGGAACGCATCGCCGCCGGCCTGGCGCCGCCGCCGGCCGCTGCTGCGGTCGCGGCCACGCCAGCGCCGCCGGGGCGCGGATTCTGGATCGGCCTGGCAAGCGGCTGGCTGGCCGCCGGCGCCCTGGCCTGCGCCCTTGCCGTGAGCCTGGTGCTGGGTCCACTGCCCTGGAGCGCACGGCCGGACACGCCAACGCTGGCGCTCGACGATACAGCGGCCTACATCGACAACCACGCGCGCGCGCTGGTCACGCAGCACCTGGCAGATGTGGATTCGCGCAGCCGCCATACGGTCAAGCCCTGGTTTCGCGGCCGCCTGGACTACGCTCCGCCCGTGCCCGATCTTGCGCAGCAAGGGTACCCGCTGCTGGGCGGGCGCCTCGACTATGTGGACCACCGCAGCGTGGCCGTGCTCGTCTATCAGCGGCGCCAGCATGTCATTGACGTCTACGTATGGCCCGCTCCTGCTCCGTCGGCGGCATCGGCGGCGCCGGCCGAGCGGGCGCGCGGGTCGCTGGGATATCACAGCGTGGCGGGCACTGCCGCGGGCATGTCGTATGTGGCGGTATCCGACCTGGATCCGGCTGAACTGGGCGAACTGGGGCGAATGTTCGCGCAAGACCTGCAGCGCCAGGCCGCCGGCGGTACGCCGCAATAGGCGTCATCGCACGGCCGCGCAACTTCTAATTGGCGCGCCGCATGCGTTCGAACAGGCAGATGGCCGCGGCGGCCGCCACGTTGAGGGATTCGACGGCGGCGCTGGTTGGTATGCAGACCTGCTGGCGGCTGGCGGCCAGCGCCTCGAGCGATGGGCCGCTGCCCTCGGCACCGAATATCCATCCCATGGGACCCGCGGGCAATTGCTGGGTCCATAGGGACGGAGCGCCGTGCGCGACGGCGGCGTACCAGGGCCCATCGAGCAGCGCGGTCAGTTCCGCGGCAGCGACGCGCTCGTGCACTGCCAGGCGAAAATGCGCTCCCATGGCGGCCCGCAGCACCTTGGGCGCCCACAGCGCCGCCGTGCCCGGCCCGGCGAGCACGTGGCGCACCCCCGCCGCTGCCGCGCAGCGCAGCACGGCGCCCGCGTTGCCCGGGTCCTGGATGCCGTCGAGGTAGACCATATCGGCCCGGGTACTGCGCGCCGCCCTGGGTGCGGGCACTGGCAGCAGCAGCAGCACACCGGCGCCGTGCTCCACCGGCGCCAGCCGGTCGTACAGTGCCGGCACCAGTTCGAATGCGGCAACACCGCCCAGTTGCGACAGCAAGGGTTCGAGTTCCGCGTGCGCGGCGCCTTTGCGCATGATCACGGCCTCCACCGCAATGTTTGCCGCCAGCGCGGCTTGCGCAAGGTGTATTCCCTCAGCCAAGGTCTGGCCAGCTTCGCGGACAGCCCGCGGCACGGTGGCAAGCCGCAGCCAGTGTCGAAAGCCCGGATTGGATTCCGAAGCGATGGCCTTCACGGAAGGTCCTCCGAACCGTTATGGCCATGGCGCAGCCATGCGGCGCGCACGGGCGCATACGAGCGCCGATGAATATTGCAGGGTCCCAGGCGCTCAAGGCATTTGCGGTGCTCCGGCGTGGGGTAGCCAAAGTGGATCGCGAAACCGTAGCCGGGGTATTGCTGGTCGAGTTCGCGCATGTGCGCATCGCGCCAGGTCTTGGCCAGTATGGACGCGCAGGAGATGGCCGGCTCCGTGGCGTCCCCGCCGACCACGGCGCGCGCGGCGATACGCAGGGTGGGCAGGCGGTTGCCGTCGATCAGGGCGAAGTCCGCGGCCGGCGAGAGCGCTTCGATGGCGCGGCGCATCGCCAGCAGGCTGGCCTGCAGGATATTGAGGGTATCGATCTCTTCCACGCTGGCGCTGGCGATCGCCCAGGACAGCGCCTGCGCGCGTATCTGCCCCGCGAGGGCCTCGCGCTGCGCAGCCGAGAGGCGCTTGGAGTCGCGCGCGCCAGCGATCGGGCGGGCCGGATCGAGGATGACCGCCGCGGCAACCACCGGGCCGGCAAGCGGTCCGCGGCCGGCTTCATCGACACCGGCCATCCGCCGTCCCTGCGGCAGTTGCGCGAAAAGATCCGGCGAGGGCGGGGTCCCGCCAGCCGCGCGCCGCGTCACGCCCTGCTCCGCACGCCGCGCCGCGCCGGATTGATGGTATGCACGATGGCCTCGGCCGCGAGCGACGGCGTATCGCGCCGCAGTGCCTCGTGCATCGCTCCGAAACGTTCGGCCAGGAGCGCCTGGCCCGGCGCATCCTCTAGCACGCCCTCGAGCGCGGCAGCCAGTGCTGACGGCGTGGCCTTCTCCTGGAGGAGTTCGGGCACCAGGGCCTCGTTGGCGAGGATGTTGGGCAGCCCGACCCAGGGCAGATAGCCGCCAATGCGCCGCATGATCCACGCCGAAACGGCGGGCATCCGGTAGGCAATCACCATCGGTCGCTTGTACAAGGCCGCCTCCAGGGTTGCGGTTCCGCTGGCCACGAGCACGCCATCGCAGGCTTCGAGGCAGTCGTGGGAACGCCCGTCGATGAGATCGATGTGCCCGGCAACGTCGGCCGCGGCGTCGCGGTGCGCCTGCAGCAGGGTGCGCAGCCCGGCATCGGCCACCGGAACCAGGAAGCGCGCCGTAGGTGCACGGCGCAGCAGCAGCGCCGCGGCGGCAAAAAAGGCCGGCGCGATGCCGGCAATCTCGGCGCGGCGGCTGCCAGGCATGAGGCAGATCAGCAGGTCCTCAGCGTGGTAGCCCAGCCGGCCCCTCGCGGCCCGCCGGTCCGGATGCAGCGGGATCTGGCTGGCCAGCGGATGTCCCACGTAGGTGGCGGCAATGCCGGCGCGGGCGTAGATGGCCTCCTCGAAGGGAAACACCAGCAGCACGCGATCGGCAGCCCGGCGTATGGCCTCGATGCGCCCGGCGCGCCACGCCCAGATCGACGGACTCACGTAGTGCACTGTGGGAACGCCGCGGCGCCGCACGGCCGTTTCCAGTGCCAGATTGAAATCGGGTGCGTCCACGCCCACGAGCCCCGCGTACGCGCCCGCAAGCACGCGACTTTGCAGTGCGCGGCGCAGCCGCAGCAGTCGCGGCAGTTCGCCCAGAACTTCGGCATAGCCACGCACGGACAGTTCGCGGACGTGGTGCCACGCCTCGCAGCCGGCCGCGGCCATGCGGTCGCCGGCGATGCCCGCGCTGCGTACCGCCGGCGCGCGACGCGCCAGGCAGTCAATC